>SXGQ01881689.1_pt1 | contig 30439 bp, 13 predicted proteins | sample 3178371 | NCBI WGS metagenome assembly SXGQ01 (sample SAMN11356859, study PRJNA531348) | freshwater metagenome | isolation source: freshwater sample F1-20 | place: China: Fuxian Lake, Yuxi | collected 2017-12-25
AAGCAAGAAACTTTTGTCCGATGGCAATACAAAGGATATCTAGATCATTTAAAGATATTAGTTTATCCTTTGAACCTCATCCGGTTACAAAGGATTTACCAATCCTAAAAAATGAAAATGCGATCAAAAGATCGGTCAGAAATATTGTAGAAACGATTCCTACGGAAAGGTTTTTTAATCCAAATTTTGGATCTGATGTACGTAGTAGTCTTTTTGAATTTGTTGATTTTGGTACTGCCTCAATCATTCAAAGACAAATTGAATTAGCATTACAAAACTTTGAACCAAGAATTGATAATGTAAATATTGAGGTGAATCCTAAACCGGATACAAACGAATTTGAAGCAACAATATTCTTTGATATTATTGGACAGGAATTCCCGACTCAAGAATTTACATTTATCCTAGAGGCAACAAGATAAAATGCCTTTTACACAGTTTACTAATTTAGACTTTGATCAGATCAAGACTTCAATCAAGGACTATCTTCGTGCGAACTCTAATTTTACAGACTTTGACTTTGAGGGGTCAAACTTTTCTGTATTAATTGACACGTTAGCGTATAACACATATATCACAGCATTTAACTCCAACATGGTTGTGAATGAGTCTTTTCTAGACTCAGCATCCTTAAGGGAAAATGTTGTCTCATTAGCAAGAAATATAGGATACGTACCACGCTCTAGAAGCGCCTCTAAGGCAGTTGTATCATTTAATGTGCCAACTACTACAACAAGTCCAACACTGACTTTACAGGCGGGACTAGTGTGTGTTGGTGGTGTTGAAGACACAACCTATACATTCTCTGTTCCTGAAAATGTCACCACAACGGTAACAAATGGTGCTGCTTCATTTTTAGGTATTGATATCTACCAAGGGACTTTTCTTCGCAATCAGTTTGTTGTTGATGGTTCTCTTGATCAAAGATTTATACTAGATAACTCTTTTATTGATATTGCCACAATTGTTGTTTATGTCAAAGGTATTTCTGATACTGGACTAGGAAGAGAATATACATTAGTTGATAATATCTTAAATATTAAGAGCACGTCAGAAACATATCTAATTCAAGAAATAAAAGACGAAAAATATGAACTTTTATTTGGTGATGGTATTTTTGGTAAGAAGTTAGAAAACGGAACGATTATCACAGTAACTTATATTGTCACTGATGGTAAAGATGGTAACGGGGCTTCATTATTTTCATTCTCTGGATCTTTGAGAGGATCTTCTGATGAAATTGTGACTCCATCATCAACAGTCTCAGTTGTCACTACAGCATCATCTTCTAATGGTGGTGATATTGAGAGTATTGATTCTATCAAATACTTTGCTCCTCGTTTATATTCATCACAATATAGAGCAGTAACTGGAAGAGATTATGAATCTATTATTCAACAAATTTATCCAAATACCGAATCTGTTTCAGTTGTTGGTGGAGAAGAATTAGATCCACCTCAATTTGGGACTGTTTTAATCAGTATTAAACCAAAGAATGGTGATTATGTTTCTGATTTTGATAAGCAGCAAATTTTAAATAAACTCAAGAACTATTCTTTAACAGGCATTAATCAGTCAATCATTGATCTTAAGGTTCTTTATGTGGAGATAGACTCTGCGGTCTACTATGATTCTCCTAAAGTTTCAAATGTTAATGATCTTAAGACCAGAGTAAATAGTGCTCTTACAACATATTCTTCATCTACAGACGTAAACAAATTTGGTGGCAGATTTAAGTATAGCAAATTAGTTAGAATTATTGATGATGTTGACACTGCGATTACATCTAATATCACCAGAGTTATTATAAGAAGAAATTTAAAAGCTGCTGTAAATGACTTTGCCCAATACGAACTTTGCTTTGGAAATCAGTTTCATATTAACCCACTTGGATTTAACATTAAAAGTACCGGATTCAGAGTTTCTGGAGAACCAGATACTGTATATCTAACTGATGTTCCAAATACAAAAAGTTCCGTTGGCATAGGAGTGACACAACCTGTTATAGCACTAGATGGTAGTGGGAAGGGTGTTATTTCAATTGTTAAACCAAATTCAAATGGCACTAACAATATTGTTGTTATTAAATCTGCGGGAACAATTAACTACACAACTGGAGAAATACTCTTATCTACGATTAATATAACTGCTACAGACTTGCCTAATAATATTGTACAAGTTCAAGCGTTACCAGAGTCTAATGATGTTATTGGACTTAAAGATTTATATCTAAGTTTTAGTGTTGCAGATAGTACCATAAATATGGTTAAAGATACTATTTCCTCTGGAGAACAGATATCTGGCATCGGATTCAAGGTAACTTCAAACTATTTAAATGGGGAACTAAAGAGGATATAAGATGATAGCAACAGGATTTGAAACAAGAGTACAGATACAGCAGATTGTTGAAAATCAACTTCCAGAATATATTCTATCAGAAAGTCCAAAGGCGTCAGAATTTTTAAAGCAATATTATATTTCGCAGGAATTTTCTGGTGGAACAGTTGATATTGTAGATAATTTAGATCAATATTTAAAGTTAGATAATCTAACACCTGAAGTAATTACTGGTCAGACTTTTCTATCTGTTGGTATTACTAGTACAAGTTCAACAATTCAAGTTGATAGTACTAAAGGATTTCCAAATCAGTATGGACTCTTTAAGATTGATGATGAAATTGTTACCTATACTGGAATAACTACCAATACTTTTATCGGATGTATTCGTGGATTTAGTGGAATTACATCTTATCATGCCGACAATGCTCCTAGTCAATTAGTTTTTTCAACTTCCTCAGCAGCAACACATACTTCCGGTAAAATTGTTTATAATTTAAGTTCTTTATTTTTAAAAGAATTTTATAAAAAAATTAAGTTTACACTTACTCCTGGATTAGAAAATGTTGATTTTGTATCTAATTTAGATGTAAGTAATTTTATTAAAGAATCAAGAGCGTTCTATCAATCTAAAGGGACAGAGGAGTCTTTTAGAATTCTTTTCAATATTTTATATGGAGTCACACCTAAGGTAATTGATCTTGAGAAATATCTTTTAAAACCATCTTCTGCTCAATTTATCAGAAGAGAAATTGTACTTGCAGAAAGAATTTCTGGAGATCCTAATGGGTTAGTTGGACAAACAATTAAAAAATCAATTAATGGATTAATTGACGAAAATACTCAAGCTTCTGTGTCTGAAGTTGAAATTATTAATAGAAGAGGAAAGACATATTATAAATTAGGATTGTTTGTCGGATTTAACGAGAATGATTTAATTGAAGGTACGTTTACCATTCCAGGTAAAACTAAAGTCATAGGAAACGTTTCTGTTGGTTCTTCTGTAATTACTGTTGATTCAACAATTGGTTTTAGTACGTCAGGAAATATTATCTCAGTTGGTAATAGTATTACATATACTGATAAAACAATCAATCAATTTTTAAACTGTAGTGGAATATCTTCTGCCATCGCTTCTTCTTCTGATTTAAGATCAAATGAAATAATCGTTGGATATGAAGGCGGTGTTTTAACTAAGAAAGTGGAACTCAGAATCACTGGAGTTTTATCTAAATTTGTTCCAGTTTCTGATATTAAATTAACTTCAGAAGGAGAGAGAATTTTTGTAAAAAATCTTGGTGAAAAAATTCTGAATCCGCAAGTAGATAAAACTAAAAAACAAATTTTTTCAAATTCTTGGATTTATAATACAGCATCTAGATATCAAATTAATCAAATTTCTGGATCCTCTTATACTCTTTATTCTGAAATTGATAAGTCAAGTTTAAAAACTAATGACAGCGTAGATGTCTTAGTAAGAGGGACACAGAATGTAGTTGTTAGTGGCGCAATTGTAAAAAATATTAACCCATTAACAAAAGAAATTTTACTTGATAATTTAGCAGGGTTCGCACCAGTAGTTGGTCTTTCTTATGATATCCGAAGAAATATAAACAAATCTATTAGTTCAGGTGTAGAAATTGTTTATGGAAATAATGTAATTACTTCCGATATTCAAAATGTTTACAACGAATCTGATGAATATTTTTACGTTGCCTCAAATTCTTTACCATCTTATGAAATAACTAAAAATATTTCCAAGGCAACATTAACTGAAGCAACAGGATCAAGTATTCAAGGATATAATGCTTCAACTCTAAAGTATTCAATTTTATCTTTTAATAGTGATGTTCCTTTTATTACTGGTGATGTTGTTTACTATTCACCACAGACAACTGCTATTACAGGTCTTTCTGCTGGAATTTATTTTGTTAAGGTTTTAACTAATAAAAACCAAATTAGACTCTATTCATCAAGATCTTTTATACCTATTGATGATTACATTGAATTTGAACCACTCTTACCTGGAACGGGTAGTCATACTTTTACATTATTGGAAAATAGTGGTAAAAAAATAGGACCACAAAAATTACTTAAAAAATTTCCAATAAATCCAAACATTGAATCTGGATATGGGATAGAAACTGTTCCAGGATCAGTTGGGATGTTAGTCAATGGTGTTGAAATTACAAACTACAAATCTGATGATCAAATTTATTATGGTCCGATAGAAAATGTAGAAATATTAAACGGTGGATCAAACTACGACGTAATCAATCCACCTATCATTCAAATCTCAAATCCAGGGTCTGGCACCACATCTTTAGTTCGTCCTGTTATTAGTGGTATTGTAACAGCAGTTTATGTTGATCCACAAGACTTTGATATTGACAATGTAATATCAATAACTATAAGCGGCGGAAACGGCAGTGGAACTATATTACAACCCATTATTGGAAAAAGATATAGGGAATTATCTTTTGATGCTAGACTAAACACAGAATCTGGTGGAGTAGACGTTACCAACGAAACTATAACCTTCATCAATAATCATAATCTATCAAATGGTCAGGCGATTGTATATAATAAGAATGGAAATAATCCAGTAAGTATTGGTACATTCAATGGATTAAACACTGATCAAAATAAAACCCTACAAAGTGGATCAGTATATTATGCAAAAGTTGTTAACCCAACATCCATAAAACTACATCAGACATTTTCAGATTATTATGTTGGAATTAACACAGTAGGATTTACAACAGCAAGTAATATTGGTGTACACAAATTTAGAATTTACGACGATAAAAACACTTTACAATCCGTTAAGGTTATCAACCCGGGAAGTGATTATCAAAATAGAAAACTAACTGTAAAACCTGTAGGAATATCCACAATAAATTCATCGATTAATTTTAGTAATCATGGATTTGATGAGGGTAAAAAGGTTGTTTACTCTAGCACTGGGACAGCAATATTAGGTCTCTCTACATCAAATCAATATTATGTAATTAAATTAAATGATGATGCCTTTAGACTAGCAGATGCTGGAATTGGTGGAACGGTTACTTCCAATTATACTCGTAAAAATTATGTTAAATTAACATCTACTGGATCTGGTTATCATAATTTTGAATATCCACCAGTTCAAATTAGTATCAATGTTGAATACTCTGGAACTTCTGGTATTATAACTGCAACACCAGTTGTACGTGGATCAATTATTGATGCTTATGTTTATGAAGGTGGGTCTGGATATGGATCAGACATCCTAAATCTTCAGAAAAAACCAACTGTAACTATTAAGAATGGTAAGAATGGTCAATTAAAACCAATTATTAGTAATGGAAGAATAGTTTCTGTTGAAATTCAAAGTAGAGGATCTGAATATAACGCTGCTCCAGATTTAGAAGTACAAGGTGATGGCATTGGAGCAAAGTTAAGAGCAATCGTTCAAAATGGATTTATTTCAGAAATTATTGTTCTTAATTCTGGAGTCAACTATACATTAAGTAAAACTAAAATTAAAGTAACTGCTCCTGGATCTGGAGCAGTTATTGAACCAGAAATTAGAAAATTATCGATCAATAATTTTTCTAGATATGGATTTGAAAAATTGGTTCAGTCTGATGATCAATTAAAATATTCTCTTGTAGGATATTCTACAAATATCGGTAAAAATTATTTTAATGATACTGGATTAGATCACTCACCAATTATTGGGTGGGCATATGATGGAAATCCAATTTATGGTCCGTATGGATATAGCAATTCATCTGATGAAAACTCTGGCATAAGACTTTTACAAACCGGATATTCTTCCAGTTCCTCTAATATAATTGATAGACCCTCTGGATTTGCTGTAGGATTTTTTGTTGAGGATCATTTATTTACAGATTCTGGTGATTTAGATGAAAATAATGGTAGATATTGTAAAACACCAGAATATCCAGATGGAGTTTATGCTTACTTTGTTGGCATAAACACAAATCCATCGACTGGAACTTTAGATCCAAAATATCCATATTTTGTAGGAAATACTTATAGATCAAATCCAGTGAATGAAAACTTTATTATTGATCAAAATAAATTTGATTTTAATAGTTCAAATCTAATTAGAAATACTTTTCCATACAAAGTATCTGATGTATATGCGGATAATGATTTTATTGTCGAGTCAAATGAATATATTGATCAAACAGCTATTGTTGATTCTGTAACTAAGGGATCTGTTGAGTCGTTCCAAATCGTTGAACCTGGTAGTAATTATAAAGTAGGTGATTCTGTTGAGTTTGATAATACAGGAACTAGTGGTGGCGGTCTGAGTGCATATGTTAGTAGTCTGACTGGTAAAGATATTACTAGTATCCAAACAACCGTTGAGGAATACGATGATGTAATTTTTGTTTGGAACAATCCAAATCAAGTTTCTGCCTATATCTCAACATCACATTCTTTACTCACCGGTGATGGAGTTGTGGTGTCGGGTCTTTCAACATCAATAAAATCTTTAACTGATTCCCACATCATCGGAGTGAATACTGTCAGAACGGTAGTTTACAAAGAAATATCTTCAAATGCTACTGCAGGTATTGTAACTGATATTTACTTATCCAATATTCCAAGTTCTATTTCAATCGGTAGTAGCATTGGAATAGGAACTGAAAGACTTTTTGTTCTTAATAAGTTTACGGACAAGAATATTATAAGAGTCAAGAGAGGAGTATCTGGATCTGCTCACACAGCATCAACGTATGTGAACTTAATTCCAAGTTACTTAACTTTACCAGTAAAGTCTGATTATTTTGAGTCTAAAGTTGATGATGAATATTACTTCAATCCAAAAGAAACAGTTGGTGTTGGTACAGTTGTAGGGATTGGCACTTCCGTAAACTACACCAAGGGAGAACTACTTGAGGTGGTTTCAATTCCATCACAAAGCATTTATTTACCAAATCACCCATTCAGAACAAATCAACTAGTTACACTTACCAAACCATCAGTTGGACTTGCTTTAACAGTATCTAATTCTTCTGGTGGAGCAACATTTAATCTACCAAGTAGTGGAAACAGTCAAACTGTTTATATAATTAACAAATCAAGAGACTACATTGGAATTGTAACACAAGTTGGTCTTACTACTAGCACAAATGGTCTATTCTTTGTTAATAATGGATCTAATGAGTTTGATTACTTACTTGAATCAAATGATACACAAGTAACTGGAACTCTTCAAAAAATTAATACTAGAGTTTCCGTTTCAACTGCACACTCTTTGATAAATGGTGATTCAATTAGATTAACAGCAAATCCAAATGAATCTGTTGGTATAGGAACTTCATCAGCAATAGTTGTTAAGTATAATTCTTCTAGAAATAAAATTCTAATTAATCCCGTTGGATTTTCTTCATCAGTCGTTGATTTAACTGGTAATAAAATTACAATTAATTCTCATAGATTAAAAACTGGTGATAAAGTATTTTATGACTCCAATTTAGTTTTAAGTGGGTTGGGAACTGGCGAATACTTTGTTTACAGAATAGATAATAATAATATTCAACTAACTCAAACTTATTATGATGCCGTAAACTACCCTCCAACGATTGTAAGTTTAGGTTCAACAGGTGGGTCTAATCATCAACTATCTTTAATCAATCCAGAATTATTCGTAACAAAAAATAATAATCTAGTTTTTGATCTTTCCGATCCTTCACTAATTGGTAATAAGTTTAAATTATTCTATGATTCGGAATTTAAGAATGAATTTGTCTCTACCGGAAACACCGACGCATTTATTATTAATAGTGTTGGGACAATAGGTATTTCTACAAACGCCTCTCTAACATTAAATTATTCTTCAGATAATCCATCTAATTTATTTTATAACCTTGAGAGATCTGGATTTATCAGTACATCGGATGTTGATGTATCAAATTATTCTAAAATTACTTATGTTGACAGTAAGTATAATGGAACCTATCAAGTATTTGGTGTTGGCACAACCTCATTCAATCTTTCATTAAAAGAGATACCAGAATCTTTGTCATATACTCCCACAAATACTGATGTATTAGAGTATTCAACAAGTTCAACTACTGCTAGAGGTGGAGTTGACAAATTCCAAATTACATTTGGTGGATTTGGATATAAGAAACTTCCAACTTTTGTAAGTATTGCCTCTACTCAGGGTCTTAATGCTAATATTTTACCACAATCCAGAAATATTAACAGAATTGATAGTGTTAGAATTATAGATCCTGGATTTGAATATTCCTCCGATAGGACTTTAAACCCAGAAGCATTTATATCCCCAGTAGTATCTTTAATTAATTCAAATACAATTACTAATATTGAAGTTTTGTATGGAGGTAGAAATTATACATCTGCTCCAAACCTTATTATTGTCAATCCAGAGACAGGAAATCAAGTTACTACAGGAATATTAGAAGCATCTTTGAATGGAACGTCAGTTATAAATGTTAATATCGTTGAATCTCCAAAAGGTCTTGATGCAGTTGAGCAATCTATATTTGCCATCAATAATAGTAATGGTGTTACAGTCAGAACTGTACATTCATCATCAAGTGGAATTGTAACTTGTGTTTTAATTACACCTATTTCTGGATTCAGCACATCAACATTTAGTATTGGTGAGAAAATTTTTGTTGAAGGTATTCAAAAGTATAATACTACTGGTGACGGATTTAACTCAGAAAACTACGACTATCAATTCTTTACTGTAACTGACTATAGAAATACAAACCCAGCTGAAGTTGAGTTCAATTTATCTGGACTTAGCACAAATCCTGGAATTGCTAAAACATCACAAAATTCATACGCCTCTATAATTAAATTTGATGATTATCCAAGATTTAGAGTCACACAAAAATCTGCTATTTTCCAAGTAGGAGAAAACTTACTTATATTATCAAATGGACAGTTTGTACCTGTTGATCTTTCAGTTACTGAAAGTAGTGGTGACTACATTAAAGTTTTTGGTAATTATCAGTTACGTTTTAATGAAACTATTAAAGGTTCTGTAAGCGGAGTAATAGCAACAATTAATAATATAGTTGACAACTATGGAAAATTTAATGTCAATTATTCACTGAGACAAGATTATGGTTGGTCAGACAATGTTGGAAAATTGGACGAAGATTATCAGGTTCTTCCAGATAATGACTACTATCAGTCTTTATCTTATACTGTAAAGAGTTCAATTGAATTTGAAAATCTGATAAATCCAGTAAATCGTTTGTTACACACCAGTGGTCTTAAGAATTTTGCTGATACTGAAGTTCTATCTACTTCCAATGTTTCTACTGGATCAACAACAATTGATTCTATAAGTATTTTTGATATTTTAGAGGAAAAAAGAGTAGATACAATTAATAATTATGATTTAACTTTAGATGTTGATGTTGTTAATAATAAATCAAAATTTTTAAAATTAAAAAATAAAAAATTAGCGGATTATATTGAATGTAGAACAAATAGAGTATTAAAAATAGATGATATAAGTTCACAATTCTCCAATTCCCTGTCTTCATTAGAGGGATATGTTGAGTTGTTTATTAGTGAAGAATACTCAAGATTTTTAGTTCAAATTATAAATCCAAATAATAATGATATTCAGGTTACAGAATTAGCATTCTATAATGATTCTAGTGATACATTTACTTTTGAAAAATCAAATCTGTTTAATAGTGCTGAAGAATTGGTTGAAATATCTGCCAATACAAATGAGTTTGGAAACTCTAGTTTAAGGTTCACTCCAGTAGATGTTTATACTAGTGATTATGATATCAAAGTCTTTAAAAACACATTCAATAGCGATCTGGCAGGAATTTCTACACAATCAATTGGATTTGTAGATTTAACAGGCGTAAACAGAATCGTAAGTGCTGGACAAACATCTGAGATAATTTCTGATAATATTTCAAATGTTGATTCATATTATGCGACGGTAGAAGTTACGAATAATTCTACAAGTGAAAAGAATTTTGTAGAATTATATGTAACTCATGACGGAACCAATTCTTATTTCTCAGAATATTATGTTGACAGTGGATCTTCCGAACTTTTCTCATCTAATTTTATTGGCACCTTTACATCAAATATAGATTCTGGAATTTTATACTTAAAATATGAAAATAATACTTCCAATCAAATTTTGGTTAGATCTAAGATTGTTGGATTTGGGACAACTGCTATTGGAATTGGTACTTACAGATTTAAACAGACTGGGCAAACAGACGGGACAGAAAGATCTCTAAAGTTAGAATCTAATTATTCTAATGTATCTTCAGCATCAACCATTGTTGGATTCAGTACTTCCGAAGTAACAACTTCTAAGAATTTAATAAGAGTTTCTTACGGATCAACAAGTGCCATTCATCAAGTCTTGATGATGCATAACAGTCAAGACACATATAGTGTTCAGTATCCATTCATATCCATTGGAAGCACTTCTGGAATCGGAACATTTTCAACACAATATAATGGATCTAATTTCAATCTTCTTTTCCACCCAGATCCTTCAGTTTCTGGAAATATTCAAATTCAAACTTTTAGTGAAGTAATTTACACTGAAAGTGATTCTCTAAACATTACTCCAGACCTGTCTTATGGTTCTATTACAGAATCTCTATCACTATTACAGTATGATGCTATTGATGGAACAAGATCAAACAAAACTAGTTTTTCACTCAATTATCAAGGTGTTCCTATCTTTGAGAAAAAGTTTAATCCATCAGACTCAGCAATTTTAGATCCAACAACAGGTATTTTTACAATTCAAGATCACTTTTTCAATACTGGGGAAAAATTAATTTATACTCCAAATTCAACATTTATTGGAGTTGCTGCCTCTTCAGTTGGAATTGGATCTACATTAAATTCTGTTGGTGTTGTAACTAATATTTTACCATCAGATGTATACGCGATAAGAATTAATAAAGATAAGTTTAGAATTTCAACAAGAGAAAATTTTGCATCTAGTGGAATTTATGTGACATTTACTTCTCTAGGTTCTGGGAATGCCCATGAACTTGAGATGTATAGAAAAAATGAAAAATCTCTAATTGATATAGATGGAATTGTTCAATCTCCACTAGCATTTACACCAATTAAGACTAACCTGTTTAATAATGGGGGTCAAATATCAAACTCTTCTACAATTTTTGGTGTTACTGGAATAACTTCAATAAGACCAAACAATATTGTAAAAATAGATAATGAATATATGAAAGTTGTTTCAGTTGGTTTTGGAACAACAACAAGTGGTCCTATCAGTGGATCTGGTGGAGTAAATCTATTAGAAGTTAGTAGAGCATTTGTTGGTACATCAGCAACTTCCCACACCGATAGCACTGAAGTCAGATTATACTCTGGATCTTTTAATATTCTAGGAAATAAAATTTATTTTACAGAGTCTCCAAAAGGTAAAAATACAATATTGAAGAATTCTTCTAATTTAGATTATACAAGATCTTCATTTGATGGAAGAGTTTATTTAAGAAGAGATTATACTAATAATAGAATTTTTGATGATATTTCTGATAGATTTACTGGAGTTGGACAAACTTTCACGGTAACCGTTCAAGGTATCAATACCACAGGAATACAAACAGGAAGTGGAATTCTACTATTAAATGGAATTTTCCAAAAACCATCAACAACAAATAATACGGGAAATAATTATTCCTTCATTGAAAATGTTGGGGTATCTAGTGTTGTTTTCACAGGTATTACATCCACTAATGGTTCAATTGTAAAGAGTGAATTTGACATAAATCAAAATCAATTGCCACGTGGCGGTGTAATTGTTTCTCTTGGTTCAAGTGGTGGACTTGGCATTGCTCCCCTAGTAGGAGCGTCTGTAACTGCCATTGTAGGTGCTGGTGGTACAATTGTATCTGTTGGTATAGGTACAACTGATATTTCTGGATCTGGATATCGTGGAACGATATCTATTGGAATTACAGAAAATGGTCATACTGGAACTGCTGCTACCATTACTGCAACAGTTGGTCTTGGAGGGACACTAGCATTTACAGTCGTAAACGCTGGAACTGGTTATACAAATCCATCTATTCAAATACCTCAACCTTCATATGAAAATCTTGAAATTAGAGGAGTTTCCAGACTTGGAATTGGAGCAACGACATCTAGCGGATCTGGACTACTCATATCAGTTGATGTTGGTGCAAGTTCTACAACAGGTATAGGATCAACATTATTTGAGGTTACTTCGTTTAAAATTGCTAGATCTGGATATCAATTTAAAGTTGGAGATGTGTTTACTCCTGTTGGTTTGGTTACTGATAGAAGACTTGCATCACCAATTAGTAATTTCGAATTAACTGTATTAGATGTATATACTGATAAATTAACATCCTATGAGTTTGGTGAATTTGATTTCATTGATTCAGTTTCAAGTTTACAAGATGGAAATCGTCTAAGATTTCCATTGAATTATAATGGACAACTTATAAGTTTTGAAGTTGATAATAATGATCCAGATTCCTCTTTAATAGATTTAAATTCTTTGCTATTAATATTTGTAAATGGTGTGTTACAAACTCCAGGAGAATCTTATACGTTTGAGGGAGGAACTTCATTCTCATTCGCTGTTCCACCAGAACCAGAAGATAATATTTCAGTTTTCTTCTATAAAGGAACTACTGGAACTGATAGCGTGTCTGTTTCTGTCAATGAAGACATTAAGGTTGGAGATGACGTACAAGTATTTAAAAATAATAATTTCTCACAAACAATTGATCAAAATATAAGAACGATTTATAATATATCATCATCTGATAAAATTGAGACAAATCTCTATGTTGATCAAGGTATAGATCAAATTAATTTTAAACCTTTGAGTTGGACTAAACAAAAAGTTGATAAGTACATTAATGGAGATTATGTTTACAAGTCCAGAGACTCAATTGAATCTTTGGTTTATCCAACTGCTAGAATAATTAAAAATCTTTCGTCAAGTGCTACAGAATTATTTGTTGATGATGCACAGTTCTTTAACTATGAAGAAAATAACTCTGCTTTAGTTATTTCTGGAGTTGGTGGATTAATTGTCACTGGAGAGTCTCCAGTTGCTGCTGGTCTTACTGCGGTAGTTTCGGCGGGGGGAACAATTCAATCTTTAAGTATTGTGAGTTCTGGAAGTGGTTATGTTGGTTCCGCAATTACTATTTCAATATCTGCGCCTCAAACAATTGGTGTTGGTGTGGGAACAACTGCTACAGCGACTGCTACTATAACAAACGGACAAGTAACTTCTACAACTGTGATAAATCAAGGACTCGGTTACTCACAAAATAATCCACCTCAAGTTCTCGCTCCTCTACCATCATTCTCAAAAGAAGATGTTAACAATATCACCACAGTACAGGGATTTAGTGGAATTATTACAGGAATTAGCACTGCTTCAGGAACCTCTGGCAATCCTCTGGCACTTAAGTTTAATCTCAATGCCACAACTTTTGTTGGACTCGTAACTGGATATCCACTTTATATCTTCAATACCTCAGTTGGATCTGGAGTAACTTCTATAGATGGAAATAATTCTGCTGTTGTGGGAATTGGGACAACTTTCTTAGATAATGTTTATTATATTCATTCTATTAATTCTAGTGGATCAAATTCTGAAATAGTTGTAAATGTACATTCATCATCTAATATTATTGGAATTAACACTGTTGGATCAACAAGTCAACCGTTGGGTAGATTCTCTTGGGGAAGACTGTCTGGGTTTACTAGATCAAATAGTCCAATATCTCTTGGTGTAACTGGGTTTACAATTGACGCTGGGTTATCTACATTCCCATCAATTCAGAGAAGAGATTATGGACTAAGAGATAGTGGTGCCTTAAGAAAGGATCTTGGGTAGTATAAATATAGGAAAAAACTAATAATATGTCTGCTATTGTAACAGATCAATTTAGAATTTTAAATGCGAATAATTTTGTAGAGAGTATCGATAGCTCATCAAATTCTTATTATGTATTTTTAGGGTTATCTAATCCCACACAAGTTGGATTTGGGAGAACTACTGATTGGAATACAAACACCCCAAATCCAGTTGATAATTTTAATAATATTAATCATGTTTCCGACACAATGATCTTTGGTAAGAAAGTTACATCTTTGAACGTAAGAAGATTAATCAGAAGAATTGATTGGACGCAAGGAACTAGGTATGAAACGTATCGTCATGATTATAGTGTAACTTCACCATCCCCCATAACACAATCTTCTAGATTATATGAGGCAAATTATTATGTAATAAATGAAAATTATGGTGTTTATATTTGTATTGATAATGGGTCTTCAGGAATAAACACGACAGGTAATGCCTCTCAAGATCAACCATTATTTACAGATCTGGAACCATCTAGAGCGGGTGAAAGTGGTGATGGATACATTTGGAAATTTCTTTTTACCGTTTCTCCTAGTGATATTATAAAATTTGATTCTACTGAATATATTTCTGTACCAAATAACTGGGCAACATCCACAGACTCTCAGATACAGTCTGTCAGAGAAAATGGAGATTCAACCACTAATAATAACCAAATCAAAAAAGTTTATATTGACAACCAGGGATCTGGATATTCTGGTGGTCTTGGACAAGAGGTTAATATTATTGGCGATGGAAGTGGAGGAAAAGTTGTTGTAGATGTTGTAAGTGGAAAAATAACAAACGCTGTTGTTTCGTCTGGTGGAAAAAATTATACCTATGGTGTTGTTGATTTAGGGTCTATTAATGCCAATGCTACGGGCAATTTTGCCAAACTAATTCCAATCATTCCACCATCAAAGGGGCATGGTTATGATTTATACAAAGAGTTAGGTACAGATAAAATTTTAATCTATGCTAGGTTTGACGATTCCACTAAAGATTTTCCAACTGATACTAAGTTTTCACAAATTGGTATTGTCAAAAATCCAACTTCAATCGGATCAACCTCAGTATTTACAGAAAATCAATTTTCTTCATTGTATTCTTTAAAGTTCTCAACGGTTTCTGGTACGATTAGTATTGGTGATAAAATTAGTCAATCTGTAACTGGTGGGTCAGCGCGTGGGTATGTTGCCTCATATGACTCAGAAACAAAGGTTCTTAAATATTACAGAGATAGATCTTTATATTTTAATCAAACAACTCTAGATCAAACTGATTATGTGGGTGTTTCTACAAATTCTAAAGTATTGAATTTTGAATCATCAGCAAGTCCAGTTACAACTTCTGGTGGATTCTCTGGATCTGTAGATATTAATTTTACTGGTATCACTACAAATCCAACAGGAAACAAAATTATTAGCCTTGGTAGTCAATTTACAAATGGTCTCTCAAGTCCTGAGATAAATAAAGGGTCTGGTGAAATTATCTACTTAGACAATAGACCATTAATCACAAGAAATCCTAGACAAAAAGAAGACGTTAAAATTATCCTGGAATTCTAAAAAATGCCACAAAAAACAAATTTAAATATCAATCCTTATTATGATGACTTTAATAAGGATAATAATTTTTATAAGGTTTTATTCAAGCCAGGATACCCAGTACAGGCTAGAGAATTAACGACTCTTCAATCAATATTACAAAATCAGATAGAGTCTTTCGGAAGTCATATCTTTAAAGAAGGATCCATGGTGATCCCAGGTAATATTAACTATGATTCTGAATACTACTCAATAAGATTAAATCGAGATCATTTAGGTATTCCAGTTTCATTATACGTAGATAAATTAGTAGGAAAAAGATTAACAGGTCAAGATTCTGGGATTACTGTAGTAGTTGATAAATATTTGCTTCCAGAAGATTCAACTGATATTACTGACCTTACATTATTTGTAAAATATCTTGGATCTGGATCTGATAATACTGTTAAAACTTTGAACGACGGTGAATTTCTAATCACCGAAGAATCTTTTGTTTACGGAAATACTTCTATTAATGCCGGAGATACCGTATCTACACTAGTTTCCCTAAACGCTTCTGAAATTGGATGTGCTGTTGGAATTTCGTCTGGCGTTTATTTTATCAGAGGAACTTTTGTAGACGTATCAACTGATAAAATTGTTTTAGATCCATATTCTAACACGCCGTCATACAGAGTTGGATTAAACATTCTAGAAGAGATTGTTACTGCTAAGGATGACTCTAGTCTTTATGATAATGCTAGAGGATTTTCAAATTTTGCGGCGCCGGGAGCAGATAGACTAAAAATTTCAACGGTTTTATCCAAAAAACCACTAACAGATTTTAATGATAAGAGTTTTGTTGAATTAATCAGACTTGATAATGGAGAAGTTAAAAAATTACAAAACAAGTCTGAATATTCAATTATAAAAGATTATTTTGCGAAGAGGACATATGAAGAGTCTGGTGATTATGCAGTAGATAAATTTAATGTTCAAGTATCAAATTCATTAAATGATGGAATTTCAAATGAAGGAATTTATCTATCCACTCAAGTAACTGATTCTGGAAATATTCCATCTGATGATTTAATGTGCGTTAAGATTTCTCCAGGAAAAGCTTACGTAAGGGGATTTGATATTGAAAAGCAAGCAACAACAATATTAGACGTAGGTAAACCAAGGGATAAAGCAACCGTAGGAACGTCTCTAGTGCCATTTGAGATGGGTAACCTGATTAAAGTTAATAATGTAACCGGAACCCCATTTGTAGGCATTAACACTGGCAATAACACAGTATCTTTCTTCAACCAGAGAAAAGCATCTGAAGGATCTGGAACTGGAACCGAAATTGGACAAGCTAGAATATACTCATTTGAGTTAAGCGATGCTGCTTATTCAAACGATGGTACAGAGTGGGATTTATATCTGTTTGATGTTCAAACTTATACAAAACTTACTATTAATCAAAGCTTAAATTCCAACCAGTGCCCAGCAACTTCATATGTTAAAGGTGTGAGTAGTAACGCATCTGGATATGTTGTTACTGCTGCTTCTGGAACAGAATTAACACTAACACAAACCTCGGGTTCATTTATTGCAGGTGAACAAATTCTAATAAATGAAACAACAGAATATTCTAGAAGTGTCGTTAGCGTAAAGGCATTTAACACTCAAGATATTAAGTCTGTTTTTCAAAGTTCAAATTCAATATCATCAGGAATTAAAACATCTTTTGTTGCCGATACTGTCCTTCAAAGATTTGTACCGCCAGGGTTTAATATTACTGATAGAATAACAATTACTGGCGGTTCAAGTGCAGGCACTATTACTTGCCCTGGTAAAAATTTCCTAGGAATTAGGAGTGATACTATTATTAGATATCAAGTATCTGGATTAACCACAGAAACTTATAATAGAGTCGTATCAGTATCTAGTAATGGGTCTTCAATGACTGTTGCTGGAGTTTCTAGCGTATTTGGCGTCTGTAATGGTGGACTTCCTTCTAGTGATCAATCAGTAACATTTTCTATTGGTACTCCGAATATTACTAATAATGAAAATGCAGGACTTTATGCCCCATTAGAAGCTTCTAATGTTTCTGATGTAAGTCTTTCAAATTCAAATTTGTTAGTTACAACTCAACTTAGAGAACTTACATCTAATTCTGTTGGATCTTTAAGTGTTGATATAACTTCTACAGGCATTTCTAGTGCATTTTTTGAAACTTTTGATGCTGAAAGATATTCAATTCATTATTCAAATGGAGACATAGAAGATTTAACTGCTGATCAGTTTACTCTCAATTCAAATGGATCGCAAATTGTTTTTTCTGGATTAAGAGTAAGTCAAAGTTCTAACATAACTTTAAATGCAACTGTAAGAAAAAATCTTATTAGAAATAAACAAAAAGATTTTATTAGAAGTCAAAAAATTATTATTGACAAAACTGTTTCTGGTATTTCTACTGCTCTAAGTGGATTAAGTACAAATCAATTCTACGGATTACGAGTTCAAGATAAAGAAATTTCACTGAATGTTCCTGATGTTGTTAACGTTGTTGGTATTTTTGAATCTTTAGACACATCTAACCCAACTTTAGATAAATTAACTTTTGTTTCTGGTCTTTCATTAGATACGAATTCAATTTTAGGTGAAAGAATTGTTGGTTCTACTAGTGGTGCTATTGCCCAACTTGCTACAAGATCTTCATCAACTGAAGTTGAAATTTGTTATCTAACACCACAAACTTTTACAATAGGAGAAACTGTCACTTTTGAAGAATCAAGTATTATAACAAATATTCAAAATATAACTGTAGGAAATTATTTAAACATTGCCAACAGATTTGATTTAGACAAAGGTCAAAAAGAACAATACTATGATTATTCAAAAATTGTTAGAAAAATTAACTTCCCAGAACCTACTAGAAAATTATTGGTAGTATATAATGGATATTCTGTACCATCTAATGATCTTGGAGACTTGTATAGTGTAGAGTCATACAATGAGGAGAGATTTACAAAAGATATTCCTATTCTAAGAAATAATTTAAGAGCGACAGACACTCTTGACTTTAGACCAATAGTTTCTTCTTTCACATCTACAACATCATCACCATTTGCCTTTTCAAGTAGAAACTTTGGTTCACCTGGAAATAATCCCACTCTAGTAGTCGCACCAAATGAAAGTTCTTTAATTGGATATAGTTACTATCTACCAAGAATTGATAAATTAGTTCTTGACAGTCTTGGAAATTTTTCAATCATCAAAGGTGTATCTGCTCTAGATCCTAAAGAACCAACAAATGTTGAAAGTGCGATGGATATTGGAACAATCAAACTTCCAGCATATCTTTATGATCCAGATGACGCTGTTACAACTCTTGTTGATAATAGAAGATATACAATGAGAGATATTGGAAAACTTGATGATAGAATTTCAACTCTAGAGATAGTTACTTCTTTAAGTTTACTTGAACTTGATACTAAAACTCTTCAAATTCAAGATTCTGATGGACTTTCTAGATTTAAATCTGGATTTTTTGTAGACGACTTTAAAAATAACAATCTTTTAGATTTACTCAACCCAGATTGTAAGTCTGATGTTGATATACAAAATCAAGAATTAAATACCCCTCTTGATTTTTACTCGTTAAAACCAGAACTATCTTTATTACCATCAATCAATACCGATACCGCTGATTTTTCAGCAAATCTTGAACTTCTAGATTCTAATGTAAGAAAAACTGGAGATCTAATCACGCTAGATTATGATGAAGTAAGTTGGATTGTTCAACCTCTGGCTTCCAGAGCAGAAAATGTCAATCCATTTAATATGATTGAATTTGTGGGTAGAGTTGAATTACAACCAGCGGCCGATAATTGGGTTAGAAATATATTTGTAAGTGGTGGCGAAAGAACAATTACTGGAGATTTTGATGGTTCATATGTTGAGACCATTAAAATCAGCAGTGAACCAGATACTCATATTCGGTCAAGAAACGTTGCTTTTGGATCGGGTGGATTAAAACCAATAACAAGATATTATCCATTCTTTGATAGTACAAGTGGTATTGATATAATTCCAAAACTTTTAGAAATTTCTATGACATCGGGTATTTTCCAAAATGGAGAAACTGTAGATGGATTTATAGGTGGAACTAGAGTTATATCATTCAGATCTTGCCAACCAAATCATAAAACTGGCGACATTAACAATCCGACAACAACATTTAATGCGAATCCATACAATACTTCAGTTAGTCTTCCTTTAACATATTCAGCATCTTCAACAGTATTAAATGTAGACTCTGCTTCTTTATCTGAAGCGGCTGAGGGAAGGTTTTTTGGTTTTGTAACTATTGGCACTGTTTTAATTGGTAGAACTAGTGGTGCTCAGGCATCTGTTTCCAATATAAGATTGATTACTGATACTTTTGGAGACCTAGGTGGATCATTCTTCTTTAGAGATCCATTAGCATCACCTCCACCAACTTTAAGATTTAGAAATGGTACAAAGACATTTAAACTTACATCTAGTTCTACAAACGCTGCACCGCTTCCAGGAAGTCTATTAATTAGTAGTGCTGAAACTAGTTACTCAACAAGTGGAATTGTAGATACATTTAGACAAACTAATGTCATAGTTAGAAGACCACCACCACCTCCCCCACCACCACCACCAGCTCGCGGCGGCGGAAAAGATCCTCTTGCTCAAACATTTACGGTTGATGAAACAGGAGCATTCTTAACTTCGGTTGATCTATTCTTTGCTAATAAAGATGATAATGAAAAAGTTACGGTTGAACTTAGAACTGTAGAACTTGGAACACCAACAGATCAATTAGTTCAAGACTTCGCAAGAGTCACTCTTGAACCATCTCAGGTTAATACATCAACCGATGGATCTACCCCAACAAGAGTTACATTCCCATCACCTGTTTATCTACAACCAGGTGAAGAATACGCAATTGTGATTCTCGCACCCTCTTCAAATAATTATGAAACTTGGATTGCTAGAATGGGTGAAAGAACAAGAGATACTCAGAATTTGCCAGATGCTGAAAGCGTAGTTGTAACTAAGCAATATTTGGGAGGAAGTCTATTTAAATCACAAAATGGAACCATTTGGACTCCAAGCCAATTTGAGGATCTTAAGTTTAGACTTTATAAGGCACAATTTACACAAAACTTGGGTACAGTTTATTTCTATAATCCTAAACTAGGAACTAGAAATAGTCAAACACCAAGACTACTTCCAAATTCAATTAAGACACTACCAAGAAAGTTAAAAGTTGGAATTACAACTACAACAACTATGGGAAGTATTTTAGTCCCAGGTAGAAAGGTCAGTGAAACCAATGCTTCAGGTCCATATGGATATATTGAAAATATCGGAAGTAGAGTCTCTGCTCTCTCACTTACTAACACCGGTGTTGGATATTCAAACGGAACATTTACTGGGGTATCACTATATTCAGTAACCGGAAGTGGTTCTGGTGCGGTTGGTGTTGTAACAGTATCTTCAAATATTATCTCAGCAGTTTCTATCACAACTCCAGGAAATGGTTATGCGGTAGGTGATGTTCTTGGAATTACAACTAGTAATGTTGTTAAGGGTTCTAGTGCTACAATCACTGTTTCTAACATCAATGGAATTGATACATTGTACTTAACCAATGTTCAGGGTGAAGAGTTTACTAATGGTCAAGATTTAGTTTACTTTGAAGGATCAACTGCCGTTGCTTTAGCAAATACTGATGTTAGAGGTTCATCTTCTCTCATTAGTAACCTTTATGATGGAAGAGTCATTGAAGTTGAGCACTATAATCATGGTATGATGGCAGATAATAATAAGATCACTCTTGCCGACATTGAACCAAATACTGCTCCAGTTCTATTAACTGCTAATCTTGCGGTTGATGCGACAACTATTTCTGTTGCCAGCACTTCAACCTTTGCTACGTTTGAAGGTATTTCAACTTCATCTGGATATCTTAAGATTAATAATGAAATTATTTACTATAACAGCGTCGGTTCTGGAACACTTGGTATTGGCACACGAGGTATAGATGGTTCTCTAACCAGAACTCACAATACTAATGATCTTTGCTATAAGTATGAACTAAATGGAGTTTCTCTTACTAAAATTAATACAACTCATGATATGCCAACTGAAGCTGCTTTAAAAGCAAATAAAAATATTGATAAGTATTACTTACAAATTAGTAGATCAAATAGACCATCTGGTGACACTCAACTGAGTTTTACAGATGAAAGATCACTTGGAGGACTAGAAATATTCGCTTCACAAAACTTCCAATATAACGCTATTGTACCACAATTTAATATCATTACTCCAGGAGAAACAACATTTGTCTCGGCAGAACTAAGATCTGTTTCTGGAACAAGTGCTGGTGGATCTGAAGTTTCATTTATTGATCAGGGTTACGAACCTGTTGAACTAAATCAGATTAATAGACTTTCTTCAACAAGACTTGTCTGTTCAGAAATTAATGAAACAACTAGATTAACCGATCTTCCTAAGAATAGATCAACAACGTTGGCAATTAACTTTAATTCACAAGATCCCAATCTTTCTCCTGTACTTGACAGTCAAAATGGCATTATAATTTTGGAGAGAAATAGACTCAATGCTCCAATTGTAAATTATTCTACAGATTCTAGGGTTAAACTAATTTCAGGAGATCCTCATTCTGCTATTTACATTTCAAATAGAGTTGATCTAAAACAACCAGCAACTTCACTCAAAGTTCTCGTTTCTTCCTATAGACATTCTTCTGCTGACTTTAGAGTTCTCTATAGACTCTTTAGACCAGACTCTAGTGAAGTTGAACCATCATATGAATTATTCCCAGGATATGATAATTTAAAAGATTTGAATGGTGATGGATTTGGAGAGACGATTATTGATGCGTCTTTAAATAGTGGTAGATCAGATGCTTTTGTTCCTTCTAGTAGAGATAATCAATTCTTAGAATATCAGTTTAGTGCTGACAATCTTGATAAATTTACGGGATTTGCCATTAAGATTGTATTCTCTGGAACAAATGAGGCATATGCTCCAAGATTTAAAGATCTAAGAGTTATTGCTCTCGCATGATTCCTGTTGAAGGACATAAACATCTTTACAGGGATGAAAACTCTGGTGCAATTGTAAATTGTGATGCTATTGGATATTCTCAATATATTATAATGAAATCTGAAAAACAAAAACAAAAAGAGGAGATTGATCAGATTAAAACTGATGTTGAAGAAATAAAATTTTTATTGCGGGAGATTATCAATGGATCCAAATAGTATACAACTTGAAGATATCAATAAACTTTTTGAATATGAGATGCAGTCCAGAGAAATTGATGAATGTGATGACATTGAAAAACTTAGAACCATGCTTAAAATATCCATAAAGTTGTATATGAAGCAACAAGAGGTTATTAAAGAACTTGGATTTGGTGAAGTATAAATATATTTTAGATCCTGAAGTTTTTTTATAAATGGCAGCTGTTTATGTAAGTAATCTAGTTGTAAATACTGGTACTACATTTACTCAAACTTTTTCACTAGAAAATAGTGATTCTAGTTCTATTTTAAATTTGAGTGGATACACTGTTTCTGCTCAAATGAGAAAACATGCGGGTAGTTCATCATATACATCATTTAGTGCTTCCGTGCTTAATTCTACTGCTGGCACGGTTAGAGTTGGATTGGGAACTACCACAACTGCCTCTTTGAAACCAGGTCGTTATGTTTATGATGTTTTGATTACTGATAATGCGGGAGTAATAACCAGAGTTGTTGAAGGATCTGTTCTCGTTAGAGAAGGAGTGACTCGCTAATGGCAGACATTAGAGTTAGAGTTGGAGCTCAAAACGCAGTCAAAGTAGTTTCGTCATTAGCAGGAACTAAAGATATTTCTTTAGGCGATTTAACGGACGTTAATTTACCACCAGCTCTTTTAAACGGAATGGTTCTTGTGTATAACTCAACAACATCAAAGTGGGACGCAACATTAGAATTGACCCCAGGCGTATCCCAGAATTTAGACATCAACGGAGGTAGCTTTTAATGGCAAGTATTATCAGGATTAAAAGATCCTCTGGTACTAGTTTACCTGGAAGTCTACAATGGGGTGAATTAGCTTATGTAACTGGTATTGGTAGTGCTACGGGCACTAGTCAATATAGAGATAGAATTTATGTTGGAGACGATGGAACTAATGTAATATCTGTTGGTGGACGTTATTATACGTCTATGATGGATCATGTTCCAGGCACTGTTGCTGGAGTAACGAATACAAGAAATACTGACGGTGGTATTGTCGTTGTTCTTGATAGTAGCAGAAAAGTTGACCAATGGAATGTTGATAATTTAAGATTAGACGGAAATACTTTTTCTTCACAAAATACTGATGGTGATATTGTACTAGATCCAAATGGAACTGGTGAAATTAATATTGTTGATGATACTTATCTCAGTTTTGGTGATAATAAAGACGTAAAATTAAGATACGACGAAGTTACCGATAATAGATTTGAGATTGAGGGAGCTGACTGGGCATTTGCCAATGGCGTTGCTATCAATATTGGCGATGTAACCGACTCAACAAATAAAGACAATGGTGCTTTAGTTGTTGAAGGTGGCGTAGGAATTGAGAAAAATCTCAATGTAGGTGGAAACGCTACCATTGCTGGAGTTTCAACTTTCACTGGAAGTGTAACTATTGGTGACATAAAAGTTGAGCAAAATATAATCTCAACTGTTCCTGGATCAAGTGGAATTTTATATATTGATCCATATCCCGATGGATTAAGTAACGAGGGTACAGTTGTCATCAAAGGTGACTTACAAGTTGACGGTACAACCACTTCTGTAAATTCCACTGTTGTATCAATCAATGATCCGATTATTGTTCTTGGTGATGTAACCAGTAAGAGAACAGTAATGGCACCAGTTCTTACTGGTGTTTCAACAATTACTCTTGACTCCATAGCAGGTATTAACACTGGCGACCTTATTCAAGGAAGTGCTTCATTACCCAATAGTGGTCTAACCACTATTACTGCTTTCAATAATGCTACTAAAATTGTTACAATTCAAGGCACTACCACTGCTGGTATTACCACAACAACGCAATTAACAATTACTCACGCATTTGATACAAATACTGATCGTGGTGTAGCTTTTGATTATAATACTGGTGTAGGAACCGCTAATAATAAAACTGGATTCTTTGGTTATATTGATGGTAATAACGTTGGCAGTGCTGCCACAGCAAGATCATGGACTTATATTCCAGATTCTGTTATCACATCTCCTGGAATTGTAACAGGTACAAGAGGATATCTTGATATTAAAGGTATCTATTATCAGACTGGTGACTTTAATACTCATGGTGTTGTTTATTTTGATGTTGATGGTCTACAGACTTCAACAAATAATCCATCGTCGCCAACAATTACATCAAAACAAATATTGACTGCGATTACAGAGGTTAATTTAACATTTGGTAGTTCAACATCAGTTACTGCTGGTGATTTAATTCTACAAGAAACAACTGGCGCTTATGGTGTTGTTAAAACTACCGTTAACTCATCAACAATCACTTTAGTTGGTGTTGAAGGAACTTTCAATACTGTCAATAACTTGTTACGAAATGGAACTACATTAGCACTTTCACCGTCTACCGTGACAACCATATATACAAATAAACCAACCTGGACTTCAACTTTAGATGGAGGAACTTTCTGAGATTTATGACAAATCAAAATAATGAAGTTGATGTGAATGTTTTGATTAAATTATATAATCAAAGATTATCAACATTAACAAACCAAAACGTTTTATTAGAAGCAAAGGTACAAACTCTATCTCAAGATTATTTGGAACTGCAGGAAAAGTACAATGAACTATTGCTTTCTAACCAATCAGAGGAACAGTAGAAATGGCGAAACCAGCAAGTAGACAACAACTCATTGATTACTGTTTAAGAAGGCTAGGTGCCCCTGTACTGGAAATTAACGTTGATGATGACCAAATAGACGATTTAGTGGATGACGCCCTCCAGTACTTCCAGGAGCGTCACTTTGACGGTGTTGAAAGAATGTATTTGAAGTACCAATTAACTCAAGCGGATTTGGATAGAGGTAGAGCAAAAGGTACTAATGGTGTTGGTATTGTAACCACTACTGCTACATCCACAAATATAAGTGGTTATGGAACAACCACATCAAGTTTCTATGAAACTTCTAATTTTATTCAAGTTCCAGATTCTATTATTGGGGTAGAAAAAATATTTAAGTTTGATACCAGTTCAATTTCTGGTGGCATGTTTAGCATTAAATATCAATTATTTTTGAATGATCTATATTATTTTAATTCGGTTGAACTTTTACAATATGCAATGGTAAAAACTTATCTAGAAGATATTGACTTTTTACTAACCACAGATAAGCAAGTAAGATATAACAAAAGACAAGATAGATTATACCTTGATATTGACTGGGGAGCGCAGTCTCTTGGAACATATCTTGTTTTAGATTGTTATAGGATTTTAGATCCAAATACTTATACTAATGTATATAATGATAGTTTCTTAAAAAAATATTTAACTTCTCTAATCAAAAGACAATGGGGTCAAAACCTGATTAAATTTAGAGGTGTTAGACTTCCAGGTGGAATTGAACTAAATGGAAGAGAAATATATGAAGATGCAGAAAGAGAATTGGAAAGTATTAAGCAAGTCATGTCTCTTGAATATGAACTCCCACCTTACGACTTTATTGGATAATGGCACTTAATCCCTTTTTCTTACAAGGATCGCCCAGCGAACAAAGACTCGTACAAGATCTTATAAATGAGCAGTTGACGATCTATGGTGTAGAAGTTACATATATACCAAGAAAGTTTGTAAGAAAGCAGACCATCATTGAAGAAATACAGTCTTCAAGATTTGATGATAATTTCTTAATTGAAGCATATGTGAATACTTACGAAGGATATTCTGGTGCCGGAGACATTCTAACCAAATTTGGAATGAGTTTGAGAGACGAACTTGTTATAACAATATCTAAAGAAAGATTTGAAGATTTTATTGCTGCGTTTTTAGCAGCAATGCCAGATGATGAAATTGATTTATCAACCAGACCTCGTGAGGGAGATCTCATTTATTTCCCATTAGGTCAAAGACTTTTTGAGGTTAAATTTGTAGAGCATGAACAACCTTTCTATCAATTAGGTAAAAATTATGTTTATGAATTAAAATGTGAACTATTTGAATATGAAGATGAAGTTCTTGATACAACCATTGATGAGATTGATACTACTATTCAAGATACTGGATTTATTACAACACTTAATTTAATTGGTCTTGGTAGAACAGCAACAGCAAATGCCAATCTCAGCGCAACCACAGGGTATATTAAACAAATTTTTCTCAATAATGATGGTAGTGGATATACTGGAACACCAACTGTAGCAATTTCTACAGCACCATCTGGAGGAATTAATGCTACAGCAGTTGCAATTACGACAAATAAAGCCGGAATTTATTCTATAGATCAAGTAATTCTAACAAATGCTGGATCTGGATATATCGGCGCACCAATTATTACAATTACTGGAGGTAATGGAACTGGTGCTGCTGCCACATGCTTAATAGAAACTGCAGTTCGTGGAGTTATTAGTTTTACGATGACAGATACTGGAGTGGGATATTCAACCGTTCCATCAGTCTCAGTTGCTTCTCCTGGGATTGGAACTACAGCAACAGCAATAGCAATCATTAATCCTGATACAGAAGTTTCATCATTGAGAGTGATAAATCCAGGAGTTGGTTATACGGTTACGCCAATAGTTACAATCGCAGCACCTCCGTTAATTACAGGTGTGGGAACTTATAGATTTAATGAAGTTGTACGAGGACTAACTTCTGGAACAGAAGGACGAGTTAAATCTTGGGATTCTGATACTAAAGTTCTTAAGGTATCTATTGTTGGAATTGGAACTACGGTAAGTGGATTTATTCCTGGAGAGATTGTGATTGGGACATCATCTACAATTTCCGCAGCATCTACATCTAACGGTTATGCACTTTATACAATCAAATCTTATGATCATAGAGACATATATGATAAATATGAACAAAACGACGAAATTGAAGAAGAAGCAGACACCTTCATAGATTTCTCACAAACAAATCCATTTGGAAGTTACTAATGCTAGGGAACTATTTTTACCACGAAATCATTAGAAGAACTGTCATCTCTTTTGGCACAATCTTCAATGATATTCATATTCGTCATAGAGATTCAGATGGCGGTGAAATTAGTGACATAAGAGTTCCTTTAGCATATGGTCCTGTTCAAAAGTTTTTAGCACGAATAGAGCAGCAACCAAATTTAAACAAAGCGACTCAAATATCTTTACCAAGAATGTCTTTTGAGATGAATTCAATTCAATATGATCCGACCAGAAAATCTGGAGTAACTCAAACATTTAAGGCATCTGATGGAACAAAATTAAAAAAAGTTTTTATGCCTGTTCCTTATAACATTGGATTTGAATTAAATGTTCTTACTAAACTTAATGATGACTCTTTACAAATTGTTGAGCAAATATTACCATTCTTTCAACCATCTTTCAATCTTACAATTGACCTAGTAGATTCAATTGGTGAAAAAAGAGATATTAGTGTTGTTTTAGATAATATATCTTTTCAAGATGACTATGAGGGTGATTTTTCAACCAGAAGAGCACTGATTTATACTTTACAATTTACTGCTAAGACTTATATGTTTGGCCCAATCTCAGACACTACAGATGGACTTATCCGTAAGGTTCAAGTTGATTATTATGCTGATACAAATAGAGAAACTGCAAAACGCGAATTGAGATATACTGCCACACCAAAAGCACTCAAAGATTATAATAATGATAATGTATCTGTTTTAAGAGAATCTTTAACTAAGACTGAAACAAGATTATCAATTAGTACATCTGCAGGAATGTCAGCAGAAGATAGGATTATTATTGGTAGTGAAATTATGAAGATTGTAGAAATTATTGATGGAACAACCATTACTGTAAAGAGAGGATATGAAGGAAGTTCCATTACATCTCATTTAGAAAATACATCAATTGACAAACTAACTGCCGCTGATGATGCTTTAGTTGATATTGATGACGACTTTGGATTTAATGAAAATCTATTCTCATTTACAGATTCTAGAGATTTTAGCCCATCTAGAAGTATAGATATCTAATAGATTGATAAAATCATGACAAATAAGTTTGAAAAAATTGATGAAGCACTCAATGTTGAAAGTAGCATTGTAGAGGTGGACAGTAACCATAAACCTACTTTAGATGTCGTTAAGGAATTAAGTAATGATATTAAAAAAGACTATGAGTATACTCGTGCAAACTTATATTCGTTGATTGAAAAGGGACAAGAAGCAATTAATGGTATTATGGAATTGGCAGGAGAGGGTGGTTCTCCTAGAGCATATGAAGTTGCGGGACAATTAATCAAATCAGTTGGTGATGTAACTGATAAACTTATAGATTTACAAAAAAAATTAAAGGATGTTGAAGAGGATACGGTAAAAACAACAAACAATGTCACAAATAATGCTTTATTTGTCGGATCAACATCGGAGCTATCAAAATTACTCAAGCAAGGTTTTCTAAATAATAAAGAATAATCTTGTAGTTCAATGAGTTGGTCTAAAAAATATAAAAGATCAATTGATTGCGATAGTCCAAAAGGATTTTCCCAAAAATCTCATTGTTCTGCTCGTAAAAAAAGACAAAGAGGCGAAGTGACCAAATCAAAGTCTCCTTTTTCTGAAGCAAAGGAACAACAAACTTTTACAAAGTTTACTCACAAAACAAAACATTTACCAAAATCTCAACATCAACTTGACCCAAATCTTGATCTAAAGCAATTGGTTCATCATGCAGTTAAACAATATGTTGATAGAGATGCTGATGGTGATGTGGATGTTTATGATAATCCAAGTAAAAAAACTCCAGATGAAAATGTAATGAGTGCTCCAGAGGGTGCAAAAGTTGCTTCAAAAAAACTTATTGCCAAGCAAAAAGGAGAATTGAAGCATACCAGAGTTGGTATGGCATATGAGGAAGTTATTAAAGAAGAACCAAGAATTCCAAAAAAATCTGGACAACCAGATAAGTCTGATAAACACTCGGATCTTTATACAGATGAAGATCCCATAGGGACAATTCAAGGTTTAGGATTTAAAAATGTTGCTACTGCAAAAAAAAGTGTTTCAAAAATTAAAACTTCTGATAGATCTCACGCTCACAAAATTCAAGCGGCAATCGCAATGGAACAAAGAGCAAAGGTGGCAGGAAAAAGTTCGGAAGCAGCAGTTTATAGAAAATTTATCAATTCAATGAAAGAGAAAACAAAAGAAATGAATGAGGAAGGTCTCCGTGATTGGTTTGGTAAGTCCAAATCAAAGGATGGAAAGCCTGGATGGGTTCAATCAGATGGATCTCCTTGTGCAAATGAACCTGGAGAAACAAAAACACCAAAATGTTTCTCAAGATCTAAATTAGCAAGTATGAGTAAAGGACAAATAGCATCTGCAGTAAGAAGAAAAAGGCAGCAA
>SXGQ01456477.1_pt1 | contig 30416 bp, 22 predicted proteins | sample 3178371 | NCBI WGS metagenome assembly SXGQ01 (sample SAMN11356859, study PRJNA531348) | freshwater metagenome | isolation source: freshwater sample F1-20 | place: China: Fuxian Lake, Yuxi | collected 2017-12-25
CGGCTGAAGCACGGGTTCGATTCCCGTAGGGGTCACCATCCTCCCGAAAAGGTGAGGAAATCGGCGGAATTCGTGAAAATCAACGCTTCAGCAAGCGCCCGGTGCTACAAAAGGGTGCTACAAGTGGGGCGTCGGATGTCGCATTCCGTGAAGCGGGCAAAATCCAAGAACGAGCAGTTCCGCATGGCGGTGCCGCCGGACATCCGGCCGCTCGTCGGCAAGGTCGAGTGGACCGCGAGCCTCGGCACGACCGACCCGGTCGCGGCCGCAGCTAAGCGCGGCGAACTCATCGCCTTCTACAAGAACGAGGTCCTCCGGCTTCGCGGGCAATTGGCCCACAAGCCGGTCGAGGATGCGCTGGCGCTGCTCGATCGCGGCTTCGAACGGCTCGCGGGCATTCGCGGCTCGATGGACAAAGCCATCGCGGAGCAGCTCACTCTGCTCGCCTCAACGGTGATCGACTCCTGGTTGCCTGCCGACCAGCTCGGTCAGCCGCAAAGTTGGGGCGGTATGACCGTATGGGAAGCGGCCGGTGACCCCGAACCTGTTCCCGCGATCGATACGGAGCCGGAGCGCGAGATCTTCCGGGTTCGCGCAGCGTTGCTGGAGGGCACCGGCAAGACCGACGGCATCCTGTATCGCCGTCTCGCAGCGCTGCTGTTGGAACGACGGGTATTCAAGCCCATCCGGTTCGCGGTCAGCTACATGACGTCTATCGAGCCGAAGCTGAAGCTCGACCGCGACGACGTGTACGAGGCGGTCGCCGCGGCCTATCTTGATCGGCTGGCCGGACATCGCTTCACGGGTTGGCCAGCAGGCGCCGAGACCGCATTGGAGGCGATCTTGTCGGTCCCGGGTGCGGCGGCACCGACGCAGTTCGCGATGCCCTCTTCGCAGACGGTCGCGACCGGTTTGTGGGCCATGCCGCTGAGCAAGGGGCTGGAGGTCTGGATCAAGGCACGCACGCCGTCCGCGTCCGCGATAACCGAGGCCACCCGCAGCGTCAGCCGGTTCATCACGTTGCTTGGCGACATGACGCTGGCCGACATCACGCGGCCACATGTCACCGAGTTTCGCGATCTTATCGCGGACATGCCGCCTCGGTCCACGCCAGCGAAGCTTGCCGCGTCCGGTCTGACGTTAAAGGCAGCGATCGATGCTTATCGGGACGTGCGTCAGGCCTGGAAGGAAAGCGGATGCAAAGATGCCGAACCGGAGCAGTTAGCGCCCGGTACGGTCAAAAAGGATGTGGGCGCCCTGAGCCAGATCCTGAGCGTGATCGTCGAGGAGAGCGGAACCGGCATGAATGTCGCCGAAGGAATCCCGATACACGGTTATTCCAAGAAGAAGAGCCGCCAGAAGAAGCCACGGCTGTCGCTAACCTCGGCAATGATGCAGAAGTTGTTCGACTCGCCCCTGTTCACGGGTTGCGCGGGGCGCACGCCTGCGAAGCGCCATCGCGCTGGCCGCTATATCTTCCAGGACGAACTCTACTGGGCCTTCCTCTTCGGGGTCATGAGCGGACCGAGGTTGCGGGAAATCGGGCAAATCGCGCTCAGCGACGTGCATTCGTCCGATATGCGCCGTACCTACGGCGATGAATACGAAGGGCACTGCACCTTCGTCCATATCACCGGCACGGGTGCCGGGCAGAGCACGAAGACCGAAACCTCCGAGCGTTTCGTGGTCATCCATGATCGGCTGATCGAACTCGGCTTCGACGACTATGTCGCGCGCCGCCGTGCAGCGGGAAAAACGACGTTGTTCGACTGTAACGGCAGATCCGCCGCGTCGTTCGTCAAAACGCTGAGCAACCGTCTGAACCGGTATATCGACGAAGCTGTCACGGACGATGAGCGCTACGTCTTCCATTCCATGCGGCACGAATTTACGGATCGGGCCGAGCTCAGCGAGATTCCGGCACGTGTCGCCAACTCGATCAAGGGTCATGCGACCGTGGGCGTTGCGGAATCATACGGCAGCGTGTCGATCCTCGCGCAATACGAAGCGCTGAAGAAGCTGAAGGTCAACTTCATAGACTGGGATCGCCTGCTGCGCGCCAAGGAGTCGGCGCCAGTGGACTGAGGCGTGGCAACAGTCTGTTGCTATCGCCGTTGCAAATCGCGCTTGTCAAAGTTCCTGCAACGTTCCATCTTACTGACGATGAGCGCGATCTTGAACGTCTTGCGGGAGTTGATCGCCGGGATAACCGGCGAAGCTCTCGTGCTGTTCGATCGTATCATTCCCGTCGTCGACATCGATGCGGGTCGGGCCTTCCAGATGCGCGAGGCCGTTCGCGCCGCACGTCCGGTCCGAGCCTTCCGCCACCATCCGCCGCAGGCGTGGGCCGCTCCGTGATCCTCGGGTTCGACACGAACCCGTCGCAATCATGGAGATTCAACAATGTCCGATACTCAGTTCGCCCCCGGCTCCACCGGGGTGGTCGATCCGCATAAGTCGGTGATCGACGAAGCCCGCGCGCTCGGACGCGCGATGGCGCAGGAGAACAAGCGCCCCTCGCCGCTCGACATCGCGCGCGCCTTCGCGGAGGGCTTCGGCTCCGATCCCGTGAATGTGAAGACGCTCCTCGCGGATCCGCGGTTCCAGCTGTACCGCGATCGGCACGGCGTCCGCGAGAAGCACCTGCGCGATGCGTTACGGGCGATCCGCGACGCCGAGCGCCAGGCCGACCGCGCGAAGAGCGGCATCGCGGTGCCGAAGCGACGGCGCCGTGCGGAGATCAAAGCCCGACCCGATCAGGGAACGGCGGTCGCCTAGTCGACGCATTCAGCGGCGTGATCGCCAAGACCGATCCGCCGCCAACTCGCCTCGATCATTAGCAGTGGGCGGTGACGCTTCGACGTCACCGCCCACGAAGAAGCGGCAGAACGGAAAGAAGGAAGTGGGTAGCGAGGGCTGACTTGCGAATACCGCGCCCCCTGCGGGGCGCGGGCCACATCGCTCTGGCGCTGACGCTTTGTCGCTTGATGTGGCGTCGCAAGTCGAAAGGTCCCTCGGCAGGGGACGGCTCCCCTGCACCCCACCAGCTGCCTTCGGCCGCGAAGGAGGAAATCATGCCAGGACAGCGCGGCAGCGAGAACCGCCAGCGGAACCGCATGTTCACGATGCGGCTCAACGACGACGAATGGGTGCATCTCGGCGAGATCGCAGACCATTCGGGCGTGTCCCGCGCGGACGTGATCCGGCGCATGCTCGCGCACGATCACAGCCGCATCGTGCCCTCGCGCGCACTGACCGAAGCGATCACGCGCATCGGCCAGAACGTGAACCAGATCACGAAGGCGCTCCACCAGATCGGCATGAACGGCAGTTCGGGCGCGAACACGACGGCGATGCTGGTCGAACAGCATGGGCGCCTGCAGACAGTCGTCAGCGAACTGGTCCAGATCCGCCGCGAGATGGAGCGCTGGCGGTGATCCCGACCGTCCACGCCGGCAACGACTTTAGTGGCCTGCTCGGCTATCTGCAGAAGCCGGGTCACAGCCTGCTCGAACCGCTCGACTTGCCCGTCGACCAGAAGGTCGAGCAGATGAAGATGGTCGCCGAACTCAGCGCGCGATGCACTAGGCCGGTCAAGCATCTCACATTTTCGGCTGCCCGCGAAGACGGTCGGCTGGATGACGCGACCTGGCTGAAGCTGGTCGACGAAGCGGAACGCGAACTCGGTCTGGAGGGGCACCTGCGGATCGTGGTCCGCCACAGCGACAAGGGCTACGACCACATCCATCCGTTTTGGTGCACGGTCAGCGATGCCACCGGTCGCGTTCCGCCGAAGCGCTGGTTTCGCATCGCTGACAGCGAGCATCTGCCCGAGGTCGGCCCCCGCGCGCTGACGGATCAGCAGGCGGCCAGCGTGCCGGCGCAAGCACGCAAGCTCAAATCCTATGACGCGCACGCGCTCACGCGGCTTCAGCATCTGTGCCGTGATTTCGAGCGCCGGCACGGGCTGCGCGAACTTGCCTCGCCTGCCCAGGCCAAGGCGGCGCGCGAGTCCGGAACGGGAAAGACACGCGATCGGCAACAAGGGCACCGCGCGCAGCGGGCCGGTGACAGCCTGATGGACAAGGCCGACAGCATCAGGAAGGCACTCGATGCGCCGACCTACGAGCTTCGCGCCACGCTATTGCACGAGTTGGGCTTCGGCATGCGACCGGCGCTGCGCAAGCTGAAGAGCGGCGAGGATGACATTCGGGGGATCCTGATCTACGATCTTGGCAACGAAGCGAACGCCATGGCTGCGTCGAAATTCGATCTTCCAGACCGTAAATATGGCCTGGGCGCGCTCGACAAGCGAACCGCCGAGGGCGCTCAACGATACGTCGATTGGATCAAGGCTCGCGACCGCGAGCCCTCGCCCGCACGCCCTCATCGCGACGGCACCCTGCAGTGCAAATACGAACAGCGCCGCAAGGCACATCGCGAGACGGAAGATTGGAAACGGCAGGCGAAGCGAGTGGCGAAAGAACGTCATGAAGCCGCACTTCGCGATTTGCGCGCAGCCTGATGATCAGACGCCGTGTGGGAGCAAAGACGCTGCCGCTGACGAAGCGTCGAGCCTTTTACGCCATCTTCGACAAGAGTGTCCGCGCTCCCGAGATGGCGGCGGAGCTCGCGCGGCAGCGCGGTGAGCTCGCGAAGTTCAAGCGCGGACGCTTCCCGACGTTCGCCCAATGGAAGCGGCTGATGCTCGCGACGGTCAACGATCTGGTCTTCGTGCCCGCCGCGTCCGACGCACGACTCGATGCCGCGCTTCATCGTGTCGGCGCGCTTACCAGCGCCCCGTCGCTTCACACAGGACGTGATAGGAAGTTGCGGAAGCGCGAGCGGCCAACGCGCTTGTCGGAAAAGGCGAAAGCTATCGCGACAGGTTCGGACCTATTCGTGCGAACGATCGCCAAAGGTGGACCTCGAGTGGACAAGCGCGCGCCGGCACACGCCTCGCTCGAAGCACGGCCGATCGCCATGTTCGAGTTCGACACACCGCAGGAATCCAACGCCGGGCGCGGCGTCCAGGCGGTCGGGCCATACCGGGCCACCGTTCGGCCCGATGGCGTCGCTTATGCTCGATCAGGTCAACCGGTCGCGTTCGTTGATCGCGGCAGCGCCATCGACGTCTTCCTCGGTGACGAGCCGGATCTTCAAGCTGCGACGACGCTGGCGTTCCATTGGGAGCGTGTGCCGCACTTGCTGCATGCCGGTCTGGAAATCGTCGAACGCGTCCGCCGCATCGCTGACACGCTGGAAAGGAGATCGGCTCGATCGCAACGAGTGACGCAGCATACGGTTGGTGGTGACGCGGCAGGCGTCGCGACACCGTTGCTCACGCGCCGATCGGTCGCCAAGGGGCCGCGAGCGCCGATCGTGCCGGATGGCACCGGCAACGGTTGGAAAAATGGTCAAGGGCGCTGACTCGGAAAGCAGGTGGGTTCAGCGAAGCTGCTGACCCGAAGGAAATGGGCGGCAGCCTGATCCGAACCGCTTCGGTCCGGTGATCCTCCTGCCGAAAGACAAAACGATGAAGACCTCCCCGGTCGGGCCCATGCTCGACCCGTCCGTGCGCGTGCTCCAGCTCCCGCTCGGTCAGTTCGCTGCGCCCGCGGAAATACTGACCAGCGGTGACGGACTGCCCGCCGGCGCCGTCTACCTCCCAAGCGCGAACCTTGCGCTCGCCTCGACGCCGTGCGCCATGCCGATGTTCGAGAAGGTCGCGCTCGACGTCTGCGAGCGTCGGCGCTGCGACGTCCTGCTCCAGCGCACCGGCCTGTATCCCGAGACGCTCGATACCGTGACCGTCGAGGTCGCGCTGATCATGGACCAGATGGCAGCATTGGTGCCCGGCCTCGTCTACATGCGCCACCGCAACGGCTCGCTCTGGCTCGTGCCACAACAGGTCGGGCCGTACATCGAGGTCAGCGAGAACGGGCTCGCGATCTCGTCGACGCCGCCGTTCGTCACTTGGGACGAGCGCACCGATGGCGTTTGTCGCGCGGCCGCCGAGATCGTCCGCCTGATGCACCGTCGGGGCCATTAAGATGGCCGCACACCGCGAGCGTCCGACGACCGCCAAAATTAGACCGACACCTCCAACAGCAAGCCGTAGGACTGGTTCTTCCTAAACCTGGGCGGTGTCAGCGAGAGAGGCTCGTCTTCGGCTGCCTGCGCAAGCGCCTACATGTAGGCGCTTGCAATCATATCGGCGTCTGCCCGGCAGCCGAACCAATCGCAGCAACCTTGGGCTCACGGCGTCGGTCGGGAGGCTAGTCAAACCTCCCGGCCGTTGCCACGTTGGAGGGATGACCGCCGCCACCTCTACAATCTATCCGAGCTCGCAACCGTTCTCAGCGCGGACGGCCAGCACCCCGACCTGGTCGAGGCGATCGAACGCGCCGCTACCGTGTCATCAGCGCACAGAGATCTGCGGGAGGCATTGCTCGGTCTGAATTTGTTGCGTCGTCTGACGCATGCCGGTGACGAAACACCGCTGAATGACGACGATCGTCGGCTCGCTGATGACCAACGCCATCATTCTCTATGCACGAGCGACGGACACGAAGCCGATCGCTCGGAGAAAATGGTTTGGCGAAGGCAAGCTACCGACGGATTTGCGGGCGGTGCATCGCGAACTCATGCAACTTCGCGACAAGGAAATCGCGCATTTCGGGAAGGGACAGCCGGTCGATGGCGCCCCCCTGCTCGAGGAGGCGTTGGTGCTTCGGCCTTCCGATCGCGATCACCAGCTTGGGTTCTTGTCCAGTCGGATGCACAACCGCGCCGCATTGGCGAGGCGCGCCGAATATCTGGTGGCGATGGTGCTCGCGCTCTGCGAGGAGACGGTCCGTAAGCGCCACACCGGCATTCACCGTCTGTTGAGCAAACTCGCCGAGGCCAAGGATCCTGTGATGGCTAAACTCGGCACGATGCCGCTTTCAAATCCTCGTCTCCTCGCGGCTGAAGCCTCCTCACGGCGCCACCCAGCGCCCTGCGAAAGCGTGGGCAATTTCAGCGGTACGGCAGTGGTAGAGATCCACGACGGCGCCACCTAGCGGCGAGGTGATCAGCGCTCAAAAGCGCAGCGCGAGACCCTGATGGATTAGGCAAACTTAGAAAACTGTATGGGTGAAACGAAAGGAGCGGAGATCGAAGGACCTCCGCTCATTGCAAAACTAAGCGCGGCGGGTTACGAGCGGGCGTACACGAACGCCATCGACCCATATCGTCAGCTTGTCGTCGCTAACCAAATGCAGCGTCCCCGCGATGAACCGGCGAACAGCGCGCGTGCTGGTGACGTCGAACCGATGCTTGTCGCCATTGGCGACCAGCTCATCGGTAAACCCGGTATGCGCGTTGAATTCAGCCTCTTGTACGAAAAACTGAGTCACCCAACGCGTTAATCGCGGGTCGATCGTGTCGATCACCTTGACTGCGATCCGGTGCTGCCGGCCGCTGCGTATCGTTAAGCTGAGCTTGTTTGGAAATTCGAGCAACTTTCCCATGTCATTCTCCAACCATCGTAGTGGTGGGTTCTTTGGAAAAGGACGGGATCGGAGAACCGCATGCCGATACCCGTCCCGCGCATACGCGCGAAACAGGTCACCGGCAGCCCGTTGGTTCGAGCCGTTCAGATCTCCCGACTCTCACCGGAAGCGGTTCTTTGTCGCGTATCGCAATACGCTCACGACCCTGACACTCTCGAAATAGAACGGCGTCTGGCCATTTCAAGGCACACACCGCTCCGTCGTCGCCGCGCCATTACGGCGGCACCGGCGCGCCAAACGACTGGCACGAGCTCACCTTTCTGTCGGACGGAGACCGGCGGATGGACGAGATTTAACCGTCGGCCGCACCAAAATTTCATATCTATCCGACACACCGCCAGCCAAAGGCCGCGATGAGGATCGCGAAGCGCGACAAGGGAGGGACGACAAATGGCCTGCTATTTTCAGGGCTGCGACGAGAAGGGCACGACCAAGGAGCATATTCCGCCGCGGTCCTTTTTCCCCGAAGGCGAGAAGCACCAGTTGGTGACGGTCAAATCCTGCCCCGCGCACAACAACGCCAAATCCAAGGACGACCTGTATGTCCTCGCCCAGATCTGCATGCACGCCTCGCCGGCTAATCGAGCCAGGGAAGTTTGGCTCACCAAGGTCGCGCCTCAGCTTGAGTTCAATGGCGGGAAATTGCGCGACATGCTCGCCGAGGGCGCTGTTCAGGTCGAGGGCGGGGTTGCCTATCCGGTTCGGATCGAACGGCTCGACGAGTTCTTCACGGCTTTATCGTGTGGGTTGATCGCCGCCTCGCAAAAACGCTCGTTGCCCGCGAACTACTCGATCAACCACATCTACCCCAGCCTCGTCACCGGGGGCGATTCTGGCAGCAAGGCGCTGAAGCAGGGAATCGAGGAATTTTACAGCGGCAAGCCGCTTGCCGTGATGGAATTTGGCAAGCCTGGCTTGCACAACGAGCGCATCTACACGGCCGAGGTGTTCGGACTTCCCAATTTCGAGGGCAGCATTACGATCGTGCATCTCTTCTTCGGCAAGTTTAAAGTGATCTCGATGCTGTCGAAGTTGTTCGAGACGCCGGCCTGATCGCTCCAATAATTCGGTCGGACGCGACCTATACGCTGGTTTAGGCTCCCCCAACGATCGGCCAGCCGACATCCAACGTGAGTTCGAAGTTGCGAGCAGATGCTCCGACCCATTCTCCATCCATCGGTGCCGCACCATCCGCGGTGACCAGGATGGAGAAGCACGATGTCAGATGCCAAGGTTGCAGTCATATTTGGACCAGCTGATTTTTCTAGGCGAAACAGATCACGCTGCGCCCACCGGAGAATCAGACGTTAAGATCCCAAAATTGGTCGCAGCGAGATCCGGTTTCGGCTCAAACTTCTGGCCGGGAGCTAACGTTGAACGTCTGCTTCTGACAAAAGCTGCTGTTGGATACATCGCGCGCGAACGTCAGGAATGTCCTACATTACGCCATTTGGGACGGCTAAGGCCGTCCCGTTACTCGATCCTTGCGGGAAAGCCGCCGCGCTTAAATTTCCCGGTTCATCTGCGCCAACACACGACCGACCGCCTGCACCGTCATCCGCACATCGGCGTCCGACGTGCGCCAGTTGACCACGCTGATCCGCATGGCGCGTCGGCCGCGCCAAAGCGTGCCGCTGAAAAAGGCCGTCCCTTCCGCGTTGATCGCGGCGATCACCGCATCCGTGTGACGATCGTGATCGGCATCGGATCGGCCATGAGGATCGAGGAACCGCACCAGTCCCTGGTTCATGCTCGGCGTCGCTACCAGTTCGGCACCGCCCATTGCGCCGATGCCGCGGGCCAGCGCGACGGCATAGCGACAGCAGCCGTCGATCATCGCCGCCAGCCCGTCGCGCCCTAGCTCGCGCAACGCCGCATAGACCGCGTATCCTCGTGCACGGCGAGTCCAATCAGGTGTCCAGTCGATCGCGTCGCGCGCGTCGCCGCCGGGTACGAGATAATGCGCCGTGAGGGTCATTGCGGCGCGATGTGCGGTGCGGTCACGGACGATCGCAATGCCGTTGTCCTGCGGGGTATTCAGCCATTTGTGGGCGTCCGTGGCCCAACTATCAGCCAGCTCCACGCCTTCGACCAAGTGTCGATGCTCGCGGCTCGCGCGCGCCCACAGGCCAAACGCACCGTCGATATGAACCCATGCGCCCGCCGCCCGTGCGATCGGGACCAGCTCGCCGAACGGGTCGCACGCGCCGACATTGAGGTCACCGGCATCGAGGATGACGATCGTCGGGCCACTCCCGGCGGCAAGGGCATCGGTCAGCGTATCAGCGCCAAGGCGGCCGTCATCACCCGTTACCAGCGGGGTGAGCGACCGCGTGCCCAGCCCGAGGAGGCGCAGCGCACGTTCGATCGAGCCGTGGCGTTGCTCGGTCGCCAGCACGCGAATGGCAGGCGATCCGGTCAGGCCGTCCCTCTCCACATCCCAGCCGACGCGGGCAAGGACGGCGTGCCGGGCAGCGGCCAGACAGGTCACATGGGCGAGCCGGCATCCGGTGGTGAACGCGAAGGAGGCGTCACAGGGCAGGTCGAGGACGTCCTTCACCCATTCGCCGGCTACCTCTTCCGTGACCGCCGCGGCGGGACCGCAGGCATACATCGTGGCGTTCACGTCCCAGGTGGATGCGAGCCAGTCGGCGGCAAGTGCCGAAGGGAGCGCACCACCGATCACCCAGGCGAAGAACCGTCCGCTGGCCGAGCCGAGCTGACCCCCTGCCGTCGCGGCCACCAGTTCGTCGATCACGGTTTCTGCCGGCATACCGGATGCGCCCAGCTCGACGTTCAAGCGGCGACGCAGTTCGGCGAGGTCGGTCGTCGCGGCGACGGGGCGGCTGTCCAGCCCGCCGAGATATTCGATTGCGTGTCGGCAAGCGCGCGTCAGCACGGCGGCTTCAGGATTCATGGCATTCCTCTTGGTGACCCGGTGCGATCTTGCCACCGTCGAAGGTCGCTGGCCTCCCGCATCTTGTGATCGAACTGGCGAGAAACGGACCTGATAGGCCACGTCCCTTCCCGGTCGACCACGGTTTTCTGGGCGTTAGCTCATGACGTTGCGGACGAAGCGGACAGGAGCGTTTCCGTCGTTGACATAGAAAATGGGGCTGCGCGCTGCTGTAGATCGCGAATGGGCCGGCAAGTCCCGCGGCAGCGGTCAGTCCCCGCACCGGGGCCGGCGCGCTAGCCGCGGCCAGCACATCCGGGAAGGACCACCGGGGCCGGCGGGAGAAGCATGGATGAAGCCTGCGGCTGTGCCGTGAAGGCGAAATGATCGCGCAAGGGTAGCGTGCAGCCCGCCGCCCTCGCGCAGAAAACCCAAGGACTTTCATGTATCTGGTTACCAAGGAGCGTGCGCTGGCCCAGGCGCGCGCGCTATCCGGAGCGCTCGCGCTCGCCGAACGGGCCGGCTGGACCTTCGACCGTAAGACGCCGCTGATGCTGCGACCGCCGTTCAGCAACTATCTCCACGTCGCGGCGGCCGAGCTGCTGCTGGTGCCCTCGATCGATCCGTCGCGCGGCGATCTCGCCATCGTCGACCGTGGCATGCGCGAGGCGCGCTGCGACGCACTGGTCGTAAAGGCGTCGACCGCCGGCAAGCCGATGCTCTATTGCGCGGTCGGCCGTTGGCGCCGCCACCAGAACCTTTGGTGCCACGAGCGGCGCCCGTGGCTCGACGAACACGGCCATATCTGGCTGGTGGCGGAACACGTCTGGGCCGAGGATGCCGAGACATCGATCCTGCTGCTCGGACCCAAGCGCATGCAGGTCGCGTCGGTACCGCCATGGCCTTACCCCCACGAGATGGCGCCGGGGTTCGAGCGCGCCGACGCCTTCCTCCGCGCGATCTGGGGGATCAGCTGATGACCGCGCTCCCGTGGATCAGCCCGGCCGACGCCGATGACATGCTGTATGACGACCCGATGGGATCGTCGCCCGATTTCGGCTTCGCGCTCCTGCGGCCGAAGGCGAAGGGCAAACGCAACACCACCACCGACCTCGCCCGCGCCAAGCTTCAGCCGAGCAAGCCGGAGGACGCAGCCTGGGGGCCAGACGGGCTGTGGCCGATCACCTGCACGACCAGCCGGCTGGTGCCCGCGCCCGGCGTCGCGATCGAGCCGGATGCGCTGGAGGCGGTGTTCGAGGGGTATGACGCCAAGGTCAAACCGCATCAGAAGCTGCTCGCCGTCGTCCTGACGATGCGCTTCGGTCACGACTGGCAGGCGGCCGATATCCTGTCGATGGTCGGCGCCTATGCGCTACGACACCTCGCGCTCGAACGCCGGCTGACCAGCTGCACCGTCGTCCATATGCCGGGGGACGAGCTGTCGGCGCGCCGGCCGCATGCGCATCGCGTGGTGCTGGCACGGGTTCACCGCGCCAGCGGATGGGGCGAGCTCCACCGCGACCTCCTCGCCAAGGGCGCGCAAGCCGCTTTCCAGACGGAGTGGGAGGCGTTTCGCGACGAGTGGACGCCGCGCTTCGCGCCCGGCTGAGCACGCCATCGAGCACCCGCGACACGCGTCGCGGGTGCCTCCGGCCAGGGCGGGCCGGCGCCCGCGTGAAGGGAAATGATCCGGTGGACTGTCCCCGATGATGGGGACGAAAATCGGGACGAACCAGATGACCAACACCGCCGCCGCCCGCGCTCACCTCGCCGCCGTATCCTCGATGTTGCTCGGCAACCGCACGCTGCGGCCTTCCGCGGCGCTGCTCGCCGGTCACCGCCTCGATCCGCTCGCGCGGCTGCGACTGGGCGAAATGGCCTGCAACGCGCAGGCCGACCTCGTCCACCTCACCTTCGAGGAGCAGGCGGGCGACACCGTGATGACCGACATCTCGATCTTCGTGCCGCGCGACCGGATCTGCTTCTCACACCCCGGCTGTCGGCTGTGGCTGTCGAAGACCGGGGCCCGCGCGCTGCTCCTGCCGCAGCCGCATGTCCGCGGCAGCTTTCGGCTGGCGCCGGGCGAGATCATCCACCTGCCCTTCAAGCCCACCGATGCCGAGCAGGGCATCGCCCGCGCCGAGGCGCGGCTGCGCAAGCTCGTTGAGCGGGGTGTGAATGTCGCAGGCCGCGTCGTCATCAACGATTGGCCGATTTGGGAGTGAGACGAACCCGTGTGAGCGAGCCAGCCAGTACCCCTCAGCAAGCTCCGCCCAGCGTGCCCGCTGTTCGGCCGAGGTGCCGAACGTCGCCAGCATCAGCGAAAAGGGCGTGTGTTGCGACCGGCCACGGATGTCGGCGAACGGCAGCCGGCCCAGCAGGAGGAAGATGTCCGCCTCGACGATCAACGTTTCGTGGAAGAAGCGGGAGTCGGTGCGCGCGGGGACGAGGCAGACGATGCTGCCGACGTTCCCCCGCTACCATTGGTCGTGCGCCCGTTTCAGCCAGCGCAGCGTCTGGGAAAAAGGTGGATTGACGAAAGCGAGCCGGCCCGACCAGTCGTCGACGAGCCCGTCGCCGCCTTCCTCGAGCAGGATACGACGCTTCGCGACCACCGGGCTCAGCGCATGACCGCACGGGTCGAGGTCGATGACGCCGAACGCATCGTTGATCTTGGCCAAGAACTCGGGCGGCGTGAAGCGGACGTCGCGGTCGGCCTTGTCGTCGTCGCCCCAATGGGCGCGCTCCATGGCGCGGCGCCGGGCTTTCGGCGCAAGCACGCTCAACAGGCGGAGGAGGCTGGCGACCGATCCGCCGCCGCGCTCGAGGCTCGCGAGCGTCGTGCGCGACATGCGCGCGCGCAAAGCCGCCTTCTCCAGCGTCCAGCCACGCTTAAGCCGGCTGGCGCGCAGCTTTTCGCCAAGGCTTTTGCCCGGTCCGAGGCCGGTCAGCCGAAAGTCGGTCGCGGCCATCACCGCTGCTAGCGTTTCGACCGAACCGACGCCTCGTTCGAGCCGCTTGATCTTCTGGAGCGGCACGCCGATGCGCGCCGCGAGCGTGGATTGCGACACGCCCGACGATCTTCGCGCTTCGACGAGCGCCGCGATCAACATCAGATACCAAACGGGTTCATATCCTGGTCGATATGAGCAGCCTTATGCGCCGAGTCAATACTTAACCATAACCGCAATCGATCAGCGCCATTACTTGCGATTCGCTGCCAAAACATGTCGCGAAATCTCGACAGAAGTAAGAACTTCTTTACCATGTCAAAAATACCCGACATCGGGTCGCGAAGATTTGCATTGCCGACAGGCGGGCAGATCGCTTAACCTGCCCGCGCTCACCAGCAGGTGGGCCGAGGCGTGAGAACCTCGCAGATAGTAGCCGTATGCCCGGCCCGAACCAGTTTCGGCCGGGGAGCGGGCGTGCATGTCCAGGGCTCTCTCGGGGGCCTAAAGACGCTCGCGCCTGTTCTATCTGCAGGTTCTCAATCTCCGGCTTTCGGGCCGGCACCGCCTCGCATCAAGGGAGGCGGTGCCGCCGGCTGGAGAAGTCGACCGGCACCGACGCGAACGGGGGTTCGGGCGTTGGGTGTTGAGCGACGGAAGCGCGAGGACCGCGCATGCATAGCAAATATGACGGTGATCTCGGCGGGGCTGCTGCTGGCCGCCTGCGGTGGCGGTGGTGGCGTCAACTCGGGCGGGTCGACTGCGCCGCCGACCGCTACCCCGGCACCGACGCCTGCACCCAGTCCAGCACCCTCGCCAACCTCGTCCGCCGACAGCGCCGAATACAAGGCCTCGGGCGCGGTGGTGATCGCCAAAGCGGCTTACGCTTATGACCGCGGCATCACCGGCAAGGGCGTGACGATCGCTGTCCTCGACACCGGCATCAACCGTGCCACGCCCGAGTTCGCCGGACGCATCTCGGCCGACAGCACCGGCTTCGAGCAGCGCGTCGCGCGATGCGGCACCTGCCCGGCGGAGACGCTGGCACCCTATGCGATCGACGACAAGCAAGGTCACGGGACGACCGTCGCCTCGGTCGCGCTGGCCGCGCGCAACGGGTCGGGGCCGCAAGGGCTGGCACCCGAGGCGACGCTGCTGGCGCTCAAGATCGTCGGCCCTGATCTGTCGGGCCAGACCGCCGGCAGCACCGGGCCGATCCCGGAGAGCGACAGTGCGAACGCGATGCTGATCGCGCCGGCGATCCGCTATGCGGTCGAGAAAGGCGCGTTCGTCAGCGTGTTGTCGCTCAACGGCTTCGGCACGGGACAGATCGCGCAGGACCAGCGCGCCGCGATGGATCAGGTACGCCTCGCCGATCGGCTGCTGGTCAACTCGGTCGACAACGCCACCGGCCAGGACAGCTTCACCGGCCAGTTCGCGGAGAACTTCGTCGGCACCGACCGCGTCAACAAGGACTGGTTCCTGTTCGCGATCGGGGTCGACCAGAACGGCAATCCGCGGAGCGCCAACGGCAACGCCGGGCCGCTCGCCGACCGGATGCTTGCGGCCGGCGGCAACAACGTCCAGGTCGTCGACAAGGACGGCAACGTCGTCAGCGTCACCGGCAACAGCTTCGCCGCGCCCGCGGTCGCCGGGGCGGCGGCGCTCCTCAAGCAATATTGGCCGCAGCTGGGCGGCAAGGCGATCAGCCGCATCCTGCTCGACACCGCCACCGATGCCGGTGCGCCCGGCGTGGATGCGGTGTTCGGCGCAGGCATCCTCAACGTCGAGAAAGCGATGCAGGCGCAGGCGCCCGCGTCGTCCTTCGCCGCCGCCGATGCGGTGCTGACGCGCTTCTCCTCGCTGACGACCTCCGCGCCATTCGGTGGGTCCGCCGCTGCGGCAACACTGACCGGCCAAGTCGGCGGCATGACGGTGTTCGACCGCTACGGTCGCGACTATGGGATGACGGGTTCGACCGGGGTGCGCGCTCGCGGGTCGGGCCTGCTTGCAGGTGCGATGGTCGGTCAGACAGATGTGCCATGGCGTGCGGCGCAGGTTGACGCCGCGCGTTTCGGCTTCGCGACCAACGTCGGCGCCTATTCAGCGCTTCGTTCCGCCGTGCCGGCCGTCGTCTCCTTCGCACCTGCCGCTGGGCAGCAGGTCACGCTTGGCACCAACGTCGCGATCGGCGGGGGGAGCGGGCTGGCGGGTTCGCCGCTGCGCGGCGTCGCGTCGACGCCGCTCGGCAGCATGTCCGCATGGTCCGGCGGTGGCTGGTCGGCGTCTTTCTCAAGCGGCACGTCTCGGGACGGTCGTATTCGGCAACAGGTCATCGGTTTCGCCATGCCGCTGGGCCTCGGGGTCGAACTGTCCGAGCTCGCCGAACGCGGTCAGGTGCTCGGCATGCGCGGCGACGCGACGCTCGGCCTGACTGGCGCACGGACCACGCTTGCCACGCTGACCTACCGCCGGACGCTGGCCGGCGTCGACCTGACCGCGCGCGCCACCGCCTCCTCGACACGGGCGTCCGGGGGCTTGAACCTGCTGCGCTTCAACGGCCCGTTGGTCGGCAGCGCCTTCGCGGTAGAAGGCGCACGCGGCCTGTTCGGCGGCCGTGCGACGCTCGGGCTGTCCTCGCCCCTGCGGGTCGAGCGCGCCCGCGTGATGCTGCTGGCGCCGGTGTCGTTCGACCTCGTCAGCGGTTCGCTCGTGACCCGCACGGTCGCCGTCAATCTCGCCCCGGACGCCCGCGAACTGGACCTCGAACTCGGCTGGGCGACCGCACTGTCGCCCACGTCATCGCTGCGGTTCGGCGTCGCGCGGGCCTTCGACGCGGGCCACGTCGCGGGCCCGTCCGACACCGCCGGTTTCGTCACCATCGCCATTCGCTGAACGACACGAGGAGCAGGAACCATGAAGAAGACGCTCGCCGCCGCCACCATCGTGATAGCCGCCGCACCAATGTCAGGAACGGGGGTTGCCGCAACACCGCAGGCCGTCAGCGGCGCGGAGACAACGGCTTTCCCGCTCGACGTGGCCGGGGTCAGGCTCGGCATGTCGGCGAGCGAGGCAAGGGCCGCGCTGGTGAAGGCTGGCTATGCGATGCCCGCGACCAACGGCGTGAGCTATGGGCCCAGCTTCGCGGCCCGTGTCCATGCAGAGGCGGCACGGCGTCGCACCGGTTCCGCCACGTCGCCGGTGATGACCGACCGGGTGATGACGCAGCTTCAAGGCGTCGGTCCGAACCGCGAGACCATCACCGTCGGGCTGACCGCAGCACGCGCTGGCGGGTCGACCGTCACCAGCGTCTATCTGACGATGCCGCAGGACGTGATGAAGGGCGACGCGTTCCTGCGGCAGGTCACCGCCAAATACGGCAAGCCCGATGGCACCCGGGATCAAGGCATGACGCTCGCCTGGTGCAGCGCCCCGCTCAAGTCCGTCTGCGGCACGATCACGCCGTTCCAGCGCCGGCCCGGGGCGCTGCCGAACCTTACGGCGTCGGTGGTCTACAACGACAACACCATCCGGCTGCAGGACGGCACCGATCAGGATCGCGAACGCGAGCGGGCCTTCGCCGCAGCGGTCGATCGCGCCGCGCCCAAGACCGACCGCGCGGCGTTCTGAGGGCGCGCCGCCATGATCGCCGTCATCGGAGCCGTCGCGATCGTCGCGCTGCTGATGCTGGCTGGCGTGCTCAACGCCACCGGCTTTTTCCGCGCGCTGCCGCTGATACTGCTGCTGAGCGCGCTGTCGTTCGTTGCCGCAAGGATTGCGAAAGTGAACCTCGGCCCGGAGTGGACGGCGTGGGCCGGCCTTGGCGTCCCGGCCGCGCTGCTGCTGTGGGCGGCATGGCGCCCGGGATCGTCGCGCGCGAAGCTGTGGATCATGAGCGGCGCGTCGTTCGCGATGAACAGCCTCAAGTGGCTGGCACTGATCGCTTGCGCGCTGACGTTGCCGGCCAACGGCTTCCACCTCGACGTGTGGCTGATGCGCGGCTGGTCATGGGCGGCTCTGGCAGTCGCCGCCTGGGCCGTGCAGGTATTAGTGGACCGGGTTACGATCCGGTCGATCGCGCGGGAGCCGGGTGCGGCTGGTCGGGTTGAAACGTTGTAGATCGAAGGGCGTCGACGGGCCGAAGGGAGAAAGAGATATGTCGTCTACCATCGCTGCGCTGCTGCTGGCAGCCGGAAACCTCTGCGACGGCTCGACGACGCGCGAGGTTGAGCAATGCCTCGCGGCCGACCTCGCCCGCGCCGATGGCGAGCTCAACCGATATTATGCGGCGGCAACGAAGCGATTGACGGAGCAACAGGATACGGTCTCGCTTGCGAAGCTGCGCACGGCAGAACGGGCGTGGATCGCCTACCGTGACGCTGAATGCGACGCCGTCTACGAGTCGTGGGGCCAAGGTACGATCCGCGGTGCGATGACGCTGGGGTGCAGGATCGACCTCACCAAAGCTCGCAGCGCAGCGATTTGGCGCAACTGGCTTACCTACGCCGACAGCACCCCGCCCGTCCTGCCCAAGCCAAAAACCGCTGACTGACGGCCCAACGAACGGCTGCCGGTGTCAATGTTGAAAACCCGACGTGCGTTCAGGGTGAATTACGCCCTGGGCGCTTTCGGGCGACGAGCCGTAGTTGGCAACGTCGTGCAGGCGGATGCCGACATGCGCTGTCGACCAACATACGCCGTTCGTTGGCAGGTGCGGAAACGTCGACTTTCGTCAAGACCCGCCGATCGGCGGACATTAGCCTGCAAGGTTGCAACGTCCCCCGTAATCGGACGCTCCGAAATTTATCTGTAAGCTTCATAAGCGGATACCAGTCGCCCGAATGAGCAAACAAGCCAGTCGTGCCAAATGAAAAGGCATGGACGCGCATCGACGAGGCCTGCAAGTTAGGCGACGGACCAATAAGTGGCCGGCCAGAGAGGGCTTCAGTGTCGGACGACGTAGATGAGTTCATACAGCTTGACCGCACCTTCCATGACCTCGCCCTGAGCGAGGAAGAGGGGAAGGAAGCCGAGCTTTTCCGGCTGATGCGCCGGGAAAAGCCCCCTCAGTGGCCCGACCTGCTCGCCGAGCCACGCGTCGTGCTGCTTTCCGAGGCGGGGTCCGGGAAGACGGAGGAGATCAGGCATGTCTGCCGGGATCTCCGGCACCGCGGGAAACGTGCTTTCTTCCTCCGCATCGAGCACCTGGCGCTCGATTTCGACGGGTCGTTCGAGGAAGGGACACAGGAGGAATTCGAGGATTGGATCGCGTCCGGCGATGACGGCTGGCTGCTCCTCGACTCCGTGGACGAAGCACGGCTGAAGGATCCCAAGGACTTCGAGCGGGCGATAAGGACGATCGGCCGCAAGCTGCGCGGCGCCTTGCAGCGCGCCCGCATCGTCATCACCAGCCGGGGCGAAGCATGGCGGCCGAAGACCGATCTACTGCTATGCGAGACCAACCTGTCTTGGACCCCGCCGGTGACCGCGCCCGGCGAAGACCAGGAAGTGGACGAAGCAGTCACCACCACCGACGGTGCAAACTCCGAGCAGCGCAAGTCGGTCTTTCGCTTGGTCGCGCTGGACGACCTCGCCGGCAATCAGATCGATCGCTTCGCGCAAGCGAAGGGTGTCATCGACGTCGCCGCGTTCAGGAAGGCGCTGGACCGCGCAGAGGCGTGGTCTTTCACGACCCGGCCGCTTGACCTTGCCGAGACGATCGAGTTCTGGCTCGCGAACGGCCGCGTCGGCTCGCGTCTCGAACTGCTACGCGCCAGCATCGACAAGCGTCTCGATGAACGCGACCAGGACCGTGCAGACGCCAACCCGATATCGAAGACACGCATTCGCGAAGGTGCACGCCTCGTCGCCGCGGCGTCTACATTGGCCAAGGAGTCGGCGGTACGCGTCCCAGACGGACAGAAGAACGACCGCGGCCTCGACATCAGGCAGGTGCTGACCGACTGGGAGGACGCCGACTGCCGCACGCTCCTCACGAGGCCGATCTTCGACGAAGGCATCTACGGGACTGTCCGCTTCCACCACCGGTCGGTCCGCGAGTTCCTTACGGCCGAATGGCTTAATTCGCTGCTGGTCGACGAAGGATCGCGCGCGCGCGTCGAGAACCTGTTCTTCCGCCGGCAATACGGCGTCGAGGTCGTCGTCCCGACGATGCGGCCGATCCTCCCTTGGCTGGCGATCCTAGACCAGCGAATTCTCGAACGGGTCATACGCCTCGCCCCCGAGGTTCTCTTCGAGGGCGGCGATCCCGCGCAGTTACCGCTCGAAACGCGAATCCAGATCCTCCGGGAATCATGCGAGCAGCTCGCCCAGCCCGCGCATGGCCGCAGCATTACCGAATACTCGGCCGTGCAGCGCTTTACCAATCCGGATCTCGCCGACGTCATCCGAGAACTCCTCAAGAAGTACAAGGACGACGACGACATCGTCCGGTTCCTCGTGCGGATGGTCCAGCAGGGCGGCATCGCCGCGCTCGCCGACGAGGCGAAGCACTTCGCCCTTACGTCGCGGTCGAAATACACGCGCATCGCCGCCATTCGGGCCATCGTCGAGGTGGGAAAGCCTGAGGACGTCGCCGACGTCCGCATGGCGTTCGTCGCTGAGCCGCCGCCGCTGCGGCGCTACTGGCTGGGTGAGCTTCTGGACGGGCTCGGCAACGCGCCGGCCGACGTGGATTGGCTCCTTTCGGCCCTGACGGCCACCGAACCCAAGAAGCAGTTCGAGACCGACCCGCTCGCTGACGCGCTGTCCAGATACGTGGCATCGCTCGCGCCTTCATCGCTTGCGGCCCTGCTAGAGGGGATCAGCAAGCTGTTGAACCGGAAGCCTGTGGTCGAGCAGCGCCACTGCGAGATATCCAAGCGGTACAGCTGGCTTGGACAGGCCGCCGGTCAGATCGTCGTGAAGATGATTCAGGGCCGCAATTCGGAGACGCTCAAGAAGCCGGCACTGTCGGTGTTGCGTAAACTCCCGATCGCTGAGGACTATGGCCGCGGCCTGTTCGAGGAAATCCGCAAGGATTTGCCGGAACTGGTCCAAGCGTGGCCCGAGCTCAACCGCGCGTTGTTCTGGTATTGCGTCGCCGAGGAGCGTTCGCGGAAGCGTAAAAGCGGCGAACGTCTGACCGATTACTGGCTCGTGTCGATCTTCGGTTCCTATTGGGCGTTTGGCGGACCGGATTTCGACTACGTGGCCGAGCAGATCACCGCACGGCCGCTCAGAGACGACAAACTGACGGCCCTCACGCTCGCCGTCGCGCTGTATTACCAGAACGGGCGGCTCCGTGCCTGGCGCGACCGTCTCAAGAAGGCCGCGACGATCGAGCCAGAGGTCGAGGCGGAACTCGTGAAGCTGCTTAACCCACCCAAGGGCGCTGGCGCCGAATTCAAGCGGCAGCAGGCAGCATGGAAGCGCGAATCCGACCGGCGGGCCGCGAAAGAGGCGAAGGCGAAGGAGAGGGCGAAGAAAATCCTTGCTGGTCGCATCGCCACCGTCCGGAACTTCGGCCGGCCAGGCTTGGTGTCGCGAGACCAGGCCTATCTCCACGACCAGATGCGGAACAGCGACGGTCAGCATAACCGCTGGACCGACGGAAACTGGCGCTCTCTCATCGAAGAGTTCGGCGAAGATCTCGCGGAAGCGTTCCACGACGGTGCGGTCGGCTACTGGCGGCAGAACATACCGAAGCTCCGTTCCGAGGGCGCGGCCGCCAACAAGACGCCCTTCACCACAATATTTGGTCTCACGGGCCTCTCGATCGAGGCCCGTGAGACGGAAGACTGGCCATCGGGCCTGAACGCGGAAGAGGCGGAGATCGCCACCCGCTACGGCCTCCAGGAGCTGAATGGCTTCCCGACTTGGTTGCCGCAGCTTAACAAGGCGTTCCCCTCGCAGGTCGTCGACGTCATCCGCCGCGAGATCATGGAGGAGCTGTCCACCGAGACGACCGAGGGCGAGAGCCACTATGTGCTCTACGACGTTAGTTGGAGCGGCGACTGGGTATGGGACCAGATCGCGCCGGATCTATTGCCAGCGATACGCGCCAAGCGGCTCAACACGAGGAACCTCGGCTACCTGCTGGCGATCATCAACCGCTCGTCGGTGGATGACAAGACGATCGCCGCGATCGCGTCTAGGAAGGCAAACGCCACCCGCAACCTGACCTTCTCCCCGATCTGGTTCGCGACATGGGTCGGCGTCGACCCGGATGCGGCGATCCCCGCGCTCGCGGCTCGGTTCGCCAGCTTGAACGATCCGGCAGAGCAGACGAAGCTTGCGCTCGCCTTCGTTGTCACCCTGCTCGGTGGTCGTTCGCAGGAAGGTCGCGCGCGCCAGGCCTTCCGCACGGTTGAGCACATGAAGTCGCTCTACCTCCTTATGGCTCGCTACGTACGGCAGGAGGACGACATTCGGCGTGCCGGCAAGGGCGTCTACTCGCCGGGCCTGCGCGACGACGCGCAGGACGCGCGCAACGCGCTCATCGCATTTATCCGCGAGACGCCTGGCAAACCGGCGTTCCTCGCGCTGCTCGAGATGGCGCGCGCGCACCCTGATGAGGGAAGCAGACCTTGGATGGGCTTCCACGCGAAGGCAAAGGCCGCGGCTGATTCGGACGTCGACGCCTGGGCCCCAGCACAGGTGCGCGAGTTCGGAAAGTCCCTCGTCGCGACACCCGCGAACCACCGCGAACTCTGGTACCACGCCGTCGACAAGCTCGACGCGCTGAAGCACGATCTCGAGAATGGTGACTCCTCGATCGCATCGATCCTGCAGGCGGTTGACCGGGAGACGGAGTTTCGGAAGTTCATCGGCGGATGGTGCCGCGACCGCGCTGCCGGACGATACGTCGTCCCGCAGGAAGAGGAACTGGCGGACGCCAAGCGGCCGGACCTCCGCTTCTTCGGCGTCGGCTTCGATGCCCCCGTGCCAGCCGAGCTGAAGCTGGCAGACAAATGGACCGGACCGCACCTCTTCGAACGGCTCGAGGTCCAGCTGTGCGGCGACTACCTTCGCGACGTCCGGTCAAGCCGCGGCATCTTCCTTTTGGTCTACCTCGGCACGAAGTCGTATTGGGATCTGCCCAATGGCCGACGGGCCGACACGTTCGAGATGCTGGTCGACGAGCTCCAGCGCCACTGGACGCTCATCTCCAACGACTACCCCGGCGTCGAAGACATACGCGTCATCGGGATAGATCTGACCCAGCGCGGTATCGACACCAAAGCGACCAAGGCCGCGAAAGCCGCCAAGAAGGCGGCGAAGATATCGGGAAAAGTGACGAAACCACGCTCGGAAAAGGGCCTAAAAAAAGGAACGAAGCGAGGACATTAGAAGCGCGATGTGACCGAACGCCACCGAACGTCCAGCTCATGGGATCGTTTTCTGAAAGTGGTCGGTCTGCGGCCGGCGAAAGATTACTACTTATAAACCGCCGGCCGGCTTAACGTTGAACTTCCAATTCTGACAAACGCCGCCGTACGACATATCGCTCGCGAACGTCTGGAAAGAACATGCCCACGCTGACCATGGACCGTCTGATATACGCAATCACCATTGGCCCGGCGGCACCGACGTCTCCCAAGTTCCAGCGTCGTCGTCCCAAAGCTGCGGCCAAGGCTTGACCATCATGGCGGTTTCAAAGGTTCTGACGCCTGCGGGGCAGATCAAGGCAGCGATCCTCACGCTCAAGGACAGCGGCGACGATGGCTTCGAAGGCCTGATGGCGGCGCTGCTCGGCGCGGTGACGCACTTGCCGTTCCGGCTGGCCGTTTCGGGAAGCCAGGACGGCCAGGATGGTCGCGGTGACGGAGCTGAGGATTCGATTGCGTTCGAGGCCAAACTCTACACGTCGAAGCTCACCAAATCAGTGGTCAACAACAAAGCCACTGAGGTGCTTGCCAGCGCCGATCCGCCCGATCTCTGGATCCTCGGCGCGACGGTCGGCGCGTCCTCTCAGATTGTCACGACCCTGCGCGCTGCCTTCGCCAAGGTCGAGACCAGCCTGCTGGTGCTCGACTGGCCGGCCAACGCATCGCTGCCGCCGCTGGCCTTGCTGTGCGCCATGGTACCAGACACCTGCGCCGATTTCATCGCCTGCCACAGTCAGGCTGGCGTCGACCGGGCCGCATTGTTGGCTGCGCTCACGGCGCTGGCAGTCGCACCGGGCTTTGCTGCGCGCGCCACCGACCTCAGCAAGGCGCTGGCCGATCCGTTACTCGGTTTCGCAACGGCCCGCGCCGCCAATCATGCTACCTATGAGCGGCTCTTCGCGAGGACAGACGAGGCCCGACATCGTTTCGGACAACCGCTGGCGCCTGCGGCTAGCCACGCTCTTACGCCGATTGATCGAGCGCGACGTGTCGAGCTCGATACAGTTCTGACAGCGCCGCCGGTCCCGGGCATCATCGCGGTGACCGGCGACCAGGGGTGCGGCAAATCCTGGCTCGTCGCGCAGGCCTGGCTCGCTCTGCCGGATGCCCCGTTCTTGATCTTTCTGACGGCAGCCGAAGCGGTCGCCGCAATGTCCTGTGCGCCTCAGGAGCTTATCGCACGCCAGCTGATCGAACAATCGGGCGGTGTGCAGACCATCGCGAGCCTCGATCGCTGGACGCAGCGCCTTGCACGATGGCGCGCGCGGCCCGCGAACGCGCCGCGCGTGCTCCTGGTGATTGATGGGCTCAACGAGCGTGCGCGGACCGACTGGGCGCCCTGGTTGTCGCGCCTGACCGGCTATCTCGCGACGATCGGCGGATGCGTGATCGTCACAAGCCGGGCGCGCTATTTCAAGCGGATCGACGACCGTTTCACCGTACCGCGGCGTACGGTCACGCTTGGTGACTTTACCGATGTCGAACTCAATGCTGCGCTCGCCGCACATGGGGTCACGCCCACACAAATCGCTAAGCGGGTCCGGTCATCACTGCGGAATCCGCGTATCCTCGGTATCGCGCTCGAGCTTCTGGGCACCGCGCAGATCGGTGCCGCCGAGGAGCTGAGCATCGAGCGGTTGCTATTCGAACATGTCCGCACCCACGCCAGCGACCCCGCCGACGGCGAGACGCCCTGGCAGTTCAAGACCCTGCTTGCCGATCACGCCCGGCTGATCCGCGAAAGGATTGAGGGTCAGGTCACCGACGACCGGCTGATCTTCGCCCATTATGACTTCGCGGACGCGCCGCGCTTCGATCTGCCGCGCGACCTCTTACCAGTGGTCGAGGAGCGTTTCTTTGTCGGAGTCGAGGGCGATACCGCTCTCTACCAACTGACCGAGGACGGCCTCGTCTATGCGCTCGCCATCGCGACGATCCGCGAGCTTCAGAAGGCCGAGCGCAATGCCCGGTCAGTCACTGAGCGCCTCGCCGAAATCATTGAGCCGGTCGCCGCGCTCGACCTAGTGACCCATGTCCTGTTCGCCGCAGCGCTCATCGCCAGCGTCGATGCCGAGGTCAGTTCGGCAATCGGTGCCGCCTTGCTGGCGCGTCACGCGATGCAACAAAATGCCGATGAGGACAGCTATCCCGCTTATTGTGGCATTGTCCGCAACATTCCGGCGGCGGCGCTCGATGCGCTGTTCGCGCTGGCCATCGGCGAGCCCCATGTCCAGCACAAGGAATGGCTACTCGATGCGCTGCGCCGTGCGCGCGCCGACCGGGCAGCTTGGGATATCATAGCGCCGCGGCTCGATGCATGGCTGCGCATCTATTCGCTCAACCCTGCGCATGGCCTCATGCCGGGCGAACGCGATGCCACGAAGCGCGCCGACGCAAAGGCGGAGACCGAAACCAAGATTGCGACCCGGCTTGCCGACCTGACGCCGTGCGAGCGCGCGATCCTTGCGCGGATGACCCGCGACGACAGCGTCGATGGCACCGTGCTCAGCGAGGATATCTTCGCGATCCTGGCCGGCATGCCGCTGCTCGATTTCGCCGACGGGCTGATGTGCTGGGCGTTCGCCCGCTCGATCAACGGTGGCTATCATGTGCCGTGGAAGGACTTCGCCTTCGTCGTCCAGCATAACCGGATCGACTGGTTCGAAACGCGCGAGGCGCTGCTTGCGGCCGCCGTCTGCTTCACCGCCGCCGATGCCTCGCGCACCGGCCAATGGGCGCTGGTTTCGATCCTGCGCGCCACCGGCGATGCCGACGATGGCAGCCGTGCGGAGATCATCGCCAATGCGCTGATGCCCGAATGGGAGCATTTTCAGGGCTGGCGGCTGGTCGAGCGCTATTGTGCGACCGATCCGTGCGATCCGGCCTCCGAACGACCCGACACGATCGATGACACCGCCGAGCGCATGGGGGCGCTCGATCCCAAGGCCCTGGTCAGGAACCGCTGGACCGGCGAGCATGAGCACTTCCTAGGCGACGCCGCACCGGGTCTCGCACGCTTCGCACCCGATAACGTCGTCGCGATCAACCGGGCCGTGGTCAGCGACATGCTCGAGCGCCCGAGCAATATCGCGACGCTCGGCATTCCGTTGCTCGGCAGTGCCACCGTGCTGATCGAGCCTGAGACAGTCGAGGCAATGGCCGCGCGTGCCGCCGCGCTGTCCCATCCTAAGGAGCCGGTCGGGGACGCCGACACCAAGGACTGGGCCGTTTCGCAATATCTTCTGGTCACCGCCTTCGCCCATCTCGACGGCGACGCCCAGGTCCAGGTGCTCATCGATCTGCCCGAACATGGACCGCCGCTGGTCCAGCTCGACAGCGTGTTTCATCCGGCGAGCGCCGACATGGTCGATCGGCTGGTCGACCACGGGACTGCCTCGAGCGAGGAGCATCGGCTGCTGATGGCGCTGGCGTTCGTGCGCGGGTCGGACTCACCGATCAGCCCGGAGACACTCGCGAAAATCCGGTTGTTGACCGATCATCCCAAAGGGTCGGTGCGCGGTCTCGCGCTCCAGATATCGGCGGAGCATCCCGACGACGCACAACTCACCGCCTTCGTGGCGAGTGGCTGGAGTGCCGCGACCTATCACCCGCGCGAGCATTTCTACGAACGCTGGCGTGGCTCGTCGATGATAATCGCCGCGGCGAAGCGGGGCCTGTTGAGCGGAGCCGAAGCCGTCGCGCGTGTCAGCCCCGATCGCTATGGCGCGGCAGCGGAAAAGCTTGGTGCCGCCGCCGTCGGTACGCCGCTCGCCAGCCTGATCGGTCAGGCCACCGCGCGCGTGCTCGCAGCGGTGATGCCGTTCCGGCCACCGCGCGTTTCGTTGAGTGACACTGCCGATGCCGACGCCGTCGCCCGCTTCTCGCTCGAAGATGACGACGCTGATTTGCCGGATGACCAGCGCTTCGCCCGGATCAACGAAAGCGACGAGGCGTTCGCCGCGCGCCAGAAGGCCGGGTGGGATCGCTTCCAGGCGTTCGAGGCTACGCTCACCAAAAGCGGTGCCGAGCTGATCCTGCGCGATATCGGCTCGAATGCGATGCGCGCGATCGCCGAAACCGACCTCGCCGCGCTTCAGGCCATTGCCAGGCAGTTACTCGATGTCCCGACCAGCCGGCTGCCGCGCATCGCTAATCTCGCCTCTCGCATCGCCCGGGCGCTGTCCGCCGCAGACCCGGATCTCGCCGTCGCGCTGTTCCGCCGTTGCGCTGGCCACGAGGCCTTTGTCCGCATCACGCGTTCGGCGGGTTCGATCCCGCTGATGACCTGGGATATCTGGCACAGCGAGGATTCCGGCGCGATGGAGGCGTTGCGTCGCGATCGGCTCGCGCGCTGTTCGAGTGACCACGCGCTGGCAAGTGAAGTGCTCGCCGCCTGCCATGCCGGACGGCAATCCTGGCTGGAAGATTATGCGACGCGCGAGATCGCGACCGGCCATCCCGTCGCCACCGCTCGGGCGCTGACGATCCTTGGCTTCGCGGATGAGAGCGAAACCGCCGGCGCGACGATCGCGCGGTTCGACAATCAAGGCGGAATGGTCGGGCGGGCCGCCGAGGCAGCGCGGTTCGCCTATGATCGCAACCGCTGGTCACGCATCTGGTATCAGCGCCTCGCCGAGACCGGCGACCGCGTCGACTTCTGGCGCTATGGCACCTTGCTCGCCAAGATCGCCGATGCCCGCATGGTGTTGTGGACCGGAGACTATGTGGAAGGCCCGCTGCTCGATCGGTTCGGCTATTCGCTCAACCGGCCGATCGAACGCCGCATCGAGGCGTGGAAGAAAAAGCGCGACGGCAAATTGTTCGGCCAGGACCAGCCACGCGATGTCTATCACGAACCCGCGCCCGACGGCTTCGATCTAAGCGAGGAATGATGTGCGGTCCTGCGAAATGGCCGGAGCTGGGCGTCGCTATTCGGAGAAGCTTGCGGTGGATGAATAGAGATACTGCCAGGCGTTCTTGATGGTCATGCGATTGATGCCGGCGATCTCGTCCGCGTCCGGCGTGCGAGTCACCGGTCCGAAATTCCGGTGCGCGGGGTCGTTCGACAGAAACAGGCAATGGCGGCTCGACAGCGGCAGCAGCATCGTCGGCTTGTTGGCGAAGTCGATCAACGGATTGCTGGAGGTCAGGAATCGTTGCTCACTGCCCGGCGGGATCACGTTGAGCGCGTAATAGAGCGGAACATAGCTCTCCCAATTGTCGAGTGCGGTCTTCAGCCGGACCACAAGCCAATAATCCTCGCTCCAGTGGCCGACCTTGTCGGGATGGACCGTCTCCAGCTCGCGCCGCAATCGCGGCTGGTTATGGTGCATGAACGAAATCGCCATGGCGAGCTTGCGGATATCAGCCAGGAACTGACCTTCGAGAATCTCCGTGATCACCTTCGACGCCATACCATCGATCACCGCAATCTGCTTCTCAGCCCAGTCCGGCGCATAGCCGGGCGGTGGATTGCGCAAGGTGTTCCAGCGCTTCTTGAACCCGAAGCGCTCATTATTGCCCTTGGTGATCTTCCCCGTCTCGCTGTCGAGCCGCCACAGCGCGCCGGCCTCGGTCTCGAACCGCTTAAGATAATAGCGCGGCGTATAATGGTGCCGCTTCGAGATCGTCATGGCATCGCCTCCGGTTCACCGGCAGGGGCTTCCCGCACGGCCGACTTCTGGTCGCGCTCGCGTGGTCCGTTCCACTTCGGCTTGTCGGGACGCGGGCCGAAAATGAACTGACCGAACGCATAATAGCCGCCTCCGGGCGACGGCACGCGGTCGAGCTGTGCCACCGGCGACAGCGCAGCAGTGCCCGCGATCAGCGACGCTTCGCGCGTACCGGACGCGAAGATTGTGTGGTAGCCGAAGCGGCAGATCAGCCGATTGATCCTGGCAATCGCCTTGCGGTCGGTGATCGTGCGGTGGCCGATGTCCGGCCGGCGCGGACGGCTGCGACCGCGCAGGACCATCCGGGTCGTCACCGGAAACAGCAGCTCGATCCGGCCGGCGTCCTGCGCAATCTTATAGGGTCGCATTGCCGGCGTCGGGACGCGCGGGTCATAATAGATCACCGGATTGTCGCTGGTGAGGAACGCGTGATCGGACGCGTTGTGCAGCACATCGAAGCTGAGCGTGGCGAACAGCTTGCCCATGTCGTTGAGCGCGCGCGCCATTATCTCGAGCGATTTTTGCGGGTCGATGGTGACCTGGATCTTCTCCATCAGGTCCGGGAAGCCCTCGGGGAGCGGCGGCAGCTTCCCGGCGGCGTGCATGAGCAGCGCCTGTGTGTGCACCGAGTGGCCGAGGTACAGCTCGGCGGGATCGCGGAACGCCGGCACCCGCACGCGCATGAGGCCGAGGAAGGTGATGATATGCGGCGCGGCTTCAAACATCGACTCGCGGTTGGCGAGGGCTGTGACGATTGTTGGCCATTTCGTCTCGATCTCGCTGAAGATCGCCTCGAGTCGATCGTCGTCGCGCATACCCTCATCGTCGAACTGCGAATAATAATAGCGCTCGAACCCGGTCGACTCCGGGCGCTGCCGGAAGGGCCGAGCAGGATCGTCCTTCCGGAAGACCTGCAGCTGCCCCGCCGCATCACAGAAATTCTTCAGGTAGGTGACCGGGACGTAGTGGTGACGTTTCGGCATCGAGTGGAACATAACCAAAACATTGCCGCGCTGCCAGGCTGATCTTGGCTGCACCAATCATTTCGGTTGAAATTCGATGGCTTAGTGGCTGCTGATAACGCGAGCGTGCCCATCTATAACGGGGCGGCACGCTGGGCGATCCGGTTCGATGCGGGTGACCTCATTTCAGGCTGACTATAACGCGTGGCTGGCGGCCGATCCGCCGCACGACATCGCGCTGTTGCGCGCGCAGGTTGCCTTGGCTTGGCTCGATCGCGGCTGGGCCTTGCGCGGTGCGGTCGAGAAAGATGTCGCGGAGGCAGACATGCCAGAGTCCGAAGATCGGGCACCGCGGATCATTGGCTGCGGCTAGACGGGTACGATTGGAAAGCCTGCACAACGATAGACACTGATAACAAGCTCGGCATCGGCGGCAATGTTTAGAAAACCGTTGGGTGAGTTTTGTTTAAAACTGTCTACAAGTAACATCGCCAAGCCTCGCTTTGAGGTCGCTGTGGAGTTTTCATTCTTACGTGGTCGATCAGAAGCCGCCATTTGGCTTGCGGCCCAATCTCAGTCGGCCCATAAGAGCAGGGGTGCGATCGCTGAATGTTGGCATTTGATAAGACCCGGCGTTCGCCGCGTCGCCAGTGAACGGCAGAAATGTCCCAAACTAAGCCGTTCCGATCGGCGCTCTCACGATACTAATGAGCGGTCGAAAGTGGGAAGCCAAAAGTGACCGCGAGCGACCGAGGTTGGGTCGTAGCTGTCCAAGCAAAGCGCTCTCTGAATGGCGAGGCTGCTGATGGTATCGAACGCCCCCCAAAAGGTGCTACAAGGCGGAGATGAAACCAACCAATGGCAATTGCTAAGCCTTTGATTTCACGATTTGCTGGAACAAATCGACGCCTCCCGTAGGGGTCACCATCCTCGCCCTGTCGGCAGGTTTCGGTGAGACAATCGCCACCAGCGCAGTCATCGACACCTCGC
>SXGQ01899795.1_pt1 | contig 30415 bp, 30 predicted proteins | sample 3178371 | NCBI WGS metagenome assembly SXGQ01 (sample SAMN11356859, study PRJNA531348) | freshwater metagenome | isolation source: freshwater sample F1-20 | place: China: Fuxian Lake, Yuxi | collected 2017-12-25
GCTTCTTTTGAGCCCGCTAAAATGCCGGCCATTACACGCGGCTTTGCATAGGGCGGCTTTATACGAATATTTCCCGGAAAAACCACGTCCTTCTCATCGGCAAGGGCATAGGGCCACCAGTTGAACACAAGTATACGGTCAGTAGGGATACGTTCTGTTACTGGGAAATTCTTGGCCACGAGATCACGAATCTCAGGGTTGCGTATAATACCCGCGTCCGCCCAAACATACGTGGAATGGCCAAAGGGATTCAGCGCAATGGCCCGTTTGACGAATTCCTTCTTTTCATACCAGACCTTGTAGAGCTCAGGTGAGTGAATATTATTCTCCACATCAATAGCGTGCTGCTTTTCCCAAAATCCGGGAGGGAATGCCGTATTTGCAGTCCACTCCTCCCGCGGTAAAATAACTACGCGTGTCCTATCCTCCTTTCCTTTGCGGCAATCCTCAATAAACGGGGCGAGTGTGGCCTCTGTAAAAAATACCATGTAGCACTCGGTAGACTCGAGGAAAAGACGTATCCAGCCCCTATAACGTGCGGGGTCATATTTGGATTTCATGTCGTAATAGGCCGATACGACGGTACTCGGTTCTTTCGTTGCTTTAAAGGTTCCTGCGGGCAGTTTTTGATAATATCCTAAGCGGGGCGGTGCAGCGGGGCCTGCTGCATTCCACGAGCTCATCTATTTTGTTGAAAACTGTTAAATACTAAAGTTAGGCGCGCTGCGCCTAACTTTAGTATTGTAAATGTGTCTATTTACAAGCGGGCGCCAGGGAAGCCCACTAAGTTCGCGCCAATACCGAAGCCCGCACCCTGGCGTGCCGTAGCCCCGATGCTCGGGGATACTACATCCAGAATAGCGAACACCGCCGCCGCCACCACACCCAGAGTGATTACCTCGTCCATAGGAAGCTTGTGACGCGGCACAAACAGCGCAGCCATGGCCACGAACAGGCCCTCCACCAAATACTTGATAGCGCGATTTACTATTTCCGAGGCAGGATTCATAGTTTCTATATTGAAATGGGATATTTTTCTAATGGCATGCGCCTTAGCGCGTATTTCCATCTAAAGATGAAGTGAAGATTCAGTTCAGAATGACGACCCCCGTTGAGCGCGAAGACTTTTTGGAGGAGGATGCGGAGCTCCCTGGCCAGCGTTTTTGCCTACTAAGCTTCCTCAGCCCGGAGAAGGTTCTTGCGAATAAGAATCTCTTCCACTTCCAAAAGTTCCTACAGACCTACGAGCTTCATGTCCGGACGAAGAATCTCGAAAAGTTTCTCGTGAAGACTCTCACTGATATTAACGGCCGGCTGGACGCAGAGGCAGATTCTCTTTTAGAGAAGGATCTCAGCGGCGCTGCGGATGTTTGCCGCAAGTCAAAACTGCGTGTTGACACCACCATGGAGTCGTTCCACGAGTTCGTGAAGGCGAATGAGAAGGACCTGAAGGACTCGCAGCTCAAGGAGACCTTCGAGGACTTCATGCACGCGAATGGCACGAAGCTCGAGGATGAGTTCTACGCAAAGAACGAGTTCCGGACAACTGTACGCGGACTCAAGGTGCGTGGCGTATACGCCTCACAGGCGGAGGCCGTAGCACGCTCCAAGAAGCTACAGCGCCAGGACACTCTCCACAATATCTTTGTAGGAGAGGTCGGGAAGTGGCTACCGTGGGACCCGGAGCCTAGCGCAGTGGCCGAGCAGGAGTACGCGGAGGATCAGCTGAATACGCTGATGAAGAAGTACAAGGAAAATGAGGAGCATCGCGAGGCCTATCAGCGTGAGCGCCGGGCGGCTGGGATCACCAAGAGCAAGAACACTGTCTCGAGCATTGAGAATGTGGGCGGCGGCAGCGATGACACTGCCACGGTGACTACGCAACAGTTCCCAGGTATGTTCGGCGCAGATGGACCTGCCGACCTGGCCATCGCGCGCAAGATGCGCGCAGATGTCTCTGGCGGAGATGTGTAAAAATCTAGGGCACGTGGTTTTATAAACCAACAACCATTGATTTTGTGGGCACTCCATTACCCAGTGAGTTTTCCGCTGGGAAAATACTGATTCGTAATGGGCGCGGCCACGGGATGGCATACATTCTCCTGGCAGAACTCGCCCTCCTTACATAAAACACCCCTACAATCACCCTTGCGTGTATCTACGCCGGTCAGAGTCTGGAATCCCTCTGGAAATGAACGCGCGAATGTGCGACGAATCCAGGGTAGAACTGACACCGCCAGTAATAATACGACGACTAGGCCTGCGAGACCATAACCACCACGAATCTTCATTCTATTATTGTAGGGTGAATATTATTCCCTTTCACGGAACGACCGGAAGAGGATTCCTTTCATATAGTTGGGGTTTCTCTGTGCCACGGCAAAATCCGTTCATACAACGTTTCGGAAACGGACAAGCTGGAAGGTCTGTTCCACAACGCCGAGGCGCGCCACCCCCTACAAAGCCTTCAAGCGTCAAATACGGGTCGATTCGGACTTTACGATCCACTATTAAAAGTACGAGGGCAATACAGGCTATAAAGAATAAGCCATAAAATTCATCCGACATCCCTGTCTACTGCTATTGTGTCTTTAGAACTTCTTATTCACCTGGATAGACGGCCCCTTCAGGCGTTTCGCGGCGTTCGGGTCGTACTGATTCGCATCCTCTTCCTCCTTATCCCGATAGTAGTTCGCAGAATGTTGCCAGAATTCCGGGGCACCAATACGGAAATCTCCGTGTATATCGGCCTTATACCAGAAAATACAGTCTTCTAACTTCGCCGACTGACTCGTATTGTCTATGACTAGACATTCATAGTTCTGTGTACATTGGTCCATAATCTGGCAGAAAAACTCAAAACTCGGAAAAGCGGAAGCATAGTTTTCAAAAATGCGCTTGCGATTCGTCGCATACGGCTCGCGCAAAATGAATACAAAGTCCACGTTAGTCCGGAGAGCCGGCTGAATACCAAGAGGATATTGCATTGTGATGATAAAGAATACTTTCAGCCAACGACCGTTCATGAACAAATAGCGAATATTCTTATCGTGTGTCCATGAATCATCGTACATACAGTCATCCAAAATCATAAATGACCTTGGGTCAAGGCGCGACTTGCCGCCTCCCTGTTGCTCACGCTGAATACGGCTCATAATCATCTTCTGGCGTTTTACGAAGTTGGCCAGAATAATCGGAGAGAATTCGCCGTGAATGAAAAGCGGCGGAATCATTTTTCCATAGAAAGAGTTCGACTCTTCTGTACCGCTGATAACCGTACCGAGCGGCATCTCTTGGTGATGAAAAAGTAGGTCGCGCACAAGAGTTGATTTACCCGTACGCCGCCGCCCAATGAAAATTACTACGGCATCCTGAGGAATCTTGCGCATATCGAACTTTTTTAAGGATACATTCACTGCCGCTGCCATGGTGTCTGAATGTGTGCCACTTTTTTTCATTGCGTTTTACACTCAATAGAACATTTAAGACGGTTTGTAAGAATGGAATCAACGCTCCGGGGTATGACGCTACCTGCGCCCCGTTTCCGGCTTAGCCCGCTATCGGATAATCTATCTTCCGTAAATGGCTTCCATGCGCTACAGACGTATTTTCCAACACTCGGCAAACTGTTCCGTATAACGAAACACCAGACAAACGGGATTTGGCTGGATTCCAAGCACAGAATAACGGCGATAGATATTTCTGGAACTTCCGGGGCATGTGTTCTAGACCTTGTTGAAAACGTGGATGGTGGCGTATCTGGAGAGACCATTAAGCACGGGGCCTTCTTGAAAGTCACACACCTTTTGGACCCTATCCGTTGGATGAAAGGAGAATATAGTCTTCCGAAACAATCTGGCCTGCCCTGGCACACAAAGACCTGGTCTTCTGCGTGGACAAAGCTACAGGATACTTCCAACCAGGCCTATACGGAGACAGTGGCCGCCTACGCACTTGGAAGACTCCGTGAATCCGGCGTATCCCCGCACTTTAACGAGTTCTACGGCGCTTTCTGCGCGCGTGCTGACCGCTATAGGTACAATCTAACAGAGGAGTTCAAGAGTTTCCGTCATACTCGCTGGTTCTGGCATGGACAGAAGCGCGGGCTCTATAACCTACATGTGACACATGCGAAAGACGCCCAGGCCACTGTTTCCGATGCAGTTCTGAATGATATTCTCCGCGAGCCCTCTGACATAGGCTCCGATGATGAACAGAGTGAGGAGGAAGTCGATGTGGAGTTGGTAGACGAGGCCGCGGAGGCATCATCTCTTCACTCAGATAATATGTCCGAGGTCTCCTACGCAGAAGAGAAGACCCTCGCTGGCTCTAGTGAGGAGACGGAACTTGAAGATGATTATCGCATATATTCTGAAATCAATGATTACCCGGTAATGCTTATTGCCATAGAAAACAACAATGGAACAATGGATTCATTACTCGATGATTATTCTCTGGTGGGAGCCGCACCCGAAGAGCCTGAGTGGGAACTCAAATGGTCTGCTTGGATATTCCAGGTTATCGCCGCTCTGAGTGTGGCCCAGGCGGTGTTCGGATTTACGCACAACGACCTACACACAAATAATATTGTCTGGACACCGACAACAGAAGAGTTCCTATATTACACGAAACGCAGTGGAGAAGTGTTCAAGGTTCCTACATACGGCAAACTCTTCCGCATTATCGACTTTGGGCGGGCGATTTTCACGATAAATGACCAGCTATTTTTCAGCGACGATTTCAAGGCTGGAAATGACGCTGAAGGACAATACAGTTTCCGACCTCTACACCCGAAGCCGTCGCCCGAGGTGTTACCCAATCCTTCGTTTGACCTTTCTCGCCTCGCAGTGAGCCTGTTCGAGGCCCTGTTCCCCGATACTCCTGAGAAGGAGGATGGCGGTGCCCAGCTAAGCTCTGAAGAGGGACTGGAAGTCTGGGAAACGGTGTCGCCCCTGTACAATGTTCTATGGAAATGGATGCTCGATGACGCCGGGAAAAATGTGCTAGTAGAGCCATCGGGTGAAGAGCGTTTCCCTGATTTCGATTTGTACAAACATATCGCCGCGCATGTACACGGCGCGGTGCCTTCTAGGCAGTTTTCAGAGCCAGCCTTTGACAGGTTCCAAGTGAACGCGTCAGAGGTCGGTGATTCTGTGAAGAAGTGGTCGTTGTTCATCTAAAATCGCGGAACACCCACTTTTACTTCTACCCCTGTATCTCCTCCCCCTGATGTAGCCGTGCTAGCAAGGGAGAGGGGGATAAGGGCAAGAATATACTCTATAAGATATGTGGACGACTCCGGGAGAAGCTGTAGAATCATCATTACCATGATGGCGCCAATGATGAAATCGCGGCCGACTGACTTGACAGAAGGATTCTTCTCTTCCAGATAATGTGTGCTCGCTGCGCCGAGGCAAGAAATAACTACGCCACCTATAACCATACCAGGGACTAGGGGGGCTGTTGACATTCTGGGCGCTATAAAGGAAAAAAATGTGGGTTGACGCACGCATTACTCCAGCGTTTCATACTCCAAGGCCATTTCATCCTTGACAACAAGATCCTCGAACTCATCCATTTGTTCCGGAGGGCCATCTAAAATCTTGACTTCATCATCACCCTCTATAATAAGCGTTTCTTCGGGTGCTTCAATAATCTCTGCCTTTTCTTTAGGCTTGTTAGCCTTGGCCGCCGTATTTTTTACAACTGGCTCCTCATGTTCACTCTCTTCCTTATTGAACTCTTCCTCCTGGTCAAGAGTATCACTGCCTGTGAATGATATGGGTGTTTCGTTAACCGTCTCAGCTTTCTCTATAGGTGTGGGCGGCTCTTCCTTTGTCAGAACAGACTTTTCCTCCTCTTCTTCCTCCTCCGTATCATCATCTTTCAGGTACTCGCGAAGAATATTCTTCACAGGCAACATGCCACGAATTCCTTGTAGAACACCCTCCTGAAGGAAGTTCTCAATCTGACGAAGATTCCTTTGACGCTCTATGGAGGGAGCGCTAGTGGAAAACAAGTATGTATTGCTCCACAGAAGTCTAGAGCATTCGCGCAAAATACGATGAATAAAGTGGTCGAGTTTAGGAATCGTAATCTGTAGCTTTTTCTGCTTTGTCGTAAGGCGAATGGCCGACAGCACCTTTGTATGTGCGATGAATACGGCGGTCATTAACTCCTCCAGATAATCGCACTGCGAGGAGCCTATGATGGATGTCGTTTCGCGCTGGACTTTGTCCACGTTCCAGTCGGAAATATTTTCTAGCAACGTCTGAAACATTAGCAGGATTCGTTTAGGGTCCACTTCCTTTTGTTTCGCCTCTTCCAATAAATCTAGGAAATATTGCTGAATCGATGGAACAAGATACTGGCACAACTGCTTTGTATACTCCGACTTCGCCTCTGCGTACACGCTGATTCCTTCGCCGTGATCCATACCTAGTTAAAATAATGGAGTTATACTTCTCCCGCCGGACGCACTTCAACAATAAAACGACTGAGTTGGACCCAGGGGGACGAGCCGGCCCCAATCGCGCGAATACATTCTTGTACGGCAATATTGTCCATTCCATATTTGGCCTGTATGAGTTCAAGGATATGGTAGGGGTCTTCGCCTCTTTGCCTCGCAGCGAAAATATCAGGGCGCGCCGGAATAATACCCGTAGGTGGTGTTACTAAACCAAGGCATTTAGCATACGTTTTATTCTTGCTAGAGCGATAGGATGTTTCGGCACGCATACTGACAATTGTACATCTTGAAAGGATTGGAGGAGAGAGCTTCCATACTTCTCGTGCTTCCAGGCAGCATGTCACATTTGCGGCGGCAGTTTCAAGGATACGACGTAAAAATGCCTGGGCTTCTTGTGTAAGGTCATCTACACCTTCGACCCAAACGAATAGCCTCTCTTTCGAGCGTACTTGTTGATGAAGTACTTCACGACCTTCGCGTAAAGAGCGGTCGATGCGCGCATTCCAGCGAAATAGTTTCGCCTTGGCCGCAGCGGCTTCTTCGCGAATCCAGCGCGATTTACCTGTGCCAGGTTCGCCGCTAATAAGCAGCGCACCTTTACAAGTAGGTTTTGACATCCTGGGCGAATAACGGGACGAATGTTTAGGCGCGTCGTTTCTTTGTGCGAGCGTGCCTTCGTCGCGTTTTACGGGGTTTTTGTTTTCGTGAACGACCGCCGGTAGTTCCTGTAATTGATTGTAACCTTTCTGCTTGTTTTGCCCTCATTTTCTCAAGGATATCTGCTGTCTTTTTTTTTATATCAGGGTCGGCTGGAGCTGGAGCTGGAGCAGGAGCTGGAGCAGGAGCTGGAGCAGGAGCTGGAGGCAGGCCCAATGATTGTAACCTTTCTGCTTGTTTTACCCTCATTTTCGCAAGGATACCTGCTGTCTTTTGTTTTGTATTAACTGCTGCAGGAGCTGCGGAGAGAACGGGGTTTCTTGTAAGTGTGAGAGGAGGAGGGGGTACAGGCCCAACGGCAGGACTAGCCGCCGCAGCTAATCTATTCAAAGCAGTAGCAGTATTTTCAAGAACAGCCGCCTCAAAAATCAAATATTCGGTTATCGGCACTAAAGTAGCAAGTACCCTTTTCTCATTTACACTGAGTCCGGTAATACTATTCGCACTAAATATATTGACTTGTAAATTGTCACGTGTACTTAGTTCTCCCACACCATACTCTAGCGCCTTATATGCTATACTTCCTAACTCTTCAAGGCTATTTTCATTATTTGCCGCGTCCAATTGTTTCATTAAAACATAATGGCTACAAGGTTGTTTTGGTAATTGCTCGTGCTCTCGTGCGGATGATATCTTACGAGAAATAACCACCCAACCTTCGAGCCCTTTTACCACATCACCACTATCATATTTACAGCTGTTACCCGCAAGATCTCTCCCAACTACACTTATTTCTCTCCTATAGTTCTCTGCCTCTGCAGCTGTCACAGTATAAGTATTTTGACCCTTCAGACGAACACTATCATAATGTACATTATCAGGGTTATATATAACATACAATTCAGTAACGGCTACCGCGCCAGGTTGTATTATAATGATTTCTTTAGCACGGACGCCAGGATTTAGTGGATCCTTAGAAAGTGTAAATACCATTACACCTACAATGTAAATCTCGCATAACATACGTAGTTGCCTATCACTTAATGGTACTGTACCAGATACTTCGTCCCGTGTTATTTTTTTGCTTCCGTTAGGATGTGCTTGATCCTCTATTTCAGGTTGTTGTTTATACGTTTGAGTATTTTGTAGCAGGTCAAGAAATACTTCGCGCCTGAAATAGTTTCCAAACTTATCTTTATTATCTTGTGACAGACATCTAAAAGCAGGGCATGTCGATGTAAGAAATGCTTGTATTAGACAATCGTTTCTTAGAGTCCCTTTACTATTTGTGCTACCTGCGGATGCCTTAATAACCGTGAAATCATTTGATGGTCTTACTTTACCGGCAACATCAAATTGTTCTAATAAATCAGAGCCTTTATCTTTAATGTCTTCTATACAGGGGGTTGCCAAGGAAAAAAGTTTTGCTATAGTTTTATTTAGTTCGTCCAAAGTTGAGAAGGCTGTTATAGAAACGGGACCCTTTGTACCAGGCGCAGCCGCCACAGACATTGCTCGGGACTTAGGATTATACGCATGTTCAAATACAAGTTTATAACGCCCTTCTGTGGGCGTATCTAATAGAGAATCTATAAAGGCTTGCCAATCATCCCAATGTATCTCATCATTTATATCTATTGCCTCGAAACTTAATATTGTCAACATCTGATATATTATAGATTTGTCATAGCCATCTGGTGTTAGTGATTCTATTTGTTCCGCTGGAACACCGGTATTTGGCTCTAACCACCCGTCTATACTATCATCTGTATTAGTTGTAGGGGATTGTAACATAATCGAATGTACTTTCTCCATCTGTTCTTCGTATTTTACCGCCTTTTTTCCCTGGGGATCGTGTAAGGCCTTTATAAAGTTTTCTGTACATTTTAGGCCTTCAACAAGGGAATCTTGAAATTCATCATAGTTAGAAATATTTGTGTGACGTATCTGAATACTTATTGTGAGGGTATTGTTATTAATATTTTCAATAGTTATAATAATAACATAAAAGGGTTTTTTTTCAGAATCAGAAACAAATTTTTTTACTATATACCTATATTTCTCACCTTTAAATATGTCAAAGCCAGCTCGTAAGGGGTTTACTATTTGCATAAGAAGGCTTTTCATTACAAACTCTGGAATATTTGGAATACCATTAAAATCGAACTTAAATTCATCCTTTTCATTGGTTTGCCCGCTTCTACTAACAACATAGGGGATATTCTTGAGAATATCTAACCATTTCCTTTCTGCTTCCCCTGCCTTCAAGGCGGCTGTCGCAGCGGCTTCGGCAGCCACTGCTTTCGCAGCCTCTCTTCTTTTAGCAGCCTCCGCCCGCACTGCCTTTTCTTTAATATCTATTTCTCCAATTCTGTCCTGTATTTTCTTAAGCAGATCAAGTAAAGCCACACGTATATGAATACATCTTATATATTCGTTGTATACCTCTAGCTCATCCTTTGTAGCTTTCTTAGCGGCTATTATTATACGTTTAGCTTCATCTATATCAACATTAATACTTCTTAGGAAGGAAACTATATTGCTTATTAATACTAGAAATAAATCTTTATAATCAGTTCCTTTAATACTTTCATAATATTTATTAACAGCCATATAATACATGGTATTTTTGGTCAAGCTTATTCTGCATAATGTCTTAAATTCATCTGTAATAACCTGAGTATCAACATTTCCCCGTATATGTTTTTGTATAGCAATTTGTACGCCTATTATACCTTTATCATAATCAATACTATTGTTCCGATACTCTCTAAACTCTTTATAATCTACAAGCCTAGGCGCAGCCGCAGCCATTCTATATAGGGTTCATTTTATATTATCGTCGTGTGCTACACCATAATAATATAGGGTTCTTCCGTGTGGATATTGTCAAATCACATGCTCGCCAACATTTCCTGTAAAAGCTTCTCATCGTGCTCGGCATTATGCGCCAAGTTCTGTGAGGCCATAAGCGGGTTCGAGTTCACAGCTGCCACAACATCCCGTGTATTCCGCTGGAGACTCACATCGAGTTTCAAGGGAACACGCGGCCGGACCATGCCAATATCTCCCACGCCCGTAGGCATTCCCACGACACGATTCACCGCATTTGCCCTGTCATTTACAATATCGGCATCAAGCTTCCGAGTAGTCTGATGAATATCACCGTCAAATACGGCCAACGCGCCGCCGTTCCCATGCATAGGGTCGCGCCCAGCGGCAATCTGCTCCTTATTCGGGTTCGTGCGCATATTATACGCGGCGTCGTGAGATGTGAAATCCTTATTGACCGAGTTCGACGGGCCATAATGCTCCGACTTCGCCGAAATCTGCGCCTTCTGTGTAGGCCGTGCGATATCCTCAGGGTCATATACCTTGAGACGCGTGGCACCATCGGCCCCTGGCGCGGCCTGGCCCATCCAGTTCCAGTTAATCGTCCCCTCCTTCACTGTCGTACGCGCGATATCATTCGGGTCCCACACAGTAATGGCCGGCGCGCCCTGGGCGTAGCCAACCGGCGTACCCGTCTGGCGAATATTACCCACAGTCTCCTGGCGACGCGTAGGGCGATTCGGGTCGTCATAGTGAACGGTCAGGGCACCCGCCTCCGCGGGCACCAAGTTCAGACCCATGCCACGCTCACTCGTCGCATTACGCTCGTTCGGCCGCACCTCATAGCCAGAGCGCCCATAGTCCGCCTCAGGCGCGTCCGTATCAGCCGTCGTATACGTCGTCATATCGGCGTTACGGAATCCAGCCCCACCGTATTGCTGCGCCATAGGAGTGCGATACGACCCCGTCACATACGACTCGCCGAATTCCACTGCGCCGGCGGGACCAATATTCTCGCTACTCGTTTCAGGGCGTGTCACATGCTTCATGACCTGAATAGGGCGCGTTGTCTCCTTGATTACATCGCCAGTTGTAACGAAAAAGCGCTTGCCAGTCTCATCAATGTAGAACTTGTCCGGGCGGTATTTGCGCACTTCGCCAGCGTCTTGCGCAGCCGTGCCAACAAAGTGTTGGCCAGGAACCACCGGTTGATTATAGGTGAGTTTCGGGTTATCAGATGTACGAAGCTCATCCGTTTTACGGATATTGTCCCGCATGTATTGATTCACTTCGAACTGCTGGAATCCGCCCTTGCCCGTCGCGGCAAATCCCTCATTTACACCTGGGCCCACACGCTGAGGCTCAAAAGGGCGCTCACCACTACGATTCCGCGGGTCGTTAATACGGCTTTTCACGAAATCCGCACTGGCCTCTAAGCCATAGGGGTTACCATAGGGAGTTTGTGCCGTATCGAACATAGTTTCCACTTCGCGCTTGGTAATCTGATTGATACCTGAGCCGGTGAAACTATCTAGCACAGCAGAGTTGGCCTGCGGGGCAACATTCTGCCGAACCCGTCCTCCGAAAAAGGGGACCATATTATTGTGCTTGAAATCGGAGGACATGACCTTATTACCCGTGAGCTCGCTGGTGACATAGTCACCGTTTACATAGTTCGGCTGTGCCTGAATCCCTGTAGGGTTCATCGCGACTTCGGGTGTCGCAGAGTCGATGGGCTCAGGGCTAGGCATTAGATTAGGATTCATTGGGACGGTGCGCACAGCGGGCGGAGAATAGTTCAAAAGAGTTCCTTTAATACCGGGAACAGGCTCGCCAGGTGGCGGGGGATTCCCCATCAAGTTATTATAGCGGAAATCCAGCTCGGGAGTGGCTGCCTTCGGAAGGGGTGCGCTCCGTGTATAGGAGTTTCCTTGGCGAACAGTCGCTGTAGCAGGATCTAGTACGGGTCCAGCCGTAGCGAATCCCTCTGCGCCCGTGGACTCTTTTGCGGAAAGTTTTGTCACTGTATATCCCAGCCCCGCTAATGCGAAGAGAGCCAGTGCCTCCATACTATCGTCATATGCCAAATTTAATGTTACGCTAACAGCGTTTCATTATATTTGGTTCACAGGCCTTTACGAAAAGTCACTGCCCTTGTGTGATTTACAGCGCTCCTTGTCAATAGCGCGTGAAGGAATGAAGAAATCAAAGGGGGTTTCGTAGCTCAGTTGCGGCTGATGCGGGAGACTCTCGAACCGATTCCAGCCTGTGGCGCGCAAAGTACACGGAGGATTCACGAGGCGCTGGAAAAGATGCGGCATGGTCTCATCCGGCGCAGCCTGTAGGGGAGTATTGTTCATCGCATTCGTATCGGGGTCATAGAGTTTCTTATCTACCCGAATGCGCGAGCCTAGGCGATTGATACCCTTCAAATCGGATTCCACGTCTGTCTTCCATTGTCCCGAAGGCCAACTCGCACCGGATTTCTGGATACGAGTTGTCGCCTCAACTGGATAACTCGCGGGACAGTTCGATTCCGGGGTGTTCAAATAATAGCGGAGCGCATAGGATGTGATACGCATATCATCCACTTGGTGGAAGTCGTCGAATTTACCACGTGTAAGTGCCTGTTGCTTTACAGATAGTGCCATCGGGGGCTCTTGCTAAAGTGTTGTGCCAAATTTAAGCGCCAGGTGGGGCCTGGCGCTTAAATTGTGCCAACAGCACTACCGCTACGCAAAGTGTTGTGCCAAATTTAAGCGCCCTTAGAACTTCTCAGGCCGATAGCATGATTCCTTGGCCAACGGCTCCGGGCCAATCACAGAAGGATAAGCCCATTGCTGATATGCCTGTAGGTGCTCGGGCTTCACACTCACCTTCAATGTAATCTTCGGATTTGTGCGGACAATATCCTCATTCTCCGTAGCCTGGGGTAAATGATGACGATAGGTCGCATCCGAGTTAGGCCGTGTGATACCCAGCAAATCAGACTCCAGGTCAGCCTGGACACCTTGAATACGACTCACCTCATTGCCGCCCACGAGGCCAAGCATGTGCCTCCGCTCCTTTACATGCCGAACATGGGATAAATAATCAACATAGGCCTGCGGATTCTCCACACGATCATTGCGCGCCGCGTCAATATTCGGAGCAGAATATGCTTCGGAGATTGATGCCATTCTGGTATGTATTAACAGTTTACATCACGGATATAAGAGCGACTGGGCAGGCCACCCCGAATCCAACCGGGCGAGGCCATCTCCGTAATGAGATTCTCAGGCCGCTGGATATTGTCCTTCACCGTCGGAATCATCGGCACGAAAATGCCGTCGAATTGCTGCTCCGTAACGGTGCCACACTCCTTACCCATGCGCACTTGCTCGGAATGAAGAAGTAGTGTCTCCACCTCTGCGTTGCCACGGCCACCACCCATATACGGAACACCAAGGAACGGCCGCGCCTGTGCGCGAATATTACAACGCTGATTGTTGAATTCGGGCTGATTCTTCAGCACGGACTCCGAGTCGATTTGTCTGTTATTCGCACCGAACCCTTCGCGCGCATATACGAGCAACTCCTTCGCGGCCATGGGATTCACCTCGCGCGCATCCGGAACGAGATTCGTAGTAGTATATGCGCCGGGGCCCACGGATTGTTTATAATACTGCTCTATGCCGCAAGAATCATCCTTCGTGTGCGTCAGGCGATTTAGCTGAAGACCACCCTGCATCTCTGAATGATAGCTATAGAATATTGTAGGGGCATTCATCAGAATGGTTCAAACACGGAGTAAACGCCTCGCCAGCAAGTTCTGCGGATGTATCAAAAAAGTCCGGAGAACTGTTCGTCTCCGCTCAGGAAGAGGGGCGAAAGCCAGGGAATCGGCCGCCATCGCGATATGTACGAAGAGTATTCTCCAGACACGGGGGAAAACTCTGCGGAAAGTTTCGTGTAAAAAGGGGCCGAAGCTACAGACACAGGCATTAGCTGTTTAGCCACGGTAGCGCCCCACCATCTGTTCCGGGAAGACAGGCCTCGCGCCCACCCTCTTTACATGTCTTGCCGGGTATTCTATATAACCAGTTCTGGTAAGAGTCTACGTCGTTCGGAATACCTGTGCTCGGCATCGTGACAAACTGTCGCTGTCCCTGTGTTTTGCCGAATACATCTGTCGGGTCGCTATAGAACTCCGTGCGGAAGAAATCATCCAGGGTCACTCTGATACCCGGGTCGAGTACAGAAATCGCCGTAGGGCGTGTCGGATTGTACTTGATTTCGTCAATGAGCACATTCATAAAGGGGTTCCTCGCATTCGGAAGCGTAAGAGTCGCCGGCGCACCCCCGCCAATCACTTCGTAGACTTCTCTTCTATCACCCCCCTTAAACTGGTCCTTCACTGCCTCATAGGCGGCGTCATCCTTCTCTTTCTGTGCGTCACGAAACCCCTCGCTCTCCTTTCTTGCCTGTGCTATCTTCAAGAAAGCGGGCAGGCAGAAGAGTGTTGCGAATCCAATACACAATGATAGCGTATAGGCGGCGTGTACGTACACGGTCAACACCACACCTAGAATAATCGCCAGTGTGTATATGAATACAATATGATTGACATGTTCACTTACACAGACCCCCTCTTTGTGCGTTTTTACCGTTAATCCGGTATTCCATAAAACTTTCGGATTCTCCCAGACATATGGATCACAAAAAGGATATAATGTCATACTGGCGTTAGCCCTCTATCTTGAACCATTACTTCTTACCGCCGCGCCTGGCTTCCAGTTTCTTCTTCAATCGATTCCTAACTTGCGCTAGACGACCCTGGTCGTCCTTTCCAGCGGCACGTGCCGCATCCGGGTCCTCAAAGGAAAAGGCAGAGCGGAACGACTCCATCATTTCCACGAACGCCGGGTTCGACTGAAACTCCTTCATCAACTCCTCCGCCTCTGCGGCAAGTTCCTGCGGCCGCAGCTCGCCGCGTTGAACCTTACTCTGTAGTTTCTTACCCACGCGCATCATAGCATTCTGTAGAAGATGCGGGTTCGACGTGGACGCCTGCATCAAAATCTCAAAAGCGCGCGTCGGGTCCTTCTCCACCGCCTCCAAGTCCTCGGGCCGGAGCCCAAAATCCTCGGGCTTGAATTCGCGAACAATATCCTCCGCCAGTTTTGCCAGCTTCCCCTTCAAGAACTTCTCAGGCAACTTCGGCAGAGCCCCTTCTCCACCAAAAATAGTCTTGAACTTCTCCGACAAACTCTCGAAATCCACCTTGTTCATACGGCTCCGCCAGTCCTTCATAATATTCTCCGCCCACTCCTTGGAAAAACCGCCACCTTTCGCGCCCGACGAATATATGGACGCCAGGTCGAGGATAGAAAGATAGTCATACACTGCCTTCTTTGTAGTGCTGCTCACAGATTCCCACGCGTCATCCGGTATGGTCACGCCCGGGAGAACAATGCCGGGGCAATGAAGCTTCTCGGAAAGGGCCGTGTGATTCGGAAGCACCTTCTGCGAATAGTGTTTCAATGCCTCCTCGGGGGCCAGGGCCTCCGCCTCGGCCACATACTTGGCCACCTCGGGAAACGTCTCTCGCAACTCTTTTGCGAACTCCAAATACTTCCGGTGAAACGTTATGTCAAGGGGGGATTGCTCAGGGGCTGACATCTGATTCTGTCTCTGATGTGTGATATCGGAATCTTTACGCCCTTAAACGGGTATGCGCGCTGCCATCGCCTTCTCGCATAAGACACAAAGCACCTTCAAGTAGCTCCAAATCGACTTCTGACTAGTTTCCGTCATCGTCACCCAGTGTTTGTCAAAGATGAGTAGGGCCGGTGAAATATCGTTGAACTGCTCACTAATCTTCTTCCGGGCAAATGCGATAATATACTCATCATCCTCGCGCGCAATCACTTCATGGAGCGGAACATACACATACTCATGGAACAGGTCCAAAATGAGCTTCGGATTAATCTTCTTTGCGGCCTCGATGTTCTCGGTGGCAAGGCGAATGTCCCGCTCCTCGGGAAATGTCTCCGACAGGTCCTTAAAGAATCGGATTAGTTGTTGATTGAAAGCACCGAGCGCACTCATCCCCTTCTAATAGATTTAGGTGAGTGGTCTTTAGATTTCTCCCGTGGGTCGGCCGTAGCGAGTATTTAAACAATCACATCGCATCACAGTCTAGGCCCAAATCCGGGCTTCGGCATTCCCATATCCCTATCCCGTTGATATGCCTCCATTTGCTTATCGAACATCTCCTCCTTTTTCGACTTACGCTGACTACTCTGAGTAGTGGTGCCCGGAACTTCCTGACCGAGTCTATCTCCCTCTGACGCTCCTCCGTTTAAAAAGGAAAAGGCGCCGGGCATGGTCATTCCTCCACCCCCCTGGGAGCTCGTATCGGTATCCACGCCGCTGTAACTAAATCCTTTTGCGAAACTGACCTGCTCCATCATACTGAAGGCGCTCGGCTCTGCGCCCCCGGAAGCGGCTGTCGGAGCCCCGTTCTGCTGCCCCTCCTTCATCCGCTTCTCATAGAGCCAGTTCATGACATCTGAGTCAGTGCGCGGCTCTGATTCACCGGCAACAACAATGGTCGGAACCTTCTTCAACCAACTCGGCAGAGGTTGACGACCGGGCGAAGGATCCACACAAATGAAACGAAACTGACTCTTCCAGGGAGATTTAGATAGCTCGGTTATAAAGGCCTTGGACCATTGGCATTTATTGCTGTAAAAACAAAGGTTCGTCGACTGAGAACTCATCTAGAGTTTCCCTCACTATTCATTCTTCACAGAGGAGCTGGGACAAACAAACGCGGGCTTAAAATTGAGTCCCTTGAATCAAGAAGAATCACTATCAATAGAATGTCGGCAGCTCCTAAACCCACCTCGGCGCGTCAAACACTTGCCGAGCTCCGTGCACGAGCCCAGGGCCGGAAGCTCGCAACGGCGGCAGCTCCTGGCCTTTCCGAATCGGTCTTTCGGGGCGTAACTCGTGAATCGCCCACCCTTATTCGTTTCCAGATGAATCCGACTATTGTGGGCTATGCGAATACTCTTCGTCGGACAATGATCACGGATGTGGAAACGGTGGCCTTCCGAGCGGATATTGGTGAGACCGGTGCCACGGGTGACGTCGTTATCACGAGCAATAGCACACCGATGAGCAATGAGATGCTAGCCCACCGTATTGGTCTTGTACCCATTCATGTGGCCAAGCCGCTTGAATGGGACCCGGAGGCATATTCCTTCACGCTCAACATCGTAAATGATACGACGGACCCGCGAGATGTAGTGGCGTCGGACATAGAAGTACGCCAGAATCGTGGACCGGAGGAAGAGGCCTTGCTCGTGCCCAGTGTACAGTTCTTTCATCCCGACCCCGTCACCCATGATACGACGCTGCTCACGGTCTTGAAGGGGCGTATTGGCACGCAAGAGCCCGAGTCTCTTCGCTTCACTGCGCGTGCGACTGTGGGCACCGGGCGCGAGAATGCGGCGTTCATGCCCGTAACGAGTCGCTGCGCCTAGGGCTACAGTCGCGATGACGACCCGGAGCGCAAGAAGGAAATCTTCACTACCTGGCTCACCCGCCATAAGAAGGTGAACCCTACAGAGTTGGAGGCGAATCCAACACGCAAGGGCGAGTTGGAGCGCGAGTTCGAGACCATGGAGGTACAGCGCTGCTACAAGATAAACGAGCGCGGCGAGCCCTACAGTTTCGATTTCATCGTAGAGAGTGTGGGCGTCCTTGACCCAGTCTATATCGTCGCCAGGGCCATTGATGTTCTACAGGCCAAGGTTCTGCGCTACGGCTCGATTGATTCCGGTGATTTGCCCGAGACTCTAAAGGTGCGCCCCGCCGATGCGCGCATGAAGGGGTTTGATTTCATCTTCCAACACGAGGACCATACTCTGGGGAATCTGCTCCAAACCTGGATGGAGCAGAATCTGGTCGATTCAGGTGAAATCACTTTCGCCGGCTACAAAGTCCCTCATCCCCTGCGTGATGAAATGGTTCTGCGTGTAGGGGTGGAGTCTGGACAGGATTCTACCGCTCGCGCTGCCGTTGCGAAAGCCGCACGCGAGTGTGCGCAGATGTTTAAGAACTGGGCTGCGCAGTGGGCGGCGGCAGCCTCATCTATTTGAAAAATACGCACACTCAGTAGGGTGATATGGAAGGGGATATCCATGTCTATTGTATAAATCTCAAACACCGAACGGACAGATGGACTCGTTTTTCATCGCAGCCCGAGCTGGCGATTCTAAAGGGGGAATACGAAGTGGAGCGCTTCGAAGGTATCAATGGCGCGGCCATCGACGTGAAAAAGGACGAGCGTATTTCTCTTCGCACGAAGCGCAATATTAAAGAACATATCCGGCGCGACCATGAAGAGCTAGATTCTGCGGGTGGCGTTGGATGCTATCTGAGTCACACAACAGTCTGGAAGAAGTTTCTAGAGAGGTCCGATGCCTATGCGATTATTCTGGAAGACGATGCGAAACTGGAGCCAGGCTTTACACGTAATCTACAGCGCGCCATGAAAGATGCCTCATTGCTACCCGATATTCCCGATGTATGGTTTTTTCTTCCGCCGAGTGAGTTGTATTATGACTATAAAGGCAAAGTGAATCCCATGGAGAGAAAGGAGAAGGTACTTGGCTCATGGGTCACAAATGTATGCTCGTCATTCACTGGTTATATGATTAGTCGTCGTGGAGCAGAGCGCCTATTGGAGTCGGCCTTCCCTATTGATATGCATGTAGATTTGTATACATGCCTCAATGGAGAGCTGAATCGCATTATGACTGTATATCATAAACAGGTAAATGTGGGTATCTATGCCCTTACAACACACGATTCCGATATTCAGGCTGATGCGGAAAATAGTTGCGAAGTATGTGATGTGCCTACGCATTACAAACGAAAAGGTATTATTATTGTGAGTATACCTATGGTGGTTACGGCCTTAGTAGTCATTGGAGGACTATGGTATTTATCGCAGCGTCGACGACGCTGAGGGGGGATCAGCAAATAATATGGGGTATTCGGAATGCCCCATATTATTTGGCTGATGTGACTTAGACAACAACCTCATCGGCCACAACTGTGTTTGGTGAAACAGCCACATACGGTGCCGCGCCCATAAGGCGCTGCTTCTCAAATCCGCGCATCTTATTCACCACGCCAATCACATTCTGTAGGCGCACGGAAAACCCTTTCGAGCGCAGCTCATCACGCCACTTCAAATGTAACAAGTAGACGGCCGGCTTCAGCGCATCAGGCAAGTTCTTGAATTCCACGGCATGCGCCTTGTGGACATCCGTATAAGCCGCCAGAATATCCGCAGTGCGTGCGCGCAAGGTTTGCTCGAACTCCCAGAACTGGACGCGCTCCTCACCATAATGCTTCAAATAGTCCACTACCTGGCGCGACGCACGCAGGCGGAAAAAACGCTCCAAAGGCGTGGACTCGGTGCCACGAAGTTGACGAAGCATAGTATACGTGGGGGTGCGCATACGCCAGCGGCTCCCCGCCCCATTCTTGAATACGAGACCCTGCCAACGCCATCCATGCTCTGCGGCGGTCTCACGAAGAAACTCCTCAGCCTCTCCCTCGGTTTTGAAGACCCTGCGGGGATACGTGGGCACTTGGAGTCGCGCCAAAGCCTGGGGCCAATGTACACTCCGCTCCGATACATTCACCGTCCCATCCTGGAGTACATACCCGGTATGAACCACAAACAGCCCCGGCGTTGACACCTTCGCCACAATACGGTGCTCAGGATGCTGGACAACGAAGCTGACAAATGCCGAGTTACCACTGACGTCCGTACGGAGACGCTCCAGCTCCACCTTTAGAGTCTCCATATTCTTGAGTGTAGAGGCCGCGACACACTCGGCAAACATTTGACCGAATGTTTTATCGCTGTAAAACTTGTTCTCACCGCCGATACGAGTCCGGGTGGATATGTGTAGTTCTCCGCCGGCTACCCACGCATTCACCATGAAACCGTCAACAAACTCCTCTACTGCGCTAAAGACAGTATTCACCGGTGGCAAACCCTCGTTGGCGCGAAAGGGGGCGACACAGAGCGGCAGATTCGCCGAAATATCCCACACAACGGAACGAAAGATGGCATTGGCTGCCGCTTCGCCCTGGCCCTTCTCATAACGCACCACAGCGCGCGCACCCTGCTCTACAACACGAAGTTTCCCGCCCTCCTCAGACTCAAAATGAGCCTTCATTTCCAACCAACTAGGATACTTCTCACGAAGGGTTTTGAACTCCTGCTTACTGATAGACATTTCTATATGATTATCTATGCGCACACTTCTTAGGCCTTTAACCGCAAACCCAAATAGGAGAAGATGAATACGGAGAAAAGAAATGAGGTAAAAGAAACACCCGTCAATCGAACAAATATCGGCACGGAAGAATCAGATGCCGAGTTTCAGCTCGGCGACCGTGTATATATTGAAGGCGGCAGATTCAATGATACGCGTGGACGAATCTACTATATGGATGACGACTTAATCCGTATTCTTCCCGACGGGGCCCCCGACAGACTTGTAGATATTAACTTGATAGATGGCGAGTTGCCCGACGATATTGAAAACTTCTATTTGATTTCGAAGCGGACTAGCCCGGCCTTTGTCGCGCAGATTGACGCCCATGTAGGAGATGTGGCAGATTCGTTTCTTCCCGATGGCTCTCTCGGTCTACAATATGAGATTAAGGAAGTAAACGAAGAAGAGGATTTTGTTGTTCTGACGACCGAGGGAGGCGACGATATAAAGGTGGAATGCGCGTTTCGTGGAATCCCCTTGGAAGAGCCCTTTGTAGTTCTCCGACCTCGCCAAAAAGCTTCCGCAGCGACAAACAGCGCGCCTACGGAGGAAGAGGAGGCAAAAGAAGAAGAGTCCGAGGCGGAAGATGACTTCTTTCAAGATATTGACGTGGAGCCACGGGAGGAAGACGAGATTCTCGGCCTCGTAGAGCGCCCTCCTGCCGAGCGCACCTACCCTGACCGTGTTCAGCGCGATGAAATGTTTCGCGATATGCTAGAGGCTCTACCGGTCAGAGAACAGAAATCGCTCGATGTACAGCGGAGAATTCGCCAGTTTGTCGAGCAGGCCATGTTGCTGCGTAATGCCGTCGTGGAATATGATTCTACAGGGGAGCCGAGTGGCTCTATCCCCACCTCTTTTCAGACTATTTACGAGCTGCTGAAAAAGGGGGATATTCCACTCGCACGCCCCGTCCTACAGGCAAATCGGACCTTGTACTTGGACACTATAGAAGATAGTCCCGAAGATAATCCCGATGAAGTCCCTGGAGTCGCGGTAAATGTACAATATATGCAAAAGAATGTGGACGATTCCAACGAGTTTCTGGAGACGAAACTCGGTGGCGCGGCAGGTATCTTAGCCACGCATGACGCACTTCCTCAGTGGTATCTTTCATGGGAAGAGTTTTTCAAACGCTTCGCACAGCCATGGACTTCCAGTGGCGAGCCAGGCGAAACGGTGTTGTTTCAGGGAGACAAGGAGTTTCTTCGCGCACCCGTCGCAGATGGCCTGGAGCCCGCGGCGGATGGTCTTCCTGCGCCCGGTCTAGAGCCACGCACACCCAAAGTCATAACAACGGTCGACAGCATTGGTAATGTACGGCCTTCGCCGCAAAAGGGTCTGGGTCCGCGTATTACTCGCCTGAAAGACAAGGAGCCGCTGCGTCGTATAGAATCAGGCGACGAAGGCGTGATTCATAATCAGCTCCTTTTTCCCCTTAGTAAAGAGCGCAATTTAGGTCTAATACGCTCAGGCAGTATCGCAAAAGATATCGCGCTAGGTGGCTCGAAGACGGAGACATTCTTGGATATAATGAAAAGTCTGGGCGGAATACCTGAAGATGCCGCCGCAGGAGGTATTATTTCGGTGGGCGCAGAAGGGAATACGACAGGAAATATTGCGATAGAGGACTGGATTAAGGCCCAGCCCCTGCGTATTCGTGGTCTTGGTGAGGCTCTTGTGGAGGTGAAAAATATGGGACTCGCTCAAAAGGAGTTGACCGCAGACCAACAGAGCGTGTTGGTGGAAAAGATTCAGCAGCTGCGTGCGACGGTGGTTGGGACGATTCTTTCGGAGCACAATACATCGGAAAAGTTGCGTGCCCAGCTTCGCCTCGAAGGAATACCCTTTCTACAGGGCGAGGCATTAGAAGAGCTTATCACAGTTGTTTCATCGGAGCCGCAACTTCGGCCACGCCTGGAAGAGCTTAAGAAGCTGTTGCCCGCCTATAAAGATAATGATATTGCCATTGTGGCAGGAATATGTGCAAAAGCCGCCGACCTCTTTTTGACCACAATGGCCGGTGTACCCGGCCCCCTTGCCCGTGAGAGAAATCGCAAGAGCCGTGATACTTTCTTGGAGACGCTGCGCCAGACTTTGCTGAAGGTTCTCAAGCGCGAAAACGCCGGTCAAGAGCCGCAGCCTATTAGTTGCCCCCACGTGCGAAGCCTACACGAGTTGCGCAAGGTGCGTGACCATGATGACCGTATGAAACTATTTGCGAAATTCTTGGCAAGATTCCAGGGTCCACGCAAGGATAACTGGGTCATGTGTGCCGCGTCGGCGCGCGACGAGCCGCATCAACTCGTATGCTACCACGAGGTTCTTTTGCTACAAGAGTTCTTACATCCGAAAGAGAAAGATACCCTACACAAGGAGCTGCTACTCGCCTTCAGTGGTGGCGTGTTTCATGGACGCTATATCTGTAAGAACTGTGGTCAGCCGATATCGCAAATGAACTTTGACCAATCTATTGAGTTTGATGACAGTGGCAGGCCCATGTCAGGTCGCGCGGTCCTCGTAGACAAGGATGAGATTCAGAGTGAAGAGTTCCGCCTATTACTTGGGGCGCCGTCCGAAAAAACGGAGACCGCAGAGTTTGCGAATGCCACCCAGGAAACGATTTACAAGTCCGCAAGACAGATATTCGATGTGATAGGCATTTATCCGGAGCAAGAATCCTACAAGCGTATCACCGAGCGCGTGGAGTCGGAAGTCTTGAAGCAGCCGAGTCGCGAAGAATATGCGAAACTCTTGAAGGCCAGAGAAAGGGGGGGGAAGGTGGAAGGGAAGCCGCTCGACTACGATGTCCTCATCAACCGGATTATTGTTTCAGCGGTGGCTGCGCACGTTCTCATTGAGATTCAAACACATGTCCCAGATTTCGTCATTCGCATGAAAGTTCCTGGATGTGTAGCCGGTTTTAGCGGCTTTCCCCTGGGCAAGGAGGAAGACAAGACAGGTGTCAACTATATAAGCTGCGCTGTTGCGTCTATCAAGCGGAACGAGGCGCCGTGGAATCTGACAGGATTTCTCCTACAGCCGAATGACAAAAAGCGACAGGAAATGATTATAGCGAGCGTCACGAAACTCGCCGCGGATGCTGTTAAGACTGCCTCGGTCCAACAACTCATAAGCGCGAAGCGCTCTTATTACGAGAAGATATATGGCTCCGTGAATATGGGTGGTCAACTACCGGAGTTTGTCATTCCGCGCTTCCGCCCCTCTCCATATTATATTACACCCGAAGAGGCCGCGAAGGACGTTGTCGTACCGGTCGCCGCCACGGAGCCCGAGCTGGCGCGCGCGTGGATACAATCCGCACATCGTATTGCGCGGGAAAATGGGAACTTTGTACGCGGCTCTCCGTATTCGGAGACGAGCTCCTGTTTCACCCCTGTCGAAAAGCCCGGCGAGTTCTGGAAAGATAAGGCGGGGGTAATGCCGGCCCTCAGTGGAAAACAGGCCCCGCGTGGCCAGAATGGGAGTCAAGTAACGCTCCATTTTAAGCCACGCAAAATCGCTCGACTCCTATCCGAGCCACCCGAAGAGCTCTTTTATCGCGTATTTTTGCGTGTGTGTTATGATGGGCCTCGCAAAGGCTTGCCACATGAGCCCGGTTATACGCATAAATGTATTTGGTGCGGCTTCGTCTTTCCAGAAGACCCCTATATCGAATCTCCCGCCCCGCCTCTTGTAAAAGAACTCTTTAAAGAATGGCAAACGGAGGTGGATAATATTATTACAAAGGGCAAATCTGCGCTGGAATCTCAAAAGGTGGTTGTGACGAAGGACACCTTTCAAGAGCTGCTCGATTCTGCGCATACCCGATTCCATGTATCGCCTGTTGTACAGGAGAAACCCATTTCTGGGATGACCCTACTCGATAGGCTGGCACGTATAGAGCCAGAGCCATTTGACGGATGGCGGGCCCTATTGGTGGGGACGATTGAACGAGTTGCGAAACTCACTCCGAGCGCGGATAGAATGAGTGTAGCGGATGCCTATGGGCCCATGTCGAACTTTGTGGCGAATAGTCTAGAGACTCTAGAGCGGCGTCTAAATGAGAGGTCTCTTCGGGCGATGAACCGCCTGATTGAGCAATCGCCTAGCCAGGTGGTGGAATCTCTCCGCACCTATTTCCTAGTACCTTTCCAGCGGCTTCTGAACGGATTTCATACGGACTCATTGAAAGTATCGACGAGATATGGCCTACCTGTACCGACGCGCGACGACATTAATGCCGCCCTACAGGCGCATTTGGCGTATATGATTCCACTCAGCAAACAGGTTAAAGATTATACGCGGCTGAAGTTGGAGGAGGCGAAGAAGAATCTTGCCGCCGTTTTACCGATTATTCAAAATGAAATACGCGCCATGCTTGTTCCCGGTGGACAGAGTGCCATACCGTATATTGTGGGCTCACTTCTTCTGGGAATTCTTATGGAGTTTGTGAACCCGAATGTTGTGCCGAGTGACCGTGGTGCGACGGGCGGGGCATTCGAGCCCACGGCGCGAGTACCGCTGAATATTCTGGAAATATGTATAGGGCGTTTTGAAGGGGAGGGGATGAATTTCACGGATGAGCAGATTCGCAATATGATTGCCCAGCGTATAGAGGCGGAGAAGATGACCTTTATTAATCGCCTGGATAAGCTCACTCCGGAAGAAAAGAAGGTGGAGTTGATGAAGAAGCGGCTTGGACTAGGAGAATGGGCGGTGGGCGGGACGAAGGCGATATTTTCATTGGATCCCGACCAATATGAACGCGAAAGAGTTCAGCGAATTGAGATGGGCCTGGGCGATTTTGTCACTGGCGCAGAAGGGGAAGCGGCTGGGCTGGCAGCGCGGGATGATGCTTTTGGAGGGGGTGGCGCGGGGGCAGAAGCGGGGTATACGGTCGACCAAATGGAAGCAGATGATTATTGACGCATATAAACTCTATGACAAAAGACAGAGATGCGCGGACTCCTGTACAGCGCTGTTCTGTATTTGGCGGGTATAGCCATAGTTTTATATATTCGCCCCGAGCTCATGTTTCGTAGGGATGGACGATGGAAAGAGTTCGGAGTGAATAGCCTCGACACTACCTACTTCCCCTTTTGGATGTTCTGTATTGTCTGGGCCGTCGTGGCACACGCGATTGTCCGACTACTCGTTACAGATGACGAGGGTATTGTAAAAAAGGTCGCAAAGGCGGCCAAGTCAGTGGCAGCCGCAGGCCTTGCTACATATGTACACAATCCTCCTACAGCTTCCGCTGCTATACCAGCGCTCGAGCCCACCGAAGAAGCCCAGCCCGGCTACTATAAACTGGACGATTCTCTGATGCGACGGAAGGGGGTGCCCAGATATATTTTTGTAGGACAAGACAAGCCCGATGATTTAGATGATGAGTAGGGAGTCGTCGCCCTGAATATCTTTCGCAGCGTATACTTGTAGGATAATCGATAGGACAAAGTTCGCGGCAATCGATGTGGCGACAACACTTGTTATAGGTCCTTCTAGCCCGGCAGAAGGCATAAACTCCAAAGGGAGTAGTATGGCATTCATACAGAATATACCGAGAGGGGGTATCCAGGCGGTTTTAAGAATACGTTTCATAGTTATCGTTGACTGTGACACATATTCCACGCAGCCCGTACAGAATATGGTGAGGCAAAGACTTACACACGGGGCCACAATACAGCCAAGGAGGGCGAAGAGTATATGTGACAGCGACGGTATATACAGACTCATTCCAAGAATAAATAGGGTAAGTATGACGCCATGAACGATTCCAAATGTCATTCGCACGGCATAATGTATTATATCGTTGGAATCGCCGCCGCTATTTCCTTCCATTGACCAGATGGCAGAAACGGAGGAGAAAGATGTGGGCGCAGGACCCGAGGCGGTAGCCGCTGCGGCAGCGGCTGCCGCAGCTACCGCTGAGCCCGAGCCCATGATACCGAAGATGCCGTACGACGCCGCCATGTTGAAAGCGATAGAGGGATTCTTTCGGGGCAGGACTAAGACGCCAGCTCAGTATGTGTTCACGGAAACGGGAAATCTGGAGATTAAGGACGGTCCAGAAAAGGGAGGGCCCGGAAAGAAGAAGGTGAAAGTCGTGCCGGGTGTGATTACTCTCCAGCGCTTTGTTCCTTTGGAGGCTTCCGAGCGGACTGCGATCGAAGATGCCCGCCTCGCCGCTCTCACAGAGTTGGACCAGGTATACGAGGATGAATTCATGGTCCTTCAAGAGGCCTGGGAAGAATACAGGGTCGCAGGGGCTATGCGTGGCGTTCTGGCTAGTAATCAACGCTTGGCCGAGATTGACGCGCGTCGTAATGCGCTACGCTCGGCTGTTCGGAATATCATGTCGATTCCGAATCCGGCAATGAAGGACATTATTCTGAGTGAGCGCTACGAGGAGCGAAAAATGTATAATCCTGTGGACAAGTTGAATAAGGCTTTCGAGCCTGCCGTGGCTCGTCTATCTCTCTATACATTCTCTTTGGAGGTCGACCAAGGAAAGTATGTTCCGGATGAGGATACCGCGAAGGAGGAGAAAGAGGCGGAGGACGAGGCGGGAGCTGAAAAGGCGAATGAGATGCTCTATAGGCAGCGGCTCAAGGATGGACGGGCCGCGCGCATATTCTATGATACAGATTCGGATGTGAATGGCTTCTTGAGCCCGATGTGGGTCGTGGATTTCACGATGAATTCTGTGGGCGGAGATAAACGGTTTTCTTCTGCTGTTCAGGCCTATGAGTACGAAAGAGCAAAAGAGTTGGGCATGGATGAGCTCGCGGAGAGCCTTTTCAAGACACGCGCCCCTCGCACAATACGGTTATCGACGCGCAAGGTGACGGGGCATCCCAAAGACGCAAAGGCGATTTGGGTGAAGATTTACGAGGCGATTTATGGACAGCATCCGATTCTCAAGGCGAAGTTGCTCGACACGGGCTCCGATACTCTCGTGTTCGCCGATATTCGCCCCGGTCCTTCAGGTATAGGCGTCGCAGAGAAAGATAGCGCGGCACTGGATCCTGCGCGCTGGAAAGGGGAAAATGCTGCGGGCATTGCCCAAGAGACTGTGCGCACACGGATGCGTGAAGGAACTGTGGCGGAGGCGCCTGAGGCCAAAGAGGTGGAAGGGGGAACAATCACGGAGGAGCAGCAGCAGAAGGCGAAAGTGGCGGCCATTATAAACGCGCGGAGAAACGGGGGATTCAGGCGCTAACTCATCCTTGTAGGGGGTATGTCTTCAGCGTCGCCTCGTTCGCATCACAATCCACTTCCTTTGAAGTATAGGAGTAGCAGACATTGTTCTTATCACGATACACACGGTTATTTACATTGTGTGGATGGGGATATTCATATACTACGGTCGGAGGGGGGTTGTAGAATAATAGCATCAATACGCCTACGACTAATCCTATTACGAATGGAAAGACCTGGAAGTGGTCTAACATCTATTCGGTGATGCTAAAATCTATTCACGCAGTAAGAAATGTTCGCATTCCTGAAGTCCAAGAGATTTGATACGGCATTCAGCTTTATTCTGGGCCTGGGACTGATGGCTCTGTTGAAACCTATATGTAAGGGGGACGAGTGTCATGTACGCAAGGCGCCGCCGTACGAGGAAGTCAAAACATCAACATATCAGCTGGGTAGCAAATGCTACAAATTTGAGGTCCAGCACACGGATTGTCCCCTGGAGGGAATGATCGAGCCATTTGAGCGTTTCGTTCGGTGAATGATTTTTAACCCGATTCGTCAGAATGAGCACGCTATTATCAGAGCTCGATACTGCCCCGGCTGCGGGTGACGGCGACTTTGTTCAGAATATTCTAAATGAGATGAACGGTGGTCCTCCGTCACCCATGCCTCCTCCGGCCGTAGGTGGCTCTGGTATGGGAGTGATTAATGCGCCGAATCCGAATACTACGGCTCCGCATGCGATGGACAACGGTCCCATCACCTCGCATATGATTGGAAATAGTCATCCTACTCCGGCAGATTTCACGCAAATGATGAACACGCAGCCGCAGGCTGCACCGCAGGGCACGATGGCGGGGGCGGCCTATGCTCCTCAAGAGCGACCGGCACCTCCTCCACCCCCTCCGAAGCGCTCATGGTTCTCGCGTAGTCTAGATGAGTTCCGCGTAGCCTTCTTTGTCGCGATTATCGTCTTCGTTTTTAGCCTCCCTGTAGTGAATTTCCTATTCGCACACTATGTGCCCTCTATGGTAAAATCGACGGGAGAGCTAACCTGGCTCGGCCTACTCGTGAAGTGTCTCGCCGCAGGACTCGTGTTCTGGTTCTTACAGCGCATTATTGTTCCGCTGCTGAGTGTGTAAAAAGTTTGGCACATATCGTTAGAAGAGGAACACATGACCTTAGATAAGAATACGCTAACAGGTGCTATATTACTCGTTGGTCTCTACATTCTTGTCACACAGCCGCTGACTACGACATTCGCGACAGCGGGTATCAGTGTTATTTTGTTCGCCGTTCTACGCTCGGAGGGAGTCGTTCTCGGATTTATGTTGGCGAGCCTATTTATCCGTGATTTGAATAAGTTATTTGTCCCGAGGCCGTTCGAGCCAGTGGGCGTTGAGGCATTCCAGATGAGGGATGCGCCGAGTGTACACACCCGGATAGAGGGCGTGAAACAGGATGCGCCGCTGGCCCCGAAAGTACAGGAGATTACAGGTGTACTCGAGTCACCCAATATCCTTGATAACAGTCCTTTGCTCGCCATGGATGTCCTTGCGAAAGAGGGGGTGCCTGGAGCAAGTATCCCCGCTTCTTCAAAGGCGCGTGTAAGAATCCCTACTCCCGCTGAGGGCTTCTCTAACTCTCCAAATGAGAGTGTCGATAGACCTCCTATGGAGAATCCTCCTCTTCAGAATGGCCCGGATACAGATGCCATCAGCACATCTCTTGCGGAAAATGGGGCAAGTATGGACGGTGCGGAAGATGTAACACCGTCCGACATGGCTGCGATGTGAGGGGCTGACCTGTATAAAATCCATAGTTCGATATGAAAGCATTTCATGTCAAAGTATAGGATGCCGACGAGAGGATATTACTCCAGTAGATGCCCACCGGGCGTCATATGTGTTACACCCGCATATACACTCTTGATAGGCATATTGCTTATCTGTATAGGACTAGCCGCTTATCTCTTTTCTGCGCGCCCGCCGCCTGCGCCTGCGCCTATTATACATGCCACGGTGGAATCGCCGCCTATCGCCGTCCAAGTGGCCGCCGCCGTCGACGGTGATGACCGTTTTAGACGCGCCCCGAAGCCCGAGCGGCACTGGATTACCGCACCCGATTTGCCTACAGGCACTGAAATACATGGAAAACTACCACGTGTCCCCACACGTGGTATTCCCGAAACATATCAGTCAATGGGCGTCATCACAATGGAAGACGGCCAGATTCTTCCCCTCTATGGACGACGCACCACCTCTCGTTCGGATAGATTCCAATACTATACCCGGACCGACAGCTACAATCCTGTACAACTTCCTATTAAGCACAATCGGCGCGATTGCCAGGATGACATCGGGTGTGAAGAACTATTCGACGGCGAAGTTGTATCGGTAACCCCTACAGGGCAAACAGGAAAGGCAACGATTTACCGTTTTGATGGCCCGACATACGTGCCTGGGATTTTATAGGGTGTTAATTTGGCATATACCGATAGAGTTAGGCGAGATGCCGCCCGCGAAATGTGATATTAATACGAATATTACATCATTTCCCCTCGTATTTACAGGAACACCCACCGCTGAGTTATACAATAGTGTCGTTCAGCCATACTCCATAGAATTTCAATGGGCCTCGCGGAGTGTTTCTCCTAGTTTCTTGACGGGGACAGTGAAAAATGTTATTGACGAATCGAGTATATATGGCTCCGGGTTATCAAATATATCGACCATTCGCTATAATAATACACTTTATAACCTATATTCTGTACAAATATGCAGCGCCTCGCATAAATCTTGGCTATTACCCGCCTCCAATAAGGACCAGAATACAGAAGATTTAGTTATTACATTTTATAATCCGAGTCTCACACGTTCATATGTAATCATTGTACTTCCTA
>SXGQ01133283.1_pt1 | contig 30398 bp, 28 predicted proteins | sample 3178371 | NCBI WGS metagenome assembly SXGQ01 (sample SAMN11356859, study PRJNA531348) | freshwater metagenome | isolation source: freshwater sample F1-20 | place: China: Fuxian Lake, Yuxi | collected 2017-12-25
AGAACGCCCCGCTACGGGCGGTGCCGCTTCGTGCCGCTGGGTCCACGGAGGGGCCCCAGACGCCTGAGATTCCGGCACTCTCCGGCATCTACTGTCACTAGGCGGACCCCCTTCCGTAGCCCTACGGATCAGAAGGTTGGGGGTTCGAGCCCCTCCGGGCGCACAATTCTAGTTGGGCTTCAAGAAAATAAATCTGTCTCTTCAACTAATTGTGAAACTGAAGGGAAACAAAGACGATGATCTCGATGGTGTTTGATCCAGCGCTTTCGCTTGGTGGCTTTATCGGCGGTCTTGCCGTGGGATTTACTGGTATGGGTGGTGGGGCAATTCTCACACCAATGCTCGTATTGATCTTTAATGTTCCGGCCAGTGCGGCTATTGGAACTGACCTTGTGGCTTCGTTAGTGATGAAACCTGTGAGTGGGTTGATACATCTCAAGCGTGGCACCGTTCGTTTAGATATCGTGAAATGGCTGTGTTTTGGATCGGTCCCTGGAGCGGCCCTGGGTGCTGTTTTCGTTGGGCGATTAAGTGACGCAGTCAAGGAAAATTTTTTACTCCGCGGACTCGGAGTCGTTTTGCTCCTTGCAGCGGGCGCCATGTCATGGCGCGCTATAAAGAGTTCGAATCATAAATCAGTGACGGAAGAGAGTGTTTTCCCAGTCCGTCCTTTGCCCACCTTGATCCTCGGATTATTTGGTGGTTTTGTCGTTTCCCTCACGTCGGTTGGTTCAGGATCCTTGATGATTGTCGTGCTGACTGTGTTATATCCAGCTTTGAGGCCGATGCAGTTGGTGGGCACCGATTTAGTTCAGGCAATTCCTCTAGTTGCTACTGCAGCGATTGGTCACTTGATTGTTGGTGACGTGGGATTTTCGGTCACGACTTCGCTGATCATCGGAGCAGTGCCAGGCGCGTATCTTGGTGCGCAAATGTCTTCAAAGGCTGCCGACAAAATAATCAGACCAATTCTTATCTTGATTCTGATAGCCAGCGGGGTCAAATTTCTCGTTGGTTGATTATGGTGTGAGATGCGGTTTTGTTGTTGGAGGTGGTGAATGAAGTGGGTGACTTGGGATCAAGCGGTCGTGGTAGCCGTGACCTCAGGCGCTGTGGTCATTGTGTTGAGACGCCTGCCTCGCACGCGGGTTCGCTCATCAATCATTTCCGCGTGCACCGAAATCGCCTTAATGTCCGTGCTCTATGCCGTTTGGCGATTAGCACGCGTTCTTCCTCTTGATCAGCCTGAAGGTGCGGTTGAACGGGCCCGTGACATTAATCAACTTCAACAGGATCTATTTTTTCCATCCGAACTTTCGCTCCAACACTTTGTCCTCGATCATCAGTGGCTGGCACAGGCAATGAATTTTTACTACGCAATCTTCCACATTCCAGCGCTAGTCATTTTTTTGATATGGCTATTTACTCGCCACCGAGATGTGTACTCACATTGGCGGAACTGTTTAGCAATACTCACAGGGGCCTGCCTTGTGATCCGCTTCATTCGCGTGGCGCCGCCACGTTTTTTACCTGATCTTGGCTATGTGGACCTTGCGACGAGGTTTGGACTGTCGGTATATGGTCCAGTTGGCACGGGCGTCTCGGATCAATTTGCAGCAATGCCGTCAATTCATGTCGGCTGGGCAGCTGTTGTCTCCTTGGGAATCGTCGCCGCTAGTACCAGTCGTTGGAGATGGATTTTTCTTGGACATCTAGTACTCACAATGATCGCAGTTTCAGCAACGGGTAATCACTGGTGGCTAGATGGCATCGTGGCTATCGTCTTACTCGTGATGGCGTTATGTATTGAGCGTCGTCTCCGAGACAAGATTCGCGAGCCATTGGCTTAGAGACGGAAACTTAACCGAATACCTAGCGGCGACCCGCAGCTCGGATCATCTTCAGCGTTTCATTGACGTCAACTCCGCTCCATCTGCGGTCTGATGAACCGTTCGGCCGCTTCCAATCAGTTGCGGTCCCACCAACCAATGAATGACGCTGTTGGTCAATCCCCAGGGCCGTGCCGATCACTTCAAAGTTGGGGCTGTGGTGGCGGGTAAAAATATCGACTTTGGCGGCGAAATCGCTCACGAAGAGAAGATTGTGAAATGCAGATCCTTCAATCCCCGAGATGTGAGTCGCTTGCGCGAATAGGGTCACCTGTTCAGAGATCGCCATCTGCTCAGGGTGAGCGATGATCCAACCATCTTGCGCGAGTTGGCGTTCAATCTCAATCTCTTCTTCAACGCCGGCGAGGTCACCGAGCGCCGACCGACTGAGCCACACATGGCTTTGATCCGTTTGCGGCGCATAGGGGACTCTTTGCAACCAAGTCGAAAACCATGGATGTAAATATCGTTCAACCTCAAAGCCCTGATCGGCGATGAGCAGTTCACCAATTTCAACTGCGCCGTTTTCTCCTGAGAGAATTTCAGTTACCCCATGAATGCCTGTGAAATGAAGTATGTCCGTCATCCAAGGAGTGAATTCGTTGGCAGTGCTTGGTATCCAAATGATTGGGCACGAGTGATTGATCTCATCAAGCCACAATCGACCCAAACTTTCAAGAAGGAAATGACCGAAGTGGGAGAAGAGAAATCCTCCGTAGACAGCTCGTTCAACGTAGCGCTTTGGCTGAGTATCAAGTGGAGGGGGTAGAACATAATCTTTACCCTTCCGGCGGATGCCAGAACGAGTCACTACTTTCATCATGCCAGCCTGTTCATGTAGCACGCCTGCCCCTAGTGCTTTATTTGTAAAATCTTCACGGGGCACGAGGATTGCATTCTTGATCACTCGTAACTGCAGGAATGTCGGGTCATAAAAAGGTGGCCGAGCTGTACGTTCCCACTTTCTCACGATCATTAGCGTAACCGTGACCAGTGCCTGAAAACGCTAACTTGGATATGTGACGACCTCTTCAGTTGAATCATCGTTTGAGCCCATATCGGTGCGGCGGGTTCTCTTGCTAGATGGCGTGACCCTCAACCTCGCTGGGGAGATACCTCAATCTGCCGATGCGATAAAATTTCTCAGTCTCGTCGCCAGTGATGGCGAAACAACTCAGAGGAAGGCTGTTGATATCTTTCAAGTTGTAGATGGCGGGTTGCGCTTTTCGGTTTTTTTGTATCTCGGTGATTTCACTCATGCAAGATCTACTAATCAACTAAGCATTGTTATTTGTGATTCACAGAATCAAGAGATTCCGCTGCAGATCAGCCCATCAGCGACACATTCAGCCAATTTCGAGAGAATTAATCCGATTCCACCGCTTTATTCTGCTGGTTGCCAACTCACTTCCAAGATTGAAGGTGACAAAATTTTTATCAACATTGATGAGATCGCGAATGCAGATGTCTCAATCAGCAGAGTCGAACTTCTTGATGTTGCTCTTGGTTCTACCCTCGCGTTTGAGATTTTTTCGTCATCGAGCATCCAGGTGAAAAAACTAATCTTGCGACGACACTCATCTGTCAATGAAAATATGATCAAAAAAACTATTGCCCGTTTATTCCAGGGTAGAGAAGTTGTGGAACTACGGTTGAGTGACAACCGATGGATTCTTGAGCCAAATTTAAAAATTGTTCAACCTCGATTTAAACCCGTAACCTTGTGGGACTTGGAATGGCAAGGTACACGTAACGGGCGAGTTTTTCGTGGGCGAGTCCGCAAGAAGTCCAGTGATTTACTTGATGCACCAGCCATTGAGCAGTTTCCTCGGTCTAAATTTAACTTTGGAACTTTTCTTGTATATATTCGTCCGTATTGCACTCATAGCGGGTCCGTTGCATGCCGGATAACTCGTACACCGAAGCAGGGTGGGTCGTGAATGCCCGCCCCTCAATTCTCTTTGTCCTGACGACTCCGGATTATGCCGGAGGTACTGAGCGAGCAACATTTCTCGTCGCATCTTTGCTTGCTCAAAGATCCAATTTTGATGTCAGAATCCTTGGAATTTATCAGCATAGTGATTCACCTTTTTTTGCTGATGATGTGTTCGTAAACATTGACTATCTCATTGATGCGCGTTCTGGAATGCCACCAAGCGAGTCGTCGCGATTTGTGGATCGGGCGTGGGAGCCGGTTCTCACTGCAAAGGTTGATATTCTTATTCGAGAATATTTGGCTGACAGAGCCCCGAATATTATTATTGCTACCACTCCAGCACTCCTAGCCCTCGTTGTTCAGACCGCGCACTCACGGTCCAAAATTGTCGGCGTTGAGCATCGCCACACACGGCAGCGTGGTCAAACTGCTGAGCCACTGCGGTTGTATGGCTCATTCGCTGATGCGCTGGTCTCGTTGATTGAAGATGGGGCTCAATGGTTTCAAGAAGTTCTTGGATCTGACTGCCCTCAGGTCGCTGTGATCCCTAATCCACTACGAGACGATTTCGCGCCGCGATCGTCGTTGCAAAACCCTATGGTTCTTGCTGCTGGGCGGATGGTCTTATCAAAGAGATTCCCTAAAATTATCAGTTCTTTTGCTGAGGCGCGACAGCCAGGCTGGAGGTTGAGAATCTTTGGTGATGGCCCGCAGATGGAGACTCTCGGTCAACTGATCGTGAAACTTAATCTTCAGAATGATGTGGATTTGGTGAAACCGATCTCTGATTTGTCACTTGAGTTATCTAAAGCCTCCATCGTGATTATGGCATCGGATGCCGAAGGTCAACCGCTAGTTGCGATGGAGGCATTGCGCGCTGGAGTCCCCGTAGTGAGTTATGACTCACCTGGTGGTTTGCGTTCAGTGATTACCGATGGCGAAGATGGATTAATAGTTCCTATGGGTGATCAAGCCGCTCTTGCACGGTCATTATCGCAACTCATGTTAGACATTGATCTTCGTCAGCAAATGGGTCAAAAAGCTTGGCAAAATCGTCTGAAGTTCGAACCAGCGTTAGTTGCCAAAAAGTGGATGGCACTCATTGACTCGGTCCTCGGTGATACGAGTCCACCTCGTCAATTAAGTCGGACGCTGCCCGCAGAAGTAGAACAGCGAAAGATAAAGCATTTTGCCGCCATTGAAGCGGGTGGCTTACTGCTCCATGTAGGTCCTCACAAAACTGGCACAACGGCCATTCAGTCAGCTTTTGTCAGCCGTCGTGAGACTCTTCACGATTTCGGCATCTTGTACCCTGGCACGACCGCAGCGCCGCATGGAGCAGTGATGGAGCGGCTCGGCACCGCCCAAGGATGGGACGACTCGGTACCGGCCAAAGAAGGCACAAAGTGGGATCGGTTGTGCAAACTCACTCGCACTTACGATGGAACAGTCGTTGTGAGTAGTGAGGCTCTCTGTCATGCCGACGAAGAGCAAGCAGTCGCCATATGTCGAGAATTACGCGATGCACCAGTACGAGTGGTTATTACTTTGCGAGCACTTGAGCAGATCATCCCAAGTAGCTGGCAGGAATATGTCAAAAGTGGTTGGACGACAACTTATGAAGAGTTCCTTGATGCAATTTTCAATGATCCGACAAGTGCTACGAATCCCACTCCGACATTTTGGAAGCGTCAAGATCACGGACAGTTAGTTGAACGTTGGGTCGAGGTTGTCGGACCGGAACGAGTCGCCGTTGTCGTCGGTAGCACTTCAAATCGACGATTATTGTTTGACTCTTTTGAAGACATGTTGAGTTTGACTCGTGGGACGTTACATAACGACCAAGGGCCGGACAATCGTTCTTTAAGTATCCCAGAAGTAGATCTATTGAGGAGACTGAATATCTCGCTGCGCGAAACCATGACATTTGAGGAATACAATTTCTTGTGGAGGCAGGGCGGGATTCCGCACTTAGTGGAGAATCGCATACCGGCTCTTGATGAGCAGTCCTTGGGTCTTCCAGCATGGGCAAAACGTCGAGCGAGAGAGATTGGTGGTGATTTCGTGACTCGAATTGCTGAATCGGGTGCCTATATTTTTGGTGAACTTGAGGATCTAGTTCCGAGCACCCCGATTGTGGAGTGGGAACAGACGATTATTGGGGCAGAGCGCGAGGACATCATGACCACCCTCCTCGCGGGGGTTGCGGAGCAAGAGCGTCAACGAAAGAAATAATTTTTGGTGAGTCAGAGGTGTGCCGAGCATCTAGTGCTCAAAATTTTGACAAGGGCATCAATGTCAACTCCCGACCACTGCACATCGATACCTCTTTCTTTTTTACGTTCGCGGGGAGTGGCTCCTGGAAGACTGTGGCGCAACTGTGAAAATCCAAAAGTTTGCGCAACAATTTCAAAATTGTTATGACCTTGACGGGTGAAGAGATCAACAACTCCAGTGAAGTCTTGAAGAAACATCAGAGTGTGAAAAGCGGAGCCCTCAAGACCTGCGACATGCGCCGCCTTAGACAAAATAGATACTTGAGTCTTGAGATCAATTTCTTCGGGTCGCAGGATAATCCAACCCTCTTGAGCCATCCGATTTTCCAGTTCATCCTCTTCGTCTAACCCCGAAATTGGCATGAGCGCTTTTCTGCTCAGCCAGACATGGGAACCATCGCAAGCCGTGTGAACACAAGAGAGACGCTTCGCCATCCATGGATGCATAAAGGTTCCGAATTCAAATCCAGCGTCGGGCACAAGCAGTTCTCGGACACAAAATGGTCCCGTATCGGACGAAACCACATGACGATTGGGGGAGAGACCCAAGATGTCAAGGGCTTGCACCATCCATGGCGAGAGTTCGTCAGTCCAGCAGGCGATCCAGATAATTGGTTCGCTGGGCCACTCTTTGGGTTGCCATAAACGCGCCAGGCTCTCAAGTAAAAAATGTCCGTAGTGGTCGTAGAGATAGCCGCCAAAGACCGCGCGGTCAAGTTGATTTTTGGCTCTCTTCTGAGGAATTTTTGGGGCTTTGATCTGATCTTTGCCAAATCGTTTGATCCCAGAATCGGCAAGGTGCTCAAGGCCTTTTTTGCCATTCTTTAAAACGCCCGCTCCACCAGACCAATCATGGAGATTGGGACGAGCGACGATAACTGCGTCTTGAACTGCTCTGAGTCTCAAAAAGTGGTGTTCATTTTTTGCGCTCATGGCATCACTCAACGGACGAGCAGCCGTTTGAGTTTGCTTCGCGTGGATGGTGGTATCCGATTGAGAATTTTTCGTATGCCGGGTTTGCTGATAAATCGTCGACCCAATCTCTTGACTCTTGCTTTGAGCGTTTGACTTTTCTTCCGTTCGGCACCTTTCAGGTCTCTCTTCGGCTCAGGAAACTTGAGGAGGTTCTTCATCGGTCCATGTTTGATTCGGTCCTCGTATGACTCACCGAAGATGCGACGGAGTTCAATATATGGTGGCGGGTTCGTGAAGGAACCCCAGAAATATACTGGTGTTGTTGGTTTTTGATAATCCTCGCCTTTCAACGCGATGTACTCGTCGCGCATTAGCTCCACCTCGCTGGCCTTCACATTGGTCGCCACACCACCGTGGAATTGATGAAAGGTTGCCTCGCCATTGAGGATGATGGTTCGTGTGTCTGGTAGCGAGTTAGCGCGACCCCAGGCATCGAGATTCGTAAAGCCTCCACCTGGTGAACTGAAGGCCACATCAAATCCACCGTGTTCAATCCACAGATTTCGATTCATAAACAATGAGTTGGACTCGGAGATGTTTTCTGTCCACACTGATCCAGCGCTTTCATCAAATACGGAAATATCAAATAGTTCATAACCGTTTGACATCCAGTCAACCGAATCAAGAAGTTGATCCTCGAGCTGCTGGTTATATCCGTACTTCATGCTGGCTCGCTGAGGCAGCGGGCCAAGATACCGTCCGCGACTTCCCACTACCGCTCGAGGATGAAACGAGATTGCTTCAAGTGATTGAGCAAGCAGACCTGGCGACGCCATTCGGGCTCCGTCAATATAGGCGCATAGCACGCCACCAAATGCCATGTTGAGACCAAAGTTAAGAGCGGGGACCGGGCTTTTCGTTGGGTTGGCTTGGTTGAAGATCCGTAGGTTGAGACCGAGTGATGTGTAGTCCTCGTACTGGGGTGGATTCTTTGACCCATTGTCAACGACGATCACTTCATATTGGTCAGCGGTGATCCCTCTCTGAAATTGTGGAGAGAGGGTGTACAGAGTTCGGGGGAGTTCACGCTCGTTGTTCCAGCAAACGACGATCACGGAGAGAAATGGATTCACAGTTCGGCAACTTTCATTTCAACAATGCGCCTATCCTATCCAAATAGCCTAATCAAACTGAGAAAGAGACCCAACACCCCGACTCGGGGTGTGAAGGCTAACCTGTAGATCGTGTCTAGCGGTGGTTCCCTTGGTCGAAAACTGAGCGCGGGTAGGCGTCTGCTGCAGCGATTGTTCGAGGATGGGCGCATCCCATCGCAGTCAAAGGCTCTTGTCATAGACAGTTTTCGGATGAGTTTGCGAGACACGTTGGCTCCGACTGTGGCAAATTTTTTGCCACCGCGGGGAGGACCAACTAAAAGAAACGGAGAAACTTCACGAAGTGGTTGGCGGCGTTGGGTGATCGCTGAAGTGGATCAGTTATCCACTCACGAACTACAGCATCAGATGGCGACATCGGTGGTTGGCATCCTTAACGATTCCGGTATAGACACATTCGTCATTGCCTCAGATGGCTTCCACCTTGAGTTTGGTATTCCAGCCGATAGCCGCAGCGCGGCTTATCGCGCACTTCAAAAACTTGACGAATTGGATACCTGGTACATCCGTTGGAAGCGAGGTTCGAGAACTGGGGTAAAGCGTCTGACCACGCCCCGGCGCCGAGTACTCCGACGCGCCGAAACTTGGATTGTTTTTCGCCAATTTCAGGACCGTCAAGGTGAGGTCATCGGCGAAGAGCATGGTCCACTTTTTTCTTTCTGGGCATCAAGTGCCCATGACCGTTTAGAGAAAGTTGGTGTACGCGGCCTACATCGGATACCCATCGGGGAAGCGCGAACGGAAGAGTTAATTGATGGTCATCCTTATCGGGGTACGTCGTCATTTTCTGTGGGCAAGGCGCTACTCCGTTTTGAATCCCCGATTGATGTTGTCTATACCTGGGTGGATGGTGCGGATCCGCAATGGCGGGCCAAGAAGGCGCAATGGAGTAGTTCGGCCTCGGACGTAATTATTGATTCGGCAGATGATTCAAGATTCAGGTCACATAATGAACTTCAATATTCGTTGAGATCGCTCCATCGTTACGCCGGTTGGGTAAATCGTATTTTCATTGTCACCGATGGACAGATGCCAGACTGGCTCATTGAAGATGATCGGCTACGAATTGTCTCCCACTCCGAGATATTTCCCCAAGATTGGCTACCGACATTTAACTCACATTCCATAGAGTCACGGCTTCACCACATAGATGGACTGAGCGAACATTTCTTGTACTTCAACGATGACATGTTCTTGGGTTGTCCAGTAATTCCCGAGACTTTTTTCACGGCGAATGGTATTCCATATTTCTTTGAAGGCGATGCGAGAGTCCCTCCCGTCAGCGCTGCTGCAACTCTTGGTGTGGATGCAGCGGCGCTAAACGGGAGACATCTTTTGACCGAAAAATTCGGCGGGGTTGTTGATCGTAAACTTCTTCATTCTCCATACGCGCTGACGCGGAGCATGCTGATGGAGATTGAAAGAGAGTTTTCTGCGCAGTTTGCACTGACAGGCTCAAGCAGATTCCGATCACCCTCCGATCTCAGCATCCCGTCTGCGTTTGCACATCACTATGCATTTTGCGTAGGTCGCGCTTTACCTGGCTTCATTTCAACCAAGTATGTGAATCTTGAAAATCAAATCTTGCGCCAACATCTTCGCCAGATCAGATTTAACAAATATCAAACCTTTTGTATTAATGAAACTGAAGTGTCGGCGAACTTGTTGCGAGCAGATCAAGACCTCACGTTTTTCCTGAATGGCTACTTTCCTCAATGGTCTCCTTGGGAGAAGCGCACGAATGTCTGAGATTTGCTCGCGTTTAGCCAGACGCGTCATTCGAAACTGGAGAGCGTGGCGATCAATTCGCAATACGCATCGCCGGAATTCAAAATCGGATCCTCTTGTTGGTGTGGTGGGACCGCAATGGCTGAAGACAATGGTGTATTCAGTGACTCGCGAACCAAAACGAGGTCAGATTCCTAAAGTCGTGATTGTTGGCCCGATCTCTGACAATGACCTCGAGTCCCAAGTGAAGGTTCTACTTGATGAGAAAAACTGGACGCAAGTGCCAACGATTGGATATCGAGTTGCGTTGCCAAAGTCTTTATCTGCTGAGCCTATTGTCGCCACTAGGTTGACAAATCCTGTCATACGTTTGATGCCTCGGGGGGTGCCAGCAGACATCAAGTTGTTGGCAGCAGCCGCCAGTGGGAAGATTGTTCTTCCTGAAACAAATTCAATTGAACAATGGTTCCTCGAAGCAGAAAGAATCGACCAGCAGCGTCGTTTGGCGATGAGTTCCGACATTGAACAGTTAGTCAATGATGCGCTGGCCTCAGTGGGGATTGAGGCGAGAAAGCAAAGTCTCACTGACGTGGCGCTGGTCTGCGTCACCAACCGTCCAGAAAATACGAAGTTGATGCTGGCGAATCTTAATCGTCAGTTTGCACCAAATCGTGAAGTCGTACTCGTGCTCAATACTCCGAACTTTGATGAATTGGCAATTCGTCACACACTTCAAAACTTCAGTCGAGTCACAATTCTTGATAGGCCACCTGAGGTTTCTTTGGGTCAGTGTCTCAATGTTGCGCTGGCAAATACTGATGCCCGAGTAGTTGCCAAGTTTGATGATGACGATTGCTACGGTGCCCATTATTTAGATGAGATGGTTTCAGCTCTTTCATGGTCAGGTGCAGCCGTAGTGGGTAAACATTCATATTTGGCTTATTTGGATGCTGAGAATGTCAGTATTCTTCGTTTTCCTGGCCATGAATGGTCTTTCACTGGATATATCGCTGGGGGAACAATAGTCGTCGACCGTGATGCGGTGCCAAACATCTCTTTTCAGCATCGGACACTTGGCGAAGATACATCGTTTATTGCTGACATCGAAAAACATGGCGGCCTTATTCTTTCAACAGGATTGATGGGCTTTGTACAATTAAGAAATAAAGCGAACACTTGGGCAAAAGAGAATACGGAATTCAGAAAAAAATCATCAATTATTGGCAGTGGTGATATTCGCCAGTATTTGCTAAAGGGTGAGAAAAGATTATGAAAATTATTTTGAAAAGATTGGCGAAGCTCCTCCCGTTATCAATCAGACGAAAGATCGTGGGATTCATTCGACGATTCTCCAGCGCTGGGTGGTCAGCCACTCCACTGCCGATTGTGAGAAGTCGACCAGCCGATGTCTCACGGGTGAACAGAGACACCGTGATTGAGGTGCTGGAAAACCATGGTGTTTCTTACTCTTATCTGGGTACCTCCAGAGGGCTAGTCGCGCAGATATCCGTTCTGTCTGAGCATAAACCCGAAGCACTTGTAGCTCTCAGAAGTATCTCAGGGTCACACTGGAAGGCTTATTTAAAGTTTACGAACAAATATCGGTCCGTGGATCTTTCTGAGCTGTCACTGACTCCGAAACACCTCAGAAATCTAAATGCCCTGGAAATCTATGGTTGTTATAAAGATCAAAGCCCCGGGGGCACATTGCGCTACGGCCAAGAGTTGGCTTGTGATGTTCAATTTTGGGAGCAAGATGTGAGCCGACCAGAGATTCGGCTGAACCCTCAACAAAACTCCCTGCCGTGCTCAATTCATACCGATCTGTTGATCGGTAAACAGTCGCTGGTGGACGGTCAAAGTATTTCTGTCGCACCGGCTTTTTCTGGTCATCTTGATTTAAGCCACATTGACTTTCCTGTGGACGCGGTGTACCTGTGGGTTGACGGCGAGGACGCTCATTGGCGAGAGACATTTAATCAGTACTCGAAAGAGCCGTTGGCGAATCAGTACGGAGGAGCCTCGCAGGAGCGTTTCAGGCAGATTGAGGAGTTACGCTACTCGTTGCGCTCCCTTGACATGTTTGCCCCATGGATCCGCCGAGTGTACATTGTCACCGCTGGCCAGCGTCCAAGTTTCCTTGTTGCTGATGACCGTTTGGTATTCATTGATCATTCGGCGATCGCTCATGATGTGGGGTGCTTGCCAACATTTAATTCAGACGCTATCTCCTCGTGGATTTCTCGCATAGACGGCTTGAGTGAACATTTCCTTTATGTCAACGATGACATGTTTTTTGGACGATCAGTTCAAGCTGATCTTTTCTTCACTGCTGCTGGGCAGGTAAGAACATTTTCCTCTCCCGCGACACGACCCCTCGGACCAATTTCGGCAGATGATTCCCTTGCCGATGCCAAAGCAAAGAATTTATTTGATTTGCTTGAGTCACGCTTTGGGCGACGTCCACGACGAATTGTCCGTCATACCCCCTACCCAATGTCCAGAGCAGTGGTACAGATTGTAGAGAGGGAACTGGGAGAGGCTCTTGAGATAACGAGAAGGCACCGTTTTAGACAACCGAATGACATTCCCATTGAGCAGGCGGTGCATTACATTTCACAGATCCTCGGTGTTGGTGCTGCCTCAAACATTAGTTACGGATATGCAAATATCACAACACACGATGGACTCGCCGAGTTTGCAGCGATTGCGCGACTGCGAGATAGGGATGTTTTCTGTTTAAATGACGCTCCCGAGCAGGGCTCAATAGCCCAACCAGTTTCCCTCATCCGAAGACAACTTGAGATTCTTTTCCCCGTACCAAGTCGTTGGGAAATCTCTGCAGAGGACTCCTAAATGCCATCGCTGTTCCTGTCAAACAAATTAGACTGAGACATTGTGGAGTCTGTAAAGAAAAATGTGCCGACCCAGATTATTTTCCACTTGGGGGCGCATAAGACCGCCACGTCACTCATTCAAAAATTTTTGAATAACGAAGAAGGATTTAGGAAAGATAATCGGATCCGCCATATTGACCGCAGCGATAGTGACATCTTGATTGGCTTGGGGGACAAACTCAAGGAGAGTCCTTTCGTACTCAGGCGACGTCTTCTTCGGGAGTGCGGTTACGGGAGTGAAGGTTCCACGGTCATCCTTTCTCATGAAAATGCTCTCGGTCGTCCATTTAGTGGTGCTTCGGGTCTTTACCCGAAAGCCAATAGCAATGCAGTGCGTCTTTCAAAGGTGGCAAAGCACCTTCCCGTCAAGGTTATTTTCTATATCCGCCCACTAGAAACATTTGTGCCTTCGTACTACATGCAGTCAGTCAACGAGGGTGGAGTTCTCACTTTTGATAGTTGGTTGGAAAAGAACATTGATCTATCAAAACTTTCTTGGACGCCGGTAGTGCAGACTATTATTAAGCACTTCGGAGTTGACAACGTAGAGATTCGCGATTTCCGAGAAATTGATGCGGGGAACAAGATTTTTCTGAGCAACTTTTTTGCAGCCTGCGGTTTGAAATCTTTCACCGTCCCTGATTACAAAAAACTGCACAACCCTTCTCTCTCTGAACAGGGTCTGAAGATTGCTTTATCTGTAAATCCACTGCTGGAGAATTGGACTCAACGTAAGGCGATGCGTAAGTTTCTTCAAGCCAACTTCAACAACAGTAATGGCGAAGTGCCGAAATTGCTCGCTCCCGAACTTCGTGAAAAGCTGGCAGGCATTGATCTGCAAGAATATGACTCACTCCTCACTCGCAAGTAAGGCATCGCCCGCAGGGCGTGATGTTGTGACCTTAGGTCTTGGTGGATTCATCACACTTGCGGGAATCATGCACTTTGCAAATCCTGACTTCTTCAATGACATCGTCCCACCGCGATTACCTTTGAGTGAAAGTTTTTGGACTTATGCCAGCGGATTAGTTGAAATAATTGTTGGACCGATGTTGCTGTGGCGACGTTCTCGGCGGTGGGGGGCCGCTGCCGCTATCGCATTATTTATCGGCGTATATCCAGCCAATGTGTATATGGCATGGGACTGGCGCAATGAACCCTTCTCCAAGCAGATCGTGTCTTATGGCCGATTGCCATTCCAGTTTCTGTTCATATGGCTGGCATGGAGAGTCTGGCAACGCCAGAAAAACTGAGCTCTTAATGCCAAGCAAAGACTGGCTGTTCAAGATGATCCACGCGCTCGTTGATGCGACCCTCAAGAGCGACCCAACGCATTTGTAACAGCACTGCTCCAGTTGGGGCATGAATCAAGTCACCACTGAGTGGTATTTGAACGACTGGACGTTCACTCTCTGGAATAGTGACGAACCTTGGCGAGTCGCTACGGCAGAGTTCGCGTAATCCGATGCGATACACATGAGCGACTTCGCTGGGGTCAGGTGTTATTGACATATTCTCACCTGCCCAGATCACAACGGGAGTCATCACAAAGCCTGATCTTGTCGTGTAATCATCAAGTAGGCCGAGCACATTATGATGAGTGAGATGAAGACCAAGTTCTTCATCTAATTCGCGTAAGGCAGCATCTATCGTTGTCTCGCCTTCATCTAATTTTCCGCCTGGCAGAGCCCACTGACCGGCATGGCGATTCATTCGCGCTGCTCTACGACAAAGTAAGAAAGAAGCACCTCCAGATACCCCGCGCATTCGACCGTCTAAACCAGTGATATCGCCGGGCACGCCGCGCATCGGATTTTCAGATGGTTCAAATGGGTCATGATCGTCGTCTGCTTGGCTATCAATAATTACAATAGCCACGGCCGCACGACGTAGCCCCTCTGGTGATTGCGTACTTCGTTGGTGAGCCGCAAGATTGGTGGTGATTTGCTTGCGTAGATTGTCATCGAAAGAAAACACGATGTCCTAACCGCTGATGAGATGGCTGAGTCGTTGCAGCCCATCCCAAACATCAGTGAAGCGTGTTGTCAGTGGGCTGAGTCCCAGGCGCACAATGTCAGGTGGACGAACATCAGCCAAAACTTTGTGATGCGTGGCAAGGTCAGCCACGAGTTCTTTTGCTCGTGGATGAGAGATCGCGATGTGACAACCGCGTCGCCGCGGGTCTCGAGGAGTTGATGTGGTGAGTCCAAAATGATCAACAACCTGCATTGCAAATGCTGTGAGGGCTTGACCTTTGGCGGCGATTTGTTTCATGCCGACGCGCTCTGAAAGAGCGATGCCTTCTTCGGCCGCTATCAGACTGAGCATGTGGGGAGTTCCTAAAAGAACGCGCCGAATATCATCGTGGGGGGCGAAGGGCATTTCCATGTCGAACTGATCTTTTTGTGCAAACCAGCCTTTGATGGGCTGCTGTATTTGCGAGTGTAAGTTTTCTGAGACATAGGTCCATGCAGGTGCACCGGGGCCGCCATTGAGGAATTTGTAGGTGCAACCAACAGCGAGTTCAACGCCGAGAGCATGAACATCAAACTCAATGGCCCCCGCTGTATGTGAGAGATCCCACAACACCAATGCGCCGGCTTCTGTCGCCGAGGATGTAAACGCTTTGACATCATAAATTTCGGCAGTGCGATAATTAATCACACTGCGAACGACGACGGCGACATCGTGGAGGTCAATGCCGGGTTTCAATGGGCGGACAGTCAGACCGAGATCGTGAGCGATACCTTCAACGACATAACGGTCGGTCGGAAATTCGTCTGCTGCGACAGCGAGAACTTTGCGGTCAGGGCGAAGTGCTAGAGCAATGTGGACTCCCTGGTAAAGATTGAGTGTTGTGCTGTCGTGCACTGCGACCTCGCCCGGCAAGGAACCGATAATGGCCCCCATTCGATTGCCCACCACACGCGGCATGTCCAGCCAATGATCCCAACTGCCAATGAGATCGCTAGCCCATTCATTTTCAACAACTTGTTTAAGGCGCGCCACGGTGGCTTTGGGTGTACGACCAAGTGAGTTGCCATCGAGATAGACGAGATCATCATCTGGAATGACGAACTCAGCACGGAAAGATGCCAGAGGATCATCTTGATCTAGACGTTCTGCTTCTTGGCGACTACTCACATACCTAGTCTGCCTGAAAGAGTCTCAGGAGGCGACGGTGAAGGAAGTCCCACATTCATGAAGAGGTGCGCCCTAAAAAGACCCGTAGCACCTAACTCTGACCCCCGATGACGCCCTTTTCAGCGACTACGGTAGAGATGTGATTCTTTCTGACCGCTCCCTCAGGGAGGCGATAGCAGCAGGCCGAATAGTGATTGAACCGTTTGCCGATGGGTTGATTCAGCCTTCATCAATTGATGTCAGGGTGTCCAACCTGTTCAGCGTGTTTCGCAATCACACGGCTGGGGTCATTGATGTCAAGAAAGATATGACAGGGCTGAATGAACTGGTGGAGATTCCACAAGATGGGGTGTTTATGTTGCATCCGGGGGAATTTGTCTTGGGATCCACACTTGAGCGTATTGCCGTACCGAATGATTTGGTCGCGCGCATTGAGGGTAAGAGTTCACTCGGTCGTCTTGGTCTCCTGATCCATTCGACAGCAGGGTTCATTGATGCAGGCTTTGATGGTCACATCACGTTAGAACTGGCCAATGTTGCCAGTTTGCCGATCACGCTCTATCCCGGCATGAAGATCGGCCAGGTGAGTTTTATGACAATGACGACACCCGCCGACAAGCCATACGGTTCGGGCGCGCGTGGTTCAAAGTACCACGGTCAAAGGGGTCCAACTCCTAGCCGTTACTTTGAAAACTTTGGCGATTGATTCATCCAAATATTTGGGGAAAACATGTCTCAGACAGTGAAGGGCGTCATCCATACTGCAAGCCATTCACCGGGTGGATGTTGCTTCCATGTCGTTGGGGCTCATGCCGATGGTGGAGATGCAATCTTCAGTGGAGACACTCTCTTTTATCGGGGACCAGAGGTAACAGGCCGAAGCGTTAGTGATTACGACACGATCGTGACTTCAATTTGTCGCAAGTTGTTTGGTTTACCTGCCGAGACAATTGTCCATACTGGTCACGGAGATCGCACCACTATCAATGCCGAACTAGCCGCATTGGGACTTGCATAAGAAACTTTTGCTTAGGGGAACTTTCTTGCGGTTCAACACCGTCAAAATATGGTGAAAACCAAATTTCCTATCCCAGTTGTAGCCGTCGTGTTGTTGGTCACTGGTTGTTCATCGAGTGGGTCAGCTCCAGATTCAACACTTGATGGCTCAAAGAACCCAGACTCATCAAAAACTGAGATTTCAACATATGGGGGCTTTGATGACTGCGCTGCAGTTCTTGATTGGACGAAGGCTGAGATGTTGAAACGTGTCGGACCCTACGGGCTTGAGACGTATCCCTATATGTACGAAAATTGGAGATCAAACGGGCCTGAAGGCGATATGGCTGCCTCAACTGAAGCTCCTACCTCAGACTCATCATCAGGTGCTGACTTTGCCCCGATTCCGGGAACATCCACCACAAACACGCAAGAAACAAATGTCGATGAAGGTGACATCGTTGAGACTGATGGGCGTTTCGTGTACAGCATTATTGATCATCGCATTCGCAGTGTCGATCTTGACAACGCAGAGTTATTGAGCGATATTGGTTTGCCTCAAGGCGATTCGCAAATGGTCCTCTCCGGTAAACAACTTTTGGTCGCGACGATGACGTGGGATAGTACGGCGGACACAATCATTTCTAACTTTGATATCAGCGATGGTGTGCTGACTTTGAATCGGCGGGATCACCTTGAGGGCTCGCTGATATCGGTGCGTGCCGTCAACGGTCGAGTTCACGTTGTCATGAACAGTTCATTTATGCATCGAGTTGATTTTGTTAGTCCTCGTGATGGTTCGCAGGATTCACTTGATGCTGCAGAAAAACGCAATATTGAAGTAGTGAATGCTCTCGCTGTTGAAGATTTTGTGCCACGGACGTTTGAAGAAGGCCCAAAGGGAACTTGGGGTACAAAGTCAATGGCAATTGATTGTACGAATTTGGGGCATCCTTCAAGTTTCAGTGGTTGGGGAGTGACTTGGGTTGCAACAATTGATTTGAGTTCTCCAGCAGTGGCACCTATCGGAACAGTCGGCATATTGGCTCAGTCGACAAGCACATACACGTCGACGGCGAGTATGTATATCTCTACGACCCGTTGGGACGATTCGGTGTATAAGGATTTTGTGTCGACTCGTCAAGAGTCACCGTACACAGACATTCATGCTTTCTCCTTCAGCGCTGATGCATCAGAGTTAACTTATGTTGCTTCAGGACGTGTCATCGGGACTCTGCTTAATTCATATTCGATGTCTGAATATGACGGCGCGCTGCGTGTAGCGACAACATTTTTCGATGACGACTTTGGTGGTGGCCAAGATAATGGCGTGCATATCCTAAAAGTGGAAGGCTCAAAGCTCAATGAAATAGGCGCGGTTAACGGTATGGGGCGTGGCGAGACAATTCAAGGAGTTCGTTTTGACGGACCACGTGGTTATGTTGTGACATTCAAGCAAGTTGATCCGTTGTATGTTCTTGACCTCTCCGACCCGACTTCGCCTGAGCTTGTTGGTGAACTGAAAGTGCCCGGCTACTCGACATATCTCAAGCCGATTGATGGCGACCGAGTGATCACTGTTGGAATGTCTGGCACGGAGACTGGTCAGATAACTGGAGCCCAGGTCGCTGTTTTCGACGTCTCCAATCCGAGCAATCCAGTACAAGTCGCAACTGCCGAGATTGCGCAATGGAGTGAAGCAACCTCTGACCCGCACGCATTTTTGTGGTGGCCAGAGACTGGACAGATTGTTGTCCCGAAAGAACTGGAGTGTGAGGAATTTGGCGGATCTGGATGTGAGTCAGCAGTGGTGCTCAAACTCGAGGGCAGCACACTGACCGAGCAAGGTCGCCTCTTTCAGTGGTTCCCTATTCGTCGAGCGGTCATTGCACAGAATCAACTGGTCACTGTCAGCGCTGGTGGAACGATGGTGAATCAATTGTCTGATTTATCGAAGATCGCCGATATTCGATTTGATGTCCCTGGAACTGATGCAGAGGACAGTCTCCCTTGATTCATTCCGTACACTGCAGGTCATGACTGGGCCATTGCAACTGACTTTTGTGACTTCGGCGGTTGACGCCAAGACGCTCCCGAATTCCCCTGCCGAAGTTGCCGTGGTCGGACGATCAAATGTGGGCAAGTCGTCGCTCATCAATGCTCTCGCTAATCACAAACAGTTGGCACGTGTGTCTAAGACCCCGGGTCGTACACAACTGATCAACCTTTTCTCAATGCCAAATGGCAGCACCTTGGTTGACTTGCCGGGTTATGGCTATGCCGCTGTTCCGGGACGAGTGAAACAAGGTTGGCAAAAAATGATTGAGGGTTATTTACTCGATCGAGAAGAATTGGTCAATGTTTTTGTTCTTGTTGATGGAGAAATTGGTCCGACAAAACTTGATGTGCAGATGTTGACATGGTTGCGTGCCAGTGAGATCCCGCACACAGTTGTGGCCACGAAACATGACAAGGTGAAGTCAGCAAAAAGGGCGACACGCAAGAAAGATCTTGCTGCTGGATGCATGTTGGAACCAGGCGACATTGTCTGGGTCAGCGCTAGTAAAGGTGTCGGCATCGAGCAACTGCGATCCTTGGTGTATAGCCACCTAACCCTCTAAGGAATTAACGACGCAGAAGCGGGGTTGAGGGATTGGCTAATAGGCGTTCGCCGTTTTCAATGGCTTCCAACAAGTGGATTGAAATGTCTGCCACCTTAACCTGATCTTCCTCAACGCCAGCACCCTTGACTCCGTCATCAAGCATGATGTAGCAGAACGGACAGGCTGTCGCCACGCGACTAGCACCAGTACTAATTGCTTCACGGGCGCGCTCATCGTTGACCTTGGTGCCGATGGTTTCTTCCATCCACATCCGTGCGCCACCCGCACCACAGCACATTCCAGTAGTGCCATTGCGTTGCATCTCAACAACTTCAATGCCCTTGATTGAAGCCACAACTTTACGTGGTGCCAAGTACACATCATTATGTCGACCGAGATAGCAGGAGTCATGATACGTAATGCGCTCTTCAAGTGTTGCGTTACCGACATCAAGTTGTCCACTGTCAATGAGTTGTTCCAACAACTGGGTGTGGTGGATGACTTCATATTTCCCACCAAGTTGTGGGTACTCATTAGCCAAAGTATTGAAACAATGTGGACATTGGGTGATGATCTTCTTCACGCCCATACCGTTGAGCATGTCAACATTGGGCATTGCCAGCATCTGGAATAAGTATTCGTTACCTGAACGCCGCGCCGAATCTCCCGTGCACATTTCACTTGGTCCCAAGATTGCGACGTCAATGCCTGCGCGCTTGAGAAGTTTGGCCATTGACTGCGTGACCTTTTTATTCTTGTCGTCAAACGATCCGGCACAGCCCACCCAATAGAGGTACTCATGGGACAACACTTCACCTGGGTCAACGATGTCAACATCGAGACCTTGAGCCCAATCAGCGCGTTCGGCCTGATTCATACCCCAAGGGTTTCCTTGGTTTTCCATAGCCCGATAAGCATTTCCTAACTCAGGTGGGAAGTTGCTTTCCATCAATGTGAGATAGCGACGCATATCAAGAATCTTGTCGAGAATCTCAATGTTGACTGGACAAATTTCATCACAGGCTTTGCAGGAGGTGCACGCCCAAATCTCTTCGGAACTAATCCGCTCAAACAGCGAATTTGAACTAATGGTGATTTCTACATCGGTGCCGATGGGTGGAGTGACTCGTCCACCAGGGGCATGCGAAGCAGTGGCCGCCATGACTTCGCCAGTCTTGAGAACAATCTCGCGTGGGTCAAGTGGTTTACCTGTTGCATGTGCTGGGCACACACTGGTGCATCGTCCGCACATCGTGCAGGCGTCGGTGTCAAGCAACTGCTTCCAGGTGAAATCTTCAACAACCGAAGCACCGAATGATTCGAGCGAGGTCTCGGTGAGATTTGGCATGGCCTTCATTGCACCCTTGGGACGATCACGATCTTTGAGGTACATATTCAGCGGGGATGTGAAGATATGTCGCAACATTGTGATTGGCAAAATTGCCAAGAAAGCTACAAAGGTAAGCACGTGAAAAATCCACCAACCTTGATGCCATAGCTCGAGAGTGCGCGGTGCGAGACCATCCACCACGGATGCCAAGGGGTAGCCGATGAAGGACCACTTTTCGTGATCCATATTTTCGCCACGTGCAGAACTTTGGGCGATGCGGAACATTTCGGCGCCGAAACCGGACACTCCGATCGCTAACAAGACGCCCAAAATGATTGCGTGTTCTGGTTTGCTTTTTATGCGAATGCGATATGGTCGCTGCACATAACGGCGAACGATTGCCCACAGAACACCAACGGTAAAAACTAGGCCTGCAAGGTCACCAACGAGGACATAGCCGCGATACACGTCGCCATGAAGAAACTTCAAGCTCTCTGGTAGTTGATGGTCTAATTCAAGTGCGGTGGTGACACCGAGCAACACAAGAAACCCGAAGTACATCATGGAGTGCATCAGTCCAGCGGCCGAATCACGCAGCAGAGTGCGCATATAAACGCCGGCACGGAAGTCTGCGAGGCGACGCTTGACATTTTTTGTCGTCGTGCGGCGACGGTCTGACGTGCCTCGTTCCCAGTTACGAATGCGATCGGCAAATCTAAATGAACCCCACAAAACTAAAACTGGAATGACGGTGTAGAACGCCAACTGCAGGGGACCGGGGATCCCCCCGAACACGGGGCGATGAATAAGTGACTCTTCTTTCCAGCCGGTTATCAGGGGCATAATGCCCGAGAACACAATGAAGACCGCCATGAAAGAACCTATGGCAATGGAGAGTTGGTGGGGCTTTAAACGCCGTGAGCCCGAAGGAGTGGCGGTGGTGTCATCGTGCGTACTCATGCAGATAGAACGCTAGTGCGCAATGATGAATGACGAGAACCTGTCAGCCGAAATACTGGCGGTCTAATTCACGGATACGGCCAGCCAAGGTGGCAAGCAGTTTGTGCGATAGAGCAGGAATGGCGTCGATCACTGCCAAGAACTGGCGCTGACTGATGACCAACATCACGCAATCGGTATCAGTGGTCACAGAAGCAGTACGCGGCCCGTGATCCAGCAGCGAGAGTTCGCCGACGACCGATCCGCCGGCAAGAACGGCGACTTTTTTACCGTTACGTCGCACAGTTGCGGTGCCACTAATAATGATGAACGCCTCACGACCAGTTTGACCCTGGTCAATGACCAAGGAGCCTGCGGGGAGAGTGACCTCGTCGCCAGCTTTAGAGATCTTTTCCAAATCTTTGGTGGAACACGAAGAGAACAGGGAGACTTTGCGAAGACTGTCAAGATAAGACTTTTTACCGACCATGTCTTTTACTATACGGCACTCGTGAACATGTGCGAACCACTGGAGGGTATCTCAGGGGTCACTCTGATGAGTCTACCGACACACCTCATGTGGGCTTAGGTCGCGCAGTTTGGACTATGCGCCCGCTTGGCTGGCGACGTCCTCGGTTGCCGCCTGAATGACCACTGCATCTCCAAGATATTCGGCTGTTTCGAGAGTCATGTCGTCATTAAATAGGTAGCGCTTCGGGACTCCAGTTGGGATATTCAACTCAGCGATATCGGTCGACGAAATAGCCTCCAGATGCATGACTAGGGCGCGTAATGAATTGCCATGGGCGACCAACAAAACCGTCAGGTCATCTTGTAGTTGAGGTACAACGCAGTCGTTCCAGTAGGGCAACACCCGTGCTACGACGTCCTTGAGACACTCGGTTGCTGGCAGCACGCTGGGATTGAGCAGTCGATAACGCGGGTCGTTGATTGGGTGTTCAGGATTGGTCGGCTCCACTGGCGGTGGCGGAATGTCATAACTACGACGCCATAACTTGGTTTGTTCGGGTCCATGGAGTTCGGTTGTGGCCTTCTTGTCGAGACCCTGAAGGGCCCCGTAATGGCGCTCGTTTAAAAGCCATGTGCGCTGGACCGGCAACCAAATTTGACCCATGGCATCTAAGGCCAGATTGCAGGTCGTGACGGCTCGATCAAGTAATGAAGTGTGTGAAGTGTCGAAGTACAGCCCAGCCTGGGACATGGTGAGACCGGCAGCCGTGGCCTCAGAGCGACCTTGGTCGGATAGAGGGACATCGTGCCATCCGGTAAATAGATTTTGTTGGTTCCATGTACTTTGGCCATGGCGCAAGATCACGAGAGTTCCGGTCACAACCTCAAACGCTAGTCCTCGAGAGTGCCCGCACCGACCTTTTTATCGGGCAGAATGATCACTTCATGGCTAAAGATTTTGGAACCGAGGACTTTGACATCAGCACTGATGGCGTCTTTTCCGATGTCGCTGTGGCGGGTCCAAGCACGGTTGCGACTTATTCGATCACCGAACTTGTGGACGAAATCAATGGGGTGCTCAAGGATTCATTTGAGGAAGGATTCTGGGTCTGGGGCGAAATTAGTGGTCTGAATACGAAGAATCGCCACACCTACTTCACATTGGTTGAGCAGGAGCCAGGCAGTCGCAACAAAAAAGCTCAACTCAATGTGAACTTATGGGCTGGGGACATGGTCAAACTACGGCCGGTCTTGAGCGCTGCTGGTGTGGGTTTAGCTGATGGTCTGAGGGTCCGCATCTATGGTTCGCTGAACTTCTATGGACCCTTAGGAAAACTTTCATTGATCATGCGCGGCATTGATCCGCGTTTTACCTTGGGCGATATTGCTCTGCAGCGTGATGAACTTGTTCGCACATTAAAATTGAGTGGTGCCTACGAGCGCAATCGTCTCCTCGACATTGCACTTGTGCCGTTGCGCGTGGGTGTTGTCACCAGTGGTAGTGGCGCTGCCTGGGCGGACTTCAAAAATCAGATCTCCGGTAGTGAACTTGGTTTTCAACTGAAGTTGTTTGATGTCGTCGTTCAAGGTGATCAAGCGGTTGGGGCTGTCACCCGAGCGATTGAAACTCTGGGTCAGCGCGACGACCTCGATGTCATCGTGGTGATTCGTGGTGGCGGAAGTAAAACTGAATTGTCAACTTTTGACGATGAGAAAATCGCCTTGGCGATAGCAAACTCTCCGCTGCCGGTGCTCACCGGTATTGGACACGAAATTGATACCAGTGTGGCTGATGAGGTGGCTTTTGAAAGACATAAAACCCCAACGGCGTGTGCAGTGTCTTTGATTGATCGTGTGAGAAGCTTCATTGAAGAAACTGAGGGTACATGGGACGCAGTGACAAGAGTTGCCACTCAGAAACTGAGTGATTCACATAAGAATCTCAACAATCTGACTCGCGAGATATCAATCCATACTCGGACGGCTGTTGATCGTGCAGGTGAGCGGTTGACCGGGCGAGTTGAGCGTTTGTTGCGCCGAGCGCCACAGACAGTGCTTGATGCTGTCACACGGATCGACAATCTCCAAGTACGGATACGCCTACTTGATCCGAATAATGTTTTAGCGCGCGGCTGGTCAATTACTCGTACGGCTGATGGCCGAGTGATTCGTAGTACGGCTGATGTTTCAGTGGACGAAAAGATAACAACTGTTGTTGCTGATGGCTCAATCAGTAGCACTGTGAACTAAAAAAGGAAAAGCGATGACAACAAAAGATTCTTCAGAAATTGGATACGCCGAGGCGTTGAAAGAACTTGAGAAGATACTGAGTGATCTTGAGCGAGCTGATGTGGACGTTGATGTTCTGGCGAGTCAGGTTGAACGGGCCTCAGAACTCATTCGCCTCTGTCGTGATCGGATTGGTAACGCCAAAATGCAAATTGACACGGTTGTGAGCGGATTAGAGACCTGATTCACCTCTAACCTGAATCTGTGAGTTCTACACCTCCGCCATCGCTCGTTGAGATTGCCCGACGAATTGCAACTCATCTTGATGCTGTGCTTGGCGTTGAGGAAAGCCGTTGGTCAAGTTTTGATGAAGATCTGAGCAGCCCAGTTGAACATATTCGACGCCTTGTGAATTCGGGTGGCAAACGATTGCGGCCGGCATTTAGCCATTGGGGTTTTGTTGGCGCAGGCGGAGATCCAAACTCTTTGAAGAGTTTGGACACGGGTGCAGCACTCGAACTTTTGCATGCCTTCGCACTGTTTCATGATGACATCATGGACGGTTCGTTGACGCGTCGCGGCGTGACTGTTACTCATGAAGTTTTTGCCGAGCAACATCGCCTCAGTGGTGGAAGCGGTGAAGCACGTCGATACGGAGAAGGCATTGCCATCTTGGTTGGTGACTTGGCTTTTGTCTACAGCGATCGTTTAATGGGTGATGCACCCTTGGCCGCCCGTGAGATTTGGCATGAATTACGCATTGAGTTGAACATTGGTCAGTTGCTTGATCTGATCGGTACATCGAGCAATGAACGCCGGCGCTACAAGACCGAGCGAATTTGTCGCTACAAGAGTGGGAAGTACACCATTGAGCGGCCATTGCATCTCGGGGCGATGCTCGCTGCGCCTGATCGTAAAGAAGAACTTCTTCCGTTATTGAGTGCCTATGGACTTCCGCTCGGTGATGCTTTTCAAATGCGTGATGATGTGATGGGTGTTTTTGGTGACTCGGCGATGACGGGCAAACCAGTAGGTGATGACCTGCGAGAGGGTAAGCCGACACCATTAATGGCAATGGCTGTTGAGCGCGCATCACACAGCCAGGCGAAGGTTCTGCTCAAAATCGGAGTAGATGTTCTTTCCGATGACGATGTGCGCCGAGCCCAAGAAGCCATCATCGACTCAGGAGCACTGAACGAGATGGAAGAATTGATTTCCTCGCTCACCGCCCAGGCGATTGATTCCCTTGAGGCATTACCGGTGTTGTCCGAGGCCAAGGTTGAACTTGTGGCCTTGGCGCATTATGTCAGCCATCGCCACACCTAATTTGTTGGGTGAGTAGCGAATAGGGTCGGCGAGTCTTACGCTTTGACCTTGTGAGAAAGCGTCTGACGGCTGTTGTAGTGACATTGTGCGCCATGGAGTTAGTTGCCGCCTGTGGGGCTGATGGATCGAGTGTTGTCAACACCTTGCCGGTGATGATCGCTGTGACGACGACAACAATCCCGCCGACGACCACCCTCGCCCCTGATACTGAATATCAGATGTATCTCGTTCAGTCAGGAGATTCGGTCTCTTATATCGCTAGTCAATTCAATGTCAGTGTGGACGATATTGTGGCGCTCAATGGGTTAGCTGATGCCGATGACATTCAGGCTGGCCAAAAACTGAAGATTCCTGCTGGTGCTGTGAGCCCAGGGTCAAGCGTGGCGAGTGGTCCAACTACCACTCCAGCGCCTTGATTCTGTCTAGTTGTGAGTGAGTGCCCTGCGGTGCCCGTGGGCGATTCGTAGACTGAGGTGTATGACAACCCAAGGTGGTTCAACATTCTGGCCCAATCAAGAACATTGGTCGGTGAAGATTCCGCTGGTGACTGAGCATTTTCGTCTGCCTGCTCTTGAGGAAAAAGGATTTGCGATTTTGACACCGATGCCTGTTGTGGTGCCGAACGTTGAATGGGAATGCCTGGAATACATGGATTGGAAGAGCGGCGGCGACACCAACTTCGCCCCCTTAGCTTCGGCCGATGGTGAACTTGATTGTCGGGGGTTTTGGGATAAGGGGAAAACAGACAAAGGTGCGCTGTGGACTTCCAATGCTGACAAGGCGCCGACATTGAGAAAATATGTTGATGACGTCGGAGCGAACTTTGGTCGAGTTCGGATTATCAAACTTGAACCTCAGGATCGTGAAACTGCAATTCGTTCATTGCATCGCGATGACAACAATCGTTTTAATCCGGAGTCAGAGGGCTGGGTTGTGCGTACTTGGTCAGAACTCACTCATCAACCCAATAGCTATATGTTGCTGATGGATAATGGTCCCGACGGTTTACCTGACCCCGCAACAGAACAAAGAATTCCGCTCACTCTCGGATCGCGATACATAGTTGACACACAACGGCTGTGGCATGTCGTCGTGCATCCAGGGGACGCACCTCGTTATGCGCTGATCACAAGTTTTGAAAGTGGCCCAGCCCTTGAAAGTTGGGTTGCAGGCGAATCAGCAACCGAAGTGTGAAAATTATGTGCGGTGACGCGCTGCAATCTCGGCGATATCGCGCATGATCTGACCGAGTTTGAAGTCCTTAGGTGTGTACACAGCGGTGACACCCGTGGCCAAAAGAACTGGACGATCCTCCTCGGGGATAATGCCCCCGACAACAACTGGAATTTCTATACCTTCTTTTTTCATTTCAGCCATCACCGCTGGTACTAATGCCATATGTGATCCCGACAAGATTGAGAGACCAATGACATCTGGATCTTCGTCGCGAGCACTGGCGGCGATCTGCTCGGGTGTCAAACGGATGCCTGAATACACCACTTCCATTCCTGCATCGCGTGCTGCAACTGCAATTTGCTCGGCGCCGTTGGAGTGACCGTCGAGACCTGGTTTAGCAACTAGCAACTTTGGTGGACCACCCGGGATTGTGCGCACGTATGCCGCAACTTGGGCTAATTCGCCAGGGCGTTTACCGACCGCAGCCGAGACCCCAGTGGGAGCACGAAATTCGCCGAAGACTTTGCGTAACACGCTGGACCATTCACCAGTCGTTCCACCAGCACGAGCAAGAGCAATTGAAGGCTCCATGATGTTGATATTTGATTCGGCGGCCTCACGCAAATCATTTAATGCCGCCTGGACTGCTTTGTCATCGCGATGTGCCCGCCAGGCTGTGACATCAGCAATCATCTCGCGCTCAACATCGGGATCGACCTTCACGATTTTTCCTTCACCACCGAGAGGGGATTCTTCAAACTCGGTGTAACTGTTGACACCGACGACTACTTGATCGCCACTTTCAATTCGTCGTGTGCGCTCGGCCATTGATTTCACGAGACGACCCTTGAGCGTGTCAACGGACTCGAAGGCTCCACCCAAAGCAAGAATCTCTTCGTATTCACTCCAAGCCGCGTCACGAAGTTGGGTGGTTTTGCTTTCAATAACTTTTGAGCCATCAAAAATGTCTGCGTATTCAAGTAAATCAGTTTCAAAGGCAAGGACCTGTTGCATCCGCAGACTCCATTGTTGATCCCACGGACGCGGTAGCCCGAGCGCTTCGTTCCACGCTGGTAACTGAATTGATCGAGCGCGAGCATTTTTGGACAGTGACACAGCCAGCATCTCGAGCACGATACGTTGCACATTGTTTTCTGGCTGGGCTTCGGTGAGACCGAGAGAGTTCACTTGCACGCCGTAGCGAAAACGGCGCGCTTTTTCATCAGTCACGCCGTAACGTTCGAGACCGATGCGGTCCCACAATTCAGTGAAAGCACGCATTTTGCAGATTTCTTCAATGAAGCGAATGCCTGCATTGACGAAGAAAGACATGCTGCCAAATACTTGACTGAATTGTTCGGGTGGAACCTGACCAGAATCCCGTACGGCATCAAGAATACCCACAGCATTAGCGAGCGAAAAAGCGATCTCTTGTTCTGGCGTCGCCCCTGCTTCTTGCAAGTGATACGAGCAGACATTCATTGGGTTCCACTTGGGCGCATTGTTGGCGCACCAGGCAACCATGTCAACGATCAAGCGGCGCGAAGGGATGGGCGGAAAAATATAGGTTCCGCGCGAAAGATATTCCTTGATGATGTCATTTTGCGTTGTGCCGCGTAGCGCATCAGCAGGCACACCTTGTTCTTGTGCATTGGCAACGTATAAGGCCAACATCCATGCTGCTGGAGCATTGATTGTCATTGATGTATTCATTTGCCCCGGGGGAATGCCGTCAAGCAAAGTGCGCATATGCCCAAGGTGAGCGACAGGTACGCCAACCTTGCCCACTTCACCGGCGGCCATCGCCGAGTCGGGGTCGTAGCCAGTTTGTGTGGGAAGGTCGAAGGCAATGGACAGACCCGTTTGACCCTTAGCTAAGTTGGTGCGGTAGAGCTCATTAGAAGCGCGCGCAGTGGAGTGCCCTGAATAGGTGCGCATCAACCATGGGTCATCGCGTCGACCTGCTTTGTCGCCTGAGTCAGCCATGTATCTCAGTCTGTCGCAAGATTGGGCTTTTCTGCGCCTCTTTCAGCAATCTCAAGTAGCTATCTCGGGTGATATCCACGGCACCCAGCGATTTCAAGTGTTCGGTCGTCCATTGCACATCAAACAAAATCACGCCGGCAGCGTCAAGTAGTGCTGCTAGGGCGACAAGGGCGGTCTTGGAGGCATCGGTGTGGGTATGGAACATACTTTCTCCAGCGAACAGTCGTCCGATCTGCACACCGTAAATACCGCCGACAAGTTGTTCATCCAAAAATACTTCAACACTGTTGGCCCATCCTGAGCGATGTAACAAGGTGTAGGCATCAATGAATTCATTGTTAATCCAGCCGTGAGGCCGAGCAGAACTTCCGCAGGCTTGCATCACGTCGGTAAAACAAGTATCAACGCGCACTGAAAATTGACTCAGATTTTTTTGTAACGACCGCGAAATGTGGACAGCATCAAGGGGGATGATTCCCCGAGTGACGGGGCTCCACCAACCCAATTTTTTTCGATCCATGGGCATCGGAAACAAACCATGTCGATATGCCTGAATCAAAGTACCCGGCTCAAGATTGGCACCGATGGCGATGAGATCATCGTCTTGCATTGGTACCGAAGCAAATTTCCATTCAGTTTCGGGATCTTCGCTTTGTGGGCGATTGAAGGCGTTGATGTTCTCGGGGGTCAGCACCCAAGGCATCACATCTCCGGCTCGCATCTCAGTAACTGTAGAAGCCAGCTTTGGTCTTGCGACCTAATTTTCCAGCAGCAACCATACGTCGCAACGTGGGCATAGCGGCATAGTTCGGGTCACGGAACTCGCTGTACAGCGCATCCAAGATGGCGAGCGAAGTATCAAGACCAACGAGATCGAGTAGTGCGAATGGTCCCATCGGGAAATTACAGCCACCCTTCATCGCGGTGTCAATATCAGCCATATTTGCGGTGCCCTGTTCGAGCATGCGGATGGCGTTGTTGAGGTAGGGGAATAACAGGGCGTTGACGATGAAGCCAGCGCGGTCTAATACTTGCACTGGTTGCTTGGTGCAAGTCTCAGCAAAGGCAGTGGCAATTTCAATGGTCGAGTCACTCGCTGACAATGGGCGCACGATTTCAACAAGGGGCATTGCAGTTGCCGGATTGAAGAAGTGGACACCGCACACCAACTCAGGGCGAGAGGTACACATCGCCAGTTCAATGACAGGCAAGGTTGACGTGTTGGTAGCGAGGATCGCTGTCGGCTTGACAATCACATCAAGTTCAGCGAATAAAGATTTCTTGGTCTCAAGATCTTCAACGACGCTCTCAATGACGAGGTCGCAGTTAGCCAAAGCCTTGAGTTCACTCACTGCAGTAATACGACCAAGAATCGCAGCCTTTTC
>SXGQ01082640.1_pt1 | contig 30390 bp, 43 predicted proteins | sample 3178371 | NCBI WGS metagenome assembly SXGQ01 (sample SAMN11356859, study PRJNA531348) | freshwater metagenome | isolation source: freshwater sample F1-20 | place: China: Fuxian Lake, Yuxi | collected 2017-12-25
CAATAGCGGTGGAATGACTTCAGAATGCGGGTTCGAGCCCCGTAACGCACGCCGGTTTAGGTCTCAAAGTGTTCATGGACGCACGTAGGCTTGTCACGCCTAAAGAGGGGGATCGTTACCCCCTGGGACCGCCATATTGAAACGCATTGGTAAGGGGTCTGATCAACCTGTACTGTGACGTAGCAACAGCAGTGTGTTTCAATATGGTAAAGGAGTAATTGACCGTTACTGTAGTCGGAAGTCATGACTCCGATTACCCGTGGTGATGGAATTGGTAGACATAGGCCCATTATGGGGCTAGTGGAAATAAACGCCACATGCAGGTTCGAGCCCTGCCCACAATGGGTTGCCATATTGAAGCATATTTTAAAATCCCGAAACTTTCTAGCAAGGGTCGACACAACCTAGAAAGCAACCAGAAAAAGGGTAAGATTCGCAAGAGTGGGATACTCGGCGGTGAGAATCCGCAGAAAGTGTGTTTCAATATGGTCGAGATTTTGCGTTGGTGTAATGGTAGCACAGGGAAGTCCGAGACACGACAGTGGAGTAGGCATCAAATGCCCTGATGTGGTTCGATTCCACAGCGCATCAGAGTTTTGCAAGTGTCAGCAAGAGAAAGACACTTTACTATGGATTCTTCGAAGATCCTTGTAGAGTAAAGCAGTGGGGGGCGCAAAACCCTAGCAAAAATAGACACACTGTGTTGAGTATTTCAAGTGACGTACCACCTCCCGTCCGGACTAGCATGAATCGGGTGAATGGTAGAGATTACAGTGGCTCTACTACTTGCAAATCCTTTTAAATTTTTGCAAATAAATATTTTTTTATGAACAAACTTACTTTGCATTTTCGATGCACCGACTGCAATGGGTTCCCTCAAGCAAAATTAATTTTAGATAATGAGTTAATATGTGATCACAACTTTTTGTGTGACCAAGAAACTATTGTACTTAATAATGAAACCCAAGAAGATTTTGAGCAAACATTAGATTTTCTTAGTAAAAATCAAAAATATCTAATAGATGATACAATTGTTGGAATTAATTTTAGCGGAGCCTATAGTTTACTGCCCGGAACTCCAGACTGGAATGAACGCGAAGATGCAGGAATTGAAATAATACAAAATCAAAATGACAGCAGAATAAACTGGATCAGCAAAAATAATGTAGATTTAACTGTCAAAGAACGAGTATTGCGAGATTTAAAATTTAGAAAACATGCAGCAATGTTACGCTATGGTTTGCCTTATAATCAAAGATATCACGACTATCTTCAGCACATTGATAAAAATTTTATACCAATGAGTGATTAAGTTACTGCCCCTGTAGTTTAACGGTAAAACGGCGGATTTATATCCCGTAAGCAACAGATAATTGGTTCATCTGGGTTCGACTCCCGGCGGGGGTACCAAATACTATGATAGTTGAAAGAACGTTCCAGCGTCACTGGATATTCTGGTCCCGGAAGATGAGAAGTGAGTTGACACTCACGGGCGGTTCTGTTCTAGCCGAAACAGCGTTGGCAGCACGATAGCGGTCCCGGTCGTGAAGCGGGTGGAAGGTGTGTGAGATTTGCGGGGCAACCCAAGAGATGATACACTATAATTACCGCCGCGGGATGCAGAGCATTTATTTTTTTATTTTATCGCTCATAAGTTTTCTAGTCTGAAAATCACTGCTAAGTAAATATAATAAAAGTGCGGAAAGAATGCCTTTTTCATATGACAATTGTTGCGATTTTGAAATAAATTTTTTGTTTTTAGTAAACGCGGTAAGATAATTGTTTATAAAAGTAAGTGTATCTTTGTCGTCCATATAGTATTTAAACAGAAAGATAAATGCTGGAGTCGCATAGCGGCGATTGCAACGGTTTTGTAAGCCGTCGGGAAACCCTCGTGAGTTCGAGTCTCACCTCCAGCACCATATCCTGCGGGATTAGTTTAATGGTAAAACGAAACCTTGCCAAGGTTTAGTCACCAGTTCGATTCTGGTATCCCGCTCCACTTTATCCGTCCTTGGTTCAATGGATAGAATGCCGTGCTTCGAACTCGGAGATGGAGGTTCGATTCCTTCAGGACGGACCAAACAATATTAATTTATGATTATAAAGTTTTTTTTATTGATAATTATTTTTGTTACAGGATTAGCTAAAGCAGATCCTGTAATATACGGACTAAAAGGCTTAAACAATGCATTTGACACCGTTGCCTTTTATGAATATGCAAAAATTAAAAAAGCTAAACCTTTTATTATTGAACAAAACAAAATCGAGTATATAAATCAAATTTTAGATAAAACACAGCCCAACGAATACATTTTGTATGGTTTCAGTTTTGGTGCTTCAACAGTTAGTAAAATTGTAAAAGATAGATTTATTAAAAACAAATCATTGCCCATTGAAATAATTACAATAGGCGCTTATCATACTACTGATGTGGATTTTACAAAGTATAATGTTCAATTTGTAAATTTTTTCGATTTGTCGGGTCAGAAAAATAAAAGTCCTGGCTATCATTTACCTAATGTGCCACACATGCGAATGCAACAGGTTGTAAACAATATTTTATTAGGAAAACCGTAAATTATTTTTTTTATTTTACGATTTAAAAGAATCAAATACTTTTAATGCACTTTCCCAAGTTGGTATGTCTTGTGTATTAAATTTTATTTGAATACTAATCCTAGAATCACTGGATTTACATCTAGAATCAATTGAATGTGGAATGCTAACTTTGTTCAAATAATAAGTATCTGCTTCAACACTATACTTTTCAATTAATTCGAAACCTAAAGAGTCGATAACAGTTTGATCAAATTCTCCAGGGTTGCCATACCTTGCACCTGATATCAAACTTTGATCGTACTCTTGTAGCAGTCGTTCTTTGCTATAACTATCATAAGTTTCTGGTGGGTTATTTTTAGGATCGTAAAAATACCAATCTACATCACTTACTGTAATTTCATAATTTAACGATGCTGGCCAAAAATTCCATCCACCATCAATTTTGTGATATATGTCACTGTGTACCGCAGTACGATAATTCGGATAGTTTTGAAGACCAAACATACACAATACTTTTGGCCGTACTCTTATCTGTTCAAAAACATTTATTAATTCTGGATTCAAAATATTCTTGACATCCGTAAAACCAAAGCAACAGATTTGATGTTTTTTTGTTTCTGGATCTTTATTTTTAGGATAGTTAAATTTCCTATCGACCATTTCATCTAAAACACTTTGATCTACTATGGGCGGTATTGGGATATTTAATTTTTGATGGCAGAATTGATTCATGTTATAATTCAAATGTAATAAAGTATTTACTTCAAACAGTTTTACCTAAACAAATCACAGGCTCCTGTAGTACAAAGGCAGTACACTACTTTGGTAAAGTAGAGAAGCTGGATCGTTACCAGCCTGGAGCACCAATAAATATTTTTTTAAAGGAGATCATAATGAAAACTAAACCACAAACTTTTAAAAATAGTTTTAATCATGAAGTGTGGATCTGCGATGATCCCAAAAAAGTTAAAATTATTGATAATGTAACTTATATAACAGTACGGCGGCCCGATAGTCAAAGAACAGTTATGATGAGACGAGACAGTCTGCAACCATACAAACAATTATAAAGTTTACAAAAATATGGACAAAGTTATTCGAAACGGTCAGGTAGCAGTATTAATAAGTCCTGATTATGGTGCAGGGTGGTCAACATGGAATCATGAATATCCTGCGGAAGAACTAATGTTTGATCCTGGATTAGTCTTATTAATTGAAGAAGGCAACACAGAAAAAATAGAAACCTATGCAACACTTAAATGGCCTAATGCTTATTTAGGTGGACTAAGAAGCATATATATTGAATGGGTCAATCAAGGCACAGCATTTAGAATAAAAGAATACGACGGAGCAGAAAGCATAGAATTAATGAACAATATTAATTGGACAATTGCATAAAGGAAAATAAAATGCCTACAACTTTTGTAATTTCAGACACACACTTCGGGCATGAAAAAACCTGTACAGTGTTTAAGCGTGAAGATGGCTCACCCCTGCGTCCTTTTGCTTCAGCTGAGGAAATGGATGAACACATGGTAAAAGCATGGAACGAAAGAGTAAGACCAAACGACAAAGTGTACCATCTTGGTGATGTTGTAATCAACCGTAAATCTCTGCATATACTGCATCGTCTAAACGGTGACAAAATACTGATCAAAGGCAACCACGATATTTTTAAACTCTCCGACTACACAGAACACTTTAGGGATATTCGTGCTTATCATGTGCTGAACGGTATGATCTTTAGCCATGTGCCTGTGCATGAAGAAAGCCTTGCTCGTTTTGGCTGCAACATTCATGGACACTTACATGCTAACCGTGTTATGACTGTAAAGCACAAAGGTGCTGCTCCGGAAATAGATCCCAGGTACTTTTGTGCCTGTGTTGAACATACTGACTTTGCTCCTATCAGTCTTGAAGAAATTGCGGACAGGATAAGAGCACAAGGCGGGCATGTGGGATTTAAAAACGGCAACGGCCCTGTAATAATGATGTAAATATACATTGAGCAGACCCATAACCTCTTCGGAGATGAAACTCTGCTTCCGCGGCGCACGAAACATGGGATGGGCTGTGCGTCCGGGGTTGATAGTAATCCTGTCGTAAAGAAAACTATCAAAATTATATAAATAGAAGTAAAAGGATAAGATATGTCTAGCCCTACTGTTAAATTAACTTTAGTTGTTTCTGATACCGAGTCGTATGATGACCTAAAATATGACTATTTTGGTTTTTTTGATGAAATAGAACAAAAAAATGATGAAATGTTAACAGCAAACAAGTTTTTTACAGTAGAACAAACAATGACGGGACCGATACGACAAGTGATAAAAACTTATGACAGCACAGAAAGTGCCAATGAATTTTTGAATTTTATCGATAATTTGATTGAAAAATATTCAATACCTTTAGTTTTTTCAACACGGTTGATAGAACCACTATAAACGGTTTCGGCCGTTTTTTTTAGGTCTGTAATTTTAGGATAATTACAGATATGAGCTTAAAACAACAAATTCTTACATACAGTCGTCAAGAAACCATTGCATCGTTAAGCGGATGGTTTGATACCAGATTAGAACAACTAATAGATCAAAATTTTTACGCAGATCAAAATGTATTAGAAAATACTGGTCAAAAATTAGTTCAAGGACTTAAGAACTACAGCACCAAATACAGTATAAACAATGTTGCTATTGGCATGAGTGGCGGTGTTGATAGTGCATTGACAGCAGCATTATTTAAATCTGCAGGCTGGACAGTAACAGGTGTTACTATGCCGATACATCAAAATCCAAGTGAAACAGAGCGAGGTATTGCAGCTTGCCAAGCACTGGATATTAATCATGTACATGTTGATCTTACTAATACCTATGATGATTTGGTCAGAAAAATTAGCTCTTGGGACAGTGAAATTAATAATACAGATCATGTGATTCGTAGAGCCAATCTGCGAGTAAGATTACGCATGATAACGGTTTATAATATTGCTAGCAGTCTGCGGGGTCTTGTTGGCAGCACAGATAATTTTAGTGAATTAGCAGCTGGTTTCTGGACTTTACATGGCGATGTAGGTGATCTAGCTCCAATTCAAAGTTTAAACAAAAGCTGGGAAGTGCCCAAGTTAGCAGAAATTTATAAAGTACCTGCTAGCACAGTGTTTGCCAAACCAACTGATGGTTTAGGCATCAGTGATGGTGATGAAGCACAATTTGGATTTAGTTATCTAGAATTTGACATTGTATTGCTTACACTTTGTAATTCTACAAATTTACAGACTCGCGAAGAAATTTTAAAATATTTAAGTCCAGGCAGCAACATTAGCAAGGTAAACAAAATATTAGATAGAATAAAATTTAGTACATTTAAAAGAACAAATCCTTATAATTTAGACCATCCGCAGGATCCTAATAGATACTTTGGACTAAAAAATATTGACGCGGCACTTTGGAAAAAGTTATAATAGACTTTAAATACAGATGTGTATTCGAATGCAATATGATCTACATAATCAAAGACAGTTCAGACCCATTGGCTAGTTATATAAAAGATGATCCTGTGCGTCCGCATATTCCAAACGAACAAAGGTTTGGTCAAAATAGAGCAGTACTGGCACTTACAGACAATAATCTAGTAAAAGCTGTAGTCTGCACAAAATTGTGCAGTATGATTCCTTCTAATGAAGATGAATTATTACAAGACAATAGCAGTAATCCCAATACAGCAGTTTTCTATACAATTTGGAGTTATAGTCCTGGTGCAGGTCAACAGTTGATAAGAGAAGGGTTAGATAAATTTAAAAAAGAACATCCTTATATCAAAAGATTTGTAACACTTAGTCCGCCTACAGAAATGGCCAAAAAATTTCATTTGAAAAATGGTGCAGTTGTACTCAGAATCAATAGTGGCACTGTTAATTACGAATATATACAATATTAATTTTCAAAAATGGCCCAAGTAAAAAATTATCTAGTAGGCGCACACTATAGACTTAAAAGTACCGAGTGGGCTTGGAAAGACACGAAAAGCGAAGGCGATCAGTACGAACTGTACAAACGTATGTATCAGTTAAGTAGAGCCAGTGTAAAACACTTTTTAGAAGGTGAATACACAGAAATCTGTCGTCAGGGCGAAATTGAATATATAGGCCAGCAAGCTAAATTAGGTTGGCAATTTACCAAAGAACTATGGAAAAGCGAGCCTTGCAATATTTTTATATTAGGTCCCGACTGTTCTATGGTAAAACCTACTAAAATCTTTGGGGAGTTCAAAGAATTTAGAATGTTTAATTGGACAGACCCTAAAACTAATGCAGGCAATAACCCTTGGAATTACAAAATAGACAACTATTTTAACGGTGATATGTTATATTTCCCGCATACCATGGATCCCACATTGTGGGACATGTATGATAGACTAGAAAAAGATTGGGAAGTGGATAATACTACAAAAACATGGGGTAACGATCAAATTGTTGCTAATATGATGTTTTGGAGTCAAAACATCCCATGGGAACAAGCACATAGACCTGATTTGTTTTATCAAGCACAATGGGTGCCGGGATCTCCAATGGAAGTTATGGATGATTGGAATCAATGTAAATCCACAGATGCTCATATCGTTCACTGGCATGGTAGTAGACATGTTCCTACAAAACTTAAAGCCATGGAAGTTGTTAACATAACACTTGATATTCCGCACTACGATGGTGTTCTGAAATGAACATAAAAAATTATTTAATAGGAGCAGTACATCCTATTAAAAGTAGCCAATGGGCATGGAAAGATAGATCTGATGAAGGTGATCTGTATACACTGTATAAAGAAATGTATAAAATTAGCAGAGCTAGTTTTTCTAAGTTTTTACAAGGACCATACGAAGAAATTGTTTATCAGGATCCCATAGAAGTTGTTACGCAGTCCAGTAAACTAGCATGGCAGCGTATATATGAACTGTGGCACAGTGAAAAATGCAATATATTAGCCTGCGGACCTGATGTACAGGTAGTCAAACCTTTAAAAATCTACAACACTTTTAAAGAGTTTAGATTATTTAATTGGACAGATCCTAAAACATATGATGAACCCAATGGTGTTTTCAGTTTGCCTGCCTACTTTAATGCGGATATGTTGTACATTCCACATAACATGAATCCTGATGTGTGGACAGTTTTTTTAGAATTTAACAAAACAATATGGACTGATGATACCAATGTTCAAAATTATGGATTAGATCAAATTATGGCTAACATGATGTTTTGGAGTCAAAATATGTTTTGGGAAGATGCTCATAGACCTGATTTGTTTTATCAAGCACAATGGCTACCTTGGGGTCTTGTACGAGACAGCGATTTGTGGAACGAGGGAAAATTTTCTGACGCAAAAGTAATTCATTGGCACAGTAGCAGAGATGCAAAAACAAAATTAGAATGTATGCGATTATTAAACAGTATCAATGATGTTGGCCCGTATACGGGAAACTTAATTTAAAATTAAATTTTATTTCAATTAATTTAACAAGGAGAAAAAATGAAATCTTTATATAAAATTTTGTTGGCATTACTTTTGCCAACAGCGGCATTGGCTAATACAGTTAATCTTAGATTAGCACATGAATTTCCTGTAGCACATCCTTTTAGCCAGGGACTCGATGTAGCAGTGAAAAGTATTGCCGAAGAAAGCAAAGGCCGTATTAAAATTCAACTGCTACCCGCTAGCCAATTAGGTTCAGGCCGTGAAATTGTTCAACAGATCAGCACAGGGACCATTGACATGGGATTTACTGGTTCTGCTATGTTGGGAAATTGGTATAAGCCAATCAGTGTGTTTGACGCACCTTTTATTGCCAGAGATTGGAATCATTGGAAAACAATGTTTAATAGTCCTTTGGGCTTATCTGTTCAAGCAGAGTTAGAAAAACAAACCAATGTAGCAAAAATGGGTCAGCCTTGGTATGGCGGTCAAAGACATTTTACCACTAGAAACAAAGCAATTAACACTCCTGATGATTTAAAAGGTATGAAAATTCGTGTACCCGAAGTACCAATGTTTCTTGACATGATTCGCAGCGTAGGCGCACAACCAACACCTATGCCTTTGGCTGAAGTTTATTTGGCTTTACAAACTGGTACCATTGATGGACAGGAAAATCCTTTGCCCACAATTAATGGTGCTAAACTGCAAGAAGTACAAAAACATATAAGCCTGACCGGCCATGTTATCAGCGGTCTTTGGCCAGTGGTACATAGCAAAACTTGGGCGCAGCTCAGTGCTGAGGACCGTAGAATTATTCTTAATGGTCTTGCCAAAGGTGCCGCACACAGCGACAACATTATCAATACACAGGAAACTAATCTAGTTAATGAGTTTAAGGCCCGGGGTGTGGTGTTTACCAATCCTGATAAAGCAGCATTTGCCAAGGCTATGGAAGCAGTCTATGTTAGAAATGAAGACAACTGGGGCAAAGGACTGTTGAATAATTTACAAAAAGTAAAGTGATGTTGTAATGACTGTGGCAGATTTCATTAAAAAAGCAGGTCAGTATGGATCTGCAGTATTAATGTTAGCTGTCACGGTTGTAATGTCAGTTCAAATAATATCGCGGTATATTTTTAACAGTCCTATTGACTGGACTGAAGAAGTATGCCGCATACTTTTTATTGCTATGATATTTGTGGGCGCAGTCAGTGCCGATCACATTCGTATTGATGTTATTCCAAATATTATTAAGCATAAATTTCAAAAGATAATAGATCTAGTAATTTTAATATTGCACACAGTTTATTTTATTACTATATTAGCTGTATTTTTATATTATCAACGGCCTGGTAAGAGTTTTTCAACTCCTATGTTAGATATTCCAATGTACTATTTGTTGGCTATTGCACCTATATGTTTTGGTCTTATAGTAATTAAAGATTGGACTTCATTGAAGAAAACATAATGATTACTTTATCTTTAATTGCATTATGGTTTCTGTTATTGTTTTTAGGTTTGCATTTATATGTAAGTCTGGGGCTAGTTAGTCTATTAGGTTTATGGATAGCAGACATAAGCTTTACGACAGTAATTAATAAACTTTATCACAGCATTGACAGTTTTCCTTTGTTAGCTGTGCCAATATTCATCTTGGCCGGCGAACTTATGAACGACGGCACTATTACTAAGAGGTTAGTAATATTCAGTAAAACCTTGCTAGGACATATTACAGGTGGTTTGGCACATGTCAATGTAGGTGCTAATGTTATTATGAGTGGAGTCAGTGGCAGTGCTTTGGCCGAAGCTGCAGGCATAGGCAAAGTAATCATACCTGCAATGATTAAAGCAAAATATGATCCTAAATGGGCTGCCTGTCTTACAGCTACCACTAGCGTATTGGGACCATTGATTCCGCCAAGTATACCTTTAGTAATTTATGCTGTCATGGCCAGTGTCAGTGCTGGTGCTATGATGTTGGCCGGTACTTTACCTGGACTATTAGTAGCTGCCATTCTTATGATTTACATCTATTGGTATTGCAAAAGAACAGGTACAGATTTGCCTCGCAGTAAATTCACTATGCGCAGATTGTGGAAAGGATTTAGACTTGGATTTCTTAGTCTGATGAGCACTGTTATAATCATTGGGGGTATTATAACAGGCGCTTTTACTCCAACTGAAGCAGCCGCGGCCACAGTTATATATGTTTTAGTAGTTGCGGGCTTAGTTTATAAAAAACTGGGATTCAGTGAATTAAAAAACAGTTTTATTAATTCAGCGCAGATGACCAGTAGTGTGATGATTACACTGACCAGTGCTGCTGTGTTTAACTACTATTTGACCATGCAAGGCGTGCCACAGATGTTGTCTGAGAATTTAGTTGCATTAACAAACAATGCAAACAATTTGTTGTTGCTGCTCAGTGTATTAGTAATTATTTTGGGCTGTTTTTTAGATGGTCTGGCAATTATGTTATTGATAGTGCCGGTATTTTTACCAGCAGCCATGGCTGCAGGCATAGATCCTATACATTTTGGTGTTGTGTTAACCTTGTGCATGATGACAGGGTTAATTACTCCACCGTTTGGTCCTAGTTTATTTTTAGTTTCGAAAATCAGTGGCGTAGAATTTAATATATTAGCCAAACAAATCACGCCATGGTTGATTTGTCTGATAATCAGTATTATAATTTGCATTTACTTTCCTTGGTTAAGCACTTGGCTTCCAAAATTATTATTAGGTTAATTTATGGCACAAAAAACTCTTAAAGTATCAGATTACATTGCAGACTTTTTGTCTGGGTGGCAAGTAGACACAGTATTTGCAGTGGCAGGTGGCCACTTAATGTATTTGATGGACAGTATTGTTAATCGAAACAATATCAAATATGTGTCTGCATTGCACGAACAGGCAGCAGCTATGATGGCTAAAAGCTATGCAAGAGCAGCAGATAACATTGGTGTTTGCATGGTTACATCAGGTCCCGGTGGCACTAATGCTATGACCGGCTGTGCCAGTGCTTGGACAGACAGTACCCCTGTGCTGTTTTTGTCTGGACAGTTCATGGTAGAAACACTACACCGAGATATTAACATTCGCGGATCCTCGCCGCAGCAATATTACCCCGTACCTATGGTACAGAGTATAACCAAATACAGCAAACTAATTTTAGATGAACATACTGTGCCCGAGGAATTTGTAAAAGCAATGACCGCAATGTTGTCAGGTCGTACTGGACCAGTATGGTTGGACTTGCCCTTAGACATTCAGGGAAAAACTATAGAAGCAGACATCGAAGCAGATATAGCTAAAATTAAACAAAATATTTCAGATTACAATAACAGTTTAAATGTTAATCTTAACAACAGTAAAATACAAGAAATTATCGCTGCAATTCAATCTGCTAAACGACCAGTTATATTAGCCGGACACGGGGTTAGATTAAGTAAAAGTATTCATGCTGTGCATGAATTTGTAAAAAAGTCCGGTATACCTGTGTTAACTACAGTCAGTGCTATTGACATGTTTGACAGTAAGGACACAAACTGGTATGGTAGACCTAGTAATTTTGCACAGCGAGCAGCTAACTTCATTGTACAAAACAGTGATTTGCTTATTGCAATAGGTGCTGGCTTACACTATGAAACCACTGGTTTTAATGTAAAAGCATTTGCAAGAGCAGCTAAAAAAATTATAGTTGATATCGACGATCAAGAATTAAAAAAACCTACAGTAAGACCTGATATTGCCGTTAACGCCGATGCTGCTGTATTTTTACGCACCATGCTCGATCAGCAAATTAACTATCCCAATATTAATGAATGGAGATCACACTGCGATAGATTGCGCGGCAAATACTGGCCCATGGCCATTCCCAAACATAATGAACAGTATACAAGTCTATATAGATTTTACGATGTGCTAAGTCACAGCGCCAAACCGGACAGTTGTGTTCTAACAGGCAATGCAGGATTTCATGCCACTGTAGGGTGGCAGTGTTGGCAAACTAAGTTTGGTCAAAGGCATTTAGCTGAAGTAGGCGCAGGCTGTATGGGTCACACATTGCCCAGTGCAATCGGCGCAAGTTTTTCTAAGCCTAATAGTGATATTATCTGTGTAACAGGTGACGGGGGAATTCAAGTAAATTTACAAGAACTACAGACAGCTTTGACTTATAAGGTAAATCTTAAATTGTTTATCATTGAAAATGGTGGATATCTTAGTCTTATTAATACACAAAAGAAATATTTCGATGGTAGAATGATTGGTTCAACCCCTGATAGTGGCCTGACACTGCCTGACTTTACTAAGCTGTTGCCCGCCTATGGTTTTAATTATAATGTTGTCAAGACAGATATAGATTTAGAATTTGCCATTGAAGAAAATCTTAATACTCCCGGAGCTTTTGTTACTATTGTACATATTGATCCCGATACTAGAATGAATCCCATTGTACAAAGTAAAATGGTGTCAAAGGGTCGTATTGTCAGTTTGCCCATTGAAGAACTAACACCAGATTTACCCGACGAAGAATTCTTAGAAAATATGATTATTCCAAGGTTCACTGAATGGGACAGTTAAAAATATTGTTGATTGGCGCTAATGGGTTTGTTGGCAGTAATATCTTACAAAATTTTCAATCTAAATATTCAGTTCAAACAATAACTAGAGCTGATGCTATTGATTTTTCAAAGTTAGACAGTATAAAAAATCTATTAGAACAAAGCCGGCCCAGCATAGTAATTAATTGTTTGACCTATGGTGCAAAACAAGTAAGTCAAGGACCCAGTGTAGAAGTTGCCAATAATACAGCAATGTTTTACAATTTTTTAATGTGCAAAGATCTTTTTGATTTATACATTAACATAGGTTCGGGTGCTGAATTTGATAGATTCCAAGATGTAAATTCAGTCAAAGAACATGATTTAAATTATGTAATTCCACAGGACAGTTACGGTTTTGCAAAAAATTTAATTGCAAGATCAATTCAGACTGTACAAGACAAATTCTATACGCTAAGACTTTTTGGTTGTTTTGCAGCCAATGAGTGGACTACTAGATTATTGCCAAGATTTCTTAACAGCAGTTCGGAATTTATTTTAGAAGACAGATATTTTGATTATATCAGCGCAACTGATTTTGTTAAAATAGTAGAATTTGCTATTCTACACAGACCACAAGTGCATGATATCAACTGTGTTTATTATGACAAATACAAGCTCAGCGATTTTTTAAATTTATTTTGCAAAGTGCAAAATATCAAAAAAAATTTTACCATATCAAAACAAAGCCAAATTAACTATACCGGGAATGGTTCTAGACTAAATTATATTAAAAATCTAATAAAACTACAGGGTCTTGAACAGGGCCTGCGAGATTATCTATGAAAAAAATTGTATATGTTACTGGGTGTCTTGGCTTCATAGGCAGTCATGTCACAGAAGCTTGTTTGTCTCGGGGATGGTATGTTATTGGCGTAGACAGCTGTACCTATGCTGCAAATACTGGTTGGATAGACAGTTGGGGTATGCGATATCCTGACCAATTTAATTTTATTAAAGCTGATATCAATGATTTAGATAGACTTTATGACTGCGATTATATTATTAATATGGCTGCAGAAACACATGTTGATAACAGTATAGAGGACAGCGATAAGTTTGTACACAGTAATATTAACGGTGTACACAATTTGTTAAAATTAATAACTAAAAAATCACGCAAACCTATATTTCTGCATTTCAGTACCGATGAAGTATATGGAGATATTCTAGCGGGCAGTCATACTGAAAACGATTTACTCAAACCTAGTAATCCCTATAGTGCAACTAAGGCAGCAGCTGATCATTTGGTAACTAGTTGGAGTAGAACACATGGTTTGCCCTATGTCATTGTGCGACCTACTAACAACTACGGCATTGGACAGTACGTGGAAAAATTAATTCCGAAAACAGTAAAATATTTAAGTGTAGGGCGCAGAGTTGATCTTCACAACAATGGAACCCCAGTACGGACTTGGTTATTTGCAGGAGATACTGCGCAGGCTGTAATTAAAATAATTGAATCTGCTGTACAAAACGAAATATTCAATGTCAGCGGAAATTTTGAAACTACAAACATTACAGTGGTTAAAAAAATAATTGAACTGATGCTGCCTGATAAAACTATAGAAATTGAAAATTATATTGACCATGCTGTGCGTGTAGGTCAAGATCTTAGATACAGCATCGACGATACAAAATTAAAACAATTGGGTTGGCAACCCAAGGCAGACTTTGACAAAGAGCTGGAAAAAATTGTACAATACTATCAACAAAACTTTATTTGGTAAAACATGGAACAAATTCTAAAACAAGTTCGCGAGTATATTCAAAACAAACAAAAAAACAAAACCTGGCGTGAGGGTCAAGACTTTGTAAATTATGCTGGTGCGTATTTTGACGAGGCCGAATATGTAGCGGGAGTAGAAAGTTTACTCAAAGGTTGGTTGGCAATGGGCGATTCCGGACTTAAATTTGAGCGTGAATTTCCCCGCCAATTTGGTAAAATCAAAGGCATTGTAACTAACAGCGGAAGTTCTAGTAATTTGTTAATGATGGCCAGTTTAACCAGCAAGCGTGGTTATAATTTACCTAAAGGTACCAAGGTATTGATGCCTATCGCAGGATTCCCTACAACACTTAATCCCACGCTGCAAATGGGATTTCAACCGGTGTTTGTAGATATTGAGCTAGATACATTGAATCTTAATTTAGATCAAGTTGAAGCAGCCCTCAAACAGCAGCCAGATATTCGTGTTATTACTTTCGCTCATGTTTTGGGTAATCCTCCTAATATGCAAAGACTCATGGAACTAGTAAAGCGATATGATTTAATTTTACTGGAAGACTGCTGTGATGCGTTAGGTAGTACTTATGACGGTAAGCCTTTGGGTAGTTTTGGTCTTATGTCAAGCTGTAGTTTTTATCCAGCACATCATATGACCATGGGTGAAGGTGGATTTGTGGCCACTGACGATCTAGAACAAGACATTATTCTTCGTAGCTTTCGCGAATGGGGCCGCGGCTGTTATTGTGTCGGACCTGAAGCAAATAAATTAAAATGCGGCACCTGTGGTAAGCGTTTTAATAACTGGATACCTACACTACCTGATGAAATATTTGATCACAAGTATGTCTATGATGAGATTGGATACAATCTCAAACCTATCGAACTACAGTGCGCCATGGGATTAGAGCAGTTGAAGAAATTGTCCGATATTCATGCATTGCGTAAGCGCAATTATGCACTGCTGTTTGACATTTATAAACAATACGAAGAATTTTTCCATTTACCTAGAGCACAAGCCAAGTCGGATCCATCGTGGTTTGCTTTTCCCTTAACAATAAGGCAGGGCGCCCCATTTAGTCGCAGCGATATAGTAGACTATTTGGAAGAAAACCTTATACAAACTCGTCCGTATTTTGCCGGCAATATTATGTTACAGCCAGCTTACAGCCATTTGATGGATCCGACTGTTGCTAGGAATCATTTTCCTGTGGCCACTCACACTATGACAAATACTTACTTTCATGGTACTAGTCCAGTCATTACACCTGAGCAAATTTCTTATATTGGCAAAATTGTTAATGGTTTTATGAGTTTATATGTGTAAATATATGCATGAGCTGGCAGGATTTTGTCAAAGCAAGTTATGACCTTGTAATGGAAAGCGAAGGTCTAGCCAAAACTTTTCTTGATGATGAAGTTGAAAACTATGTAGTTCATTTATTAGCAAAAAATTTTGTAAAACTACAAATCAACGAAGAAGCTATTGCAATCCAAATTTTATCAGGCAATAATTATCAATACATAGGCGATGAATGCCTTTTGATCAATAGTTATCCATTGCGACGTAGACGATGGCCTTCGGATACTTATTACAGAGACATGGGCACAATTGCTTATGGCATGGCTTGTATTCCAAAAATGGAAACAAACTTTGACAGTGCAAGTAAAGTATTGCACACAGTATTTTGTCGAAAAGTTTGATTTTAATTTAATAATATGCTAACATTATGACTCAACTAATTCATGGAGTAATAATGTTCGAATCTATTGAAATTCGTAAAGCCGCTAACGGTTTTATTCTTGTTGTTCACAGCGAAGACGAAGATAAAGAGTATGTTTATGACACTAGTCGCAAACTCATGCGAGTTATTAAACAGTATATTGATGCAGACAATAAGTCCGAAGAATAATAACAATTTAATATCCGACTTTTATATCGGGGTATTGCAAATAATTGGCTTTTGTGCTATAATTGCAGTTTAGCAAGAAAGGAAATTTATGAGCCCAAAACAAACCGCCCTGGTAAAAACCTCCAAATTTATCCTTACAGGATTAGTTACAGGTTTTGTAATCGGGGTACTTTTTAATCTATTTCATGCGGCCCAAGTGCTAGCAGCCCTGGCAGTTTTAGTAATAATTTATTGTATTAAATATGTGTACGATATGAATCTTAGCGAAGCAGAAACTCTTGACAAATTAAACAAAATCAGCCGCGATTAATACTTAGTATTACATTTTTATTGAGTAATAACCCATCAAAAACACGGGGTATTGACCAAAAATGGCTGTTCTGCTATAATTATGACATAGAGTAATAAAACAGGAGCTCGCAAAGATGCTAATGGAAATGAACAAAGCAGGCTACGATCAACGACACGGCGGTCCCTACGATCGAGGCCGTGCTGATTCTTACTACAATCGTGGATATCATCCACATTTCTTCCGTGGTGACACTTACATTTCGGAGATGGTCACTCTTGAAGAGATGACCGCAGAAGAGATTACAGCCTACACCGCAGGTTACAACGATAACGAGCAGTTTGGCGACAAGAAATCCTGGAATTAAACCTGGTTTCTAGGTACTATAATACCCAACTAAAATGATTGGGTATTGACCGAAAATGGCTATTCTGCTATAATAATGACATGATGAAACAACAAGGAGCTAGTATGTCAGCAGTGATTCGTATCCGCAAAGGCACTTACCGTAACCAAGCAGTTAAAGGTCAGGTGTTTGAATTGGTTGAACAGTACAAGCGAACCGCCACCGGTGGGTTTGTTACTGTTCGTAACGGCGATAATTTTCCTGGTTTTCCCGACACGATTCGTGTTAAGGTTGCAGGTGTCGATGCTTACGAATTTGTCAGCGGCGAGGATGCAGTCGCTGAACCCAAAGTTGAGCCTGTTTCTGATGTAAACGAATCAGATTCGGATGCAATGGCTCGTATTCGTGAGCGATTCGAAATTCTTACTGAAATGACCAAGGCTGCTGCCAACGGTGACATTCGTGCAATGATTGTCAGTGGCCCCCCGGGCGTTGGTAAGAGCTTTGGTGTTGAAAGTGAAGTTGAAAAAGCCTGTTTGTTTGACCAAATTGCAGGCAAGCGACTGCGAGCCGAAGTGGTTAAAGGCAGTGCCACTGCACTGGGTTTGTATGTGACTTTGTACAAATATTCAGATCCCAATTGTGTATTGGTGTTTGATGACTGCGACAGTATTCTACTAGACGATGTGGCGCTTAATCTCCTGAAAGGTGCTCTTGATTCTGGCAAGAAACGCAAGATTAGCTGGCTCAGTGACAGCTCGATGTTGCGCCGTGAAGGTGTTCCGGATCAGTTCAACTTCAACGGCAGTATTATCTTTATTACCAATTTGAAGTTCGACAAAATGAAGTCGCAGAAACTTCGTGACCACTTGGACGCTCTGCAAAGTCGTTGCCACTACTTGGACTTGACTCTGGACACTATGCGTGACAAGTTCCTTCGCATCAAGCAGATTGCAGGTGATGGCGAATTGTTTGCTGACTATGATTTTGGTGACATTGGTCGTGATGAAATTCTTGACTTTATGTACGAAAACAAGAACAGCCTTCGTGAAATGAGTCTGCGTATGGCGCTGAAGATTGCGGATCTCCGCAAGAGCTTTCCCCTGCGTTGGCAAGCTATGGCTCGTACTACCTGTATGAAACCTGCTGAATAATCCCTGCGGTGTGCGTAACCGGCATTCCACGCAAGTGTGATGTAAGCCCGGTTTCGATAAGGAGTAATAAATGAGCGGATATAATACATACACTAAATACCAACGCATCGAAGCACAGGCTAAAAGTTTGGGTTTTCGTTTAGGGCGACCTGGACATCACTACAGTTCGAGAGAAAACGGCGATATGGTTTCACTGTACCCTGATGATACGGCATTGCCCATTTACTGCCGTGATGCTGAAATTTGGACCGGCACATTTGATGGCATCGAACTGTTTTTGACCGGTTGGGCCAAAGCACAACAGTATGACGCCATGCTTCGCTTGACCGATGATAAGCGCCGCAAGCAATACGAAGCTAAAGAAGTCGAGCGTCAACGGATTGCTCGTGAGCGCGAAGAAAAGCGAAAGATGTTTGCTATATTGGCAAACAAATCTGAAAAAGAAGTTGATAAAATTATAAAGTGACATAAAAATGTATCAAGTATTTGATGATAATTTGTTTTTGTTTTACTGCAATAAAGACGAAGTTGATAGTTATAAGGCACAGGGGTTTCGTGTTGTATTGCATAAAGGCAAATTTTAATGATAAATGAAATTGTTTTAGTTGCAATGACAATAGTTCAAGCTCCTGTTATTGGAAATTTTTACAAAGAATTTTATGTTGTAAGTTATCATTCTAATTATAAAAATTGTAGGGCAGAAATTGTTCAATTAAAAAAATCTGACAATAATAAATTCACAACTTTTTATTGTTTGCCTGTGGATAAAACTTAAATATTGTTATGAGCAATGAAAAAGATCAAGAAAAACTTATCGAAGTTTTAAAATTTACTCCGCGAACTTATAAAATTCAATTATGGGGCTATGGTGGAGAAACTGTTATGGGTACAGTAGATCGCAAAATCTACGACTACTTCAGACAACATAGGATTGATGTCAGCAACTATGCATGGGAATACAGCGATGATGAAAACCCTTTGATTGAAGTACCTGAAGAATTACAACCATTTAGTCCTGGTGCTTGGCACGAGTGTGATGATATTGGTCACTGCTGGGGTGTAGATGCTAGTGCTGGTACACTTCAAATTCTCGATGAAAAGCAAGACATAGTATTAGAAAGAAGTTTAGATACCATTGACGGCAGCGACATTCAAATACAGTATGGCGATGAAGTTTGGATTGACAGCCAGCCTGCAGGCACTGTGGTGTTTATTGGTAATAGCAGTGAAAAAGGTACTTTCTTCGAAGGCGAGATTGAACTTAACCAGCCTTTTGATCCTGAGCTATTAACATTAGAATACAGCGAAATTGATGGCAATGAAATAGTCACAGGTGTTATGTATGACGGTGAAAGTATTGACAACTTTGGTGGCGACACTTCAGGAAAAAGTTCTGATTTTGGCTTTTACATTGCAGGCAGTCAACAGGACACAGGTAAATGGGAACGATATAAAAATATGGATGATATCAACTACGGCTTGACTGTTTGGTTCCCTGCAAAAACAAAGCCTGTTCGTCTGGGACAGTATAACATTAAAACCAAAGACGGTTATGAATATCGTGCTACCTGGACAGGACAATATTGGAAGAATAATTGGAGTGACGATAAACTTAAAGTAATTGGGTGGCAAGGTATTGCCTACGATCCCGATGAACATTTTTTTTTTGCGTGAAGAATTAGATAAAATTCAACTTATCAAAGGATAACAATATGGCACTGTGGCGTATATCTACTGTAGAAAAAAAATCTTGCGAAGAGCGGGAAATTTGGATAAAAGAAAATCAAACAATTGTTCGTATCAACGGGTTCCGTTGGGGTTCATTTACTGTAGAAACTACAGACGATAAACCTCCTGAAGGCATTACTGCTGAAAATCCCGACGGCATTGACATGTACAGTTACTCAGGAGAAAATGCTCCTGACGGTGCTGAACTAGATAGTATGGATGATGGTTGGTTGGGTGATTGGGAATTTCCAGATGACATGGATGAGGATGAACAACAACGAATTATCGATGGCTACGATGAAAATAGTTATGAGTTTATGGAAAACGATGGGTGGTTTAACGACGAAACCGAAGCATGGTTGTTTGGTCCTTTAGAAATTGTTCGCATTGATCAGCCGTTGGATGATACTGCTAATCTTAAAGAACAGCCATTGCCCGGAACTGCGCCCCATAGGCCCACTGAACTAGCTCCCGGAGCAGGTATTTTACTGGAGCCGTTGCCTAATAATAAGCAATGGCCATTTAGTTGAATTTGCCTGTAAAGGCAAAGTCAATTAACGCTTTTATAAACTAGCTCCTGCGTTAATTGATTGTTTAGTCCCATCTTAAACGATGGGACTTTTTTTGACTTTGTTTTTTAAATAATATAAAATACTGCTATGAACACTTTTGATTACATTGAAGATTATATCGAATTTATAGGTGGCCACAGAGACATAAACAATCGAAAGTTAGGGTTATTTGATACAGTCGGTTCTCCTATAAGTTTGGCAAGATATGATGTTAATATTGTAAACAGTCTTGCAGCACAAACAGCTGAAAGAAATTTAGGTTATACCGACAAACAGGCCGAACTTGCAAAAAAAATTGTACAGAAGTATCGTAGACAGCTGTCACAGTTAAATCCGGCTGTGCATTTACCGGAAAACTTTTCTAAATTTAGATTGACTATTAGAACAGTAGATAGATCCAAACGAGCTTTTATCAGGGATAACTGTGTAGTTTTGAAATTTCCCTATGATACAGAACTTATAGAAATGGTTAAACGACAGAGCAAAGACGGTGAAGGTTCTGGTGCTTTCAACTATGACAATAAAGAATGGATTTTTGCAATTACTGAAAGCACAATAAATTGGATTTGTTCAATTTCTGACAAGCATCAAATTGAAGTAGATCGTTCTATCACAGATCTTTACATAAAAATTTTAGAGTGTGAACAGCAGTCTTATGCAATTGAGTTAGTAGATATGGGCACAGGATACGATATTGTTAATGCCGCAGAATCTCTTAAGGATTATATTCAAACAAATTTGGGTGGTTTTGGGTATGATAATTTACTGCGATTAATTGACAATGCACCAGTGTTGGGCTATACTATACCTAATAAGACCTTGATAGAGTTTTACTCAAAACACAAAAATAAACTTACAGTCAGGCAACGACTCTGCCTGTCAAGAAGCAAACGAAGTTTCAAGAAGAACGAATTAGAACTTGAAGAATTTATTGAGTACGCTCGTAAAACTAATAGATTACCTGTGTATGTCTATGCTACTGGTTTACCAAAAACTAGTACTAATGAAGTTAAATATCTAAGACATGAAAGTATTGACACAAAAATCAAATGTCTTGTCAGCGAAAGCAGACTGTTAGTGGGCACTAGAAAACAAGCTTGGCTAAAACAAGCTGAAAAAATATTTTATATTGAATGACTACCTGCATAATTGAAATTAAAGATGAAGTAAATTGTAAGCTTCACAATCTTGAACTAACAGATCGTAAAAGATTAGTTGAAAAGTTTAAATTTGAAATACCTGGTGCTAGATACTTACCTGCTGTTCGTTTGGGACGCTGGGATGGCAAAGTACCATATTTTAATCTTGGTGGTACAACTTACATAAATTTGTTACCCGAAATTCTGCCTTTTGTAGAAGAACGGGGTTATAATATTGATATACAGGACAGTAGAGATTATAGTGTTACTTTTGAATTCGATCCTATAACTGAAACTTCTTTTGCTGATATCAAGTGGCCAAAAGGCCACCCGGCCGAAGATCAAAGTATACTGTTACGGGATTATCAAGTTGAAATTATTAATAAATTTTTAGAAAATCCGCAGTGCATACAGGAAGTGGCTACTGGTGCGGGTAAGACCATTATGACTGCTGCATTGTCCGCAAGAGTGCAAAAATATGGCAGAACTGTGGTTATTGTGCCCAGCAAGAGTTTAGTCACCCAGACCGAAGCAGACTATATCAATATGGGTTTAGATGTAGGTGTACTATTCGGTGACCGTAAAGAATATAATCGCACACATACTATCTGTACTTGGCAAAGTCTGAATACATTATTGAAGAACACAAAAAATTATGAAGCGGATGTAACTATTCAAGACTTTGTCGACGGTGTTGTTTGTGTAATGGTAGATGAAGCGCACAGTGCTAAAGCAGACGCATTAAAAAGTTTATTAACTACTGTGTTTGCAAAAACTCCTATTCGCTGGGGGCTAACAGGTACCATACCTAAAGAAGATTATGCATTTCAAGCACTAAACTGTTGTATAGGCCCAGTCATGGGTAGACTCAGTGCCAGCGAACTTCAAGAAGCTGGTCATCTCAGTAATTGTCATGTAAATATAGTTCAATTGGTAGACTATGTTGAATATAAAGACTACCAACAAGAACTAAAATATTTGTTGGAAACAGACAACAGAATTAACTATATCAGCGCATTAGTAAACAAAATTGCTGATTCTGGAAACACATTAGTGTTAGTAGACAGAGTAGGACCGGGCCGAGAATTAGCCGGCAAGATCAACAACGCTGTGTTTGTCAGCGGCGCAACTAAAGCAAAAGATCGAAAGGACGAATATGATGAAGTGGCTGTCTCGGATAGGAAGGTTATTGTGGCGACTTATGGTGTGGCCGCTGTGGGCATTAATATTCCTCGGATCTTTAATTTGGTTCTTGTGGAGCCCGGAAAAAGCTTTGTCAGGGTTATACAATCTATTGGCCGAGGTATTAGGAAAGCGCAAGACAAAGACCATGTTGAAATTTGGGACATCACATCAACCTGCAAATTTGCTAAACGACACCTTACAAAACGAAAAGCCTTTTACAAAGAAGCCAACTACCCATTCAGTTTGGAAAAATTAGACTGGCAGAGTTGACAACTTGATAAGTTAGTGTATACTAATAAAAACCAACAACTGTATGAGATTATTAACTTTAGAACACAATACAGCCTACGAGCTAAACGAAATTCCTGAAGAAGTAGATGATGTAAGATTCTGTGTCTTAGATAACAGCGATCCCAAAGACCCAGACTATTTTTTTATTCCACTAATATTTTTAGAAAGCTTTAACAGCCCTGCTCTTGTACTCAATATTGGTGGTCATGTAATAAAGATGCCCATGGACTGGCAAATACTGATAGGTGAGCCTGACTTAGGAGATTTAGAAGTTGTTCCGTTGACCAGTATCAATGATAGAGGATTCAGTGCTTTTGCATTTAATCCCTTGGCTAGTTTCAGACCTGAGTTTTTTAAAATAGAAGTGATCGATATCTATCAAGATATAAAATGGTATTTCCCTAAACTTAAACCAGGACAAATGTTAGCAGTACCGTTAGAAACCAACAAAGAAAAACCTTTGTGTGTTTATTTTGTTAAAGATATAAGTAGACAGAGCGAAGTGGTGAATTATACCAAAGTTTGGTAAAGGAATTTACTATGAAATTAGAACACGAATGGATTAGAGAATTACATCAGTTAAGTGTAATGTACAACGAGCAACGACCACATCGCGACTTTCAAGCAGATGAAGTTTATAAATTTGTACAGTGGATATATAAACAATACGGTTATTTTTACAGTAAACCGCCATTGACTAATAAAAATATAGAATGACCAGAAAAAAAATAATTGTTTGCGGCTGTAGTTTTAGTGCGCCTAGTCATACACTGCCGGGCACAAGTTACGCTGAAATATTAGCAAAAAAATTAGATTGGGATCTTGTACATTTGGCAAGACAAGGTGTTAGCAATGGCGGTGTAAGACTACAAATTGATGAAGTAATTAGACAAAAGCCCGACTTTGCCATCATAGCGCCAACTTTCCACGATCGTATGGAAATTCCTGCTAGTGCCGCGCCATATGTGCCGGCTGTAAATGAAAACAAAGGATGGAATAGTGATTTGCAACGACATCTACAAAACACAGATATTAAAAATGGATATAGACCCGAAGACGGTATTAAAAATGTAAATTATTCTGGTCAATCTTACAACATGATATGTGAAACTATTTTTAGTTTGGCAGAAAACTATAATCACCCGTATCGCAGTACAAAAATAGATAAACATACACAAAACGCTGTAAAACAATATATTAATCATATCTATGACAGTAATTGGAAGCTACAAATGGACACTTGGATAATGCGTGATGGTATTGTTCAGACATATCTTGCAGGAATTAACTTTATTGTTTTACCTGATAATTTATGGAGTCCTGGCACAGTTAGAGAAATCATACCTAAGATTGTTCCAGAAAAGTTCTTAATTACCAAAGGCGAATGGACACCTGCTCATGCAACTTATCTGTATCCGTTGAAGAATAAACAAAATGATCCTGGATATCATGGTGAACCAGAAAGTCAACAGTATTTGGCTGATGTATATTATAACATAATTACAAACTGGGAATTTCAATGAAAGCAGCTTGTGTTGTTGCACATCCAGATGATTGTATAATTTTTGCCAGACCTTTCATTGATCGATATTGTGATTGGCAGTGGCATATTTTTTATTTGACCTACGAACTTTATCAGCCCCGTGTACAAGAAATGTCTGCATATTGGCATCAACAGAGAAAAATACCAGTGACTAGTCTTGGATATTATGACACCCATTTAGATATTGAGAATAATAATATTAGTTTTAATAAGCAGCAAGCAGCCAAAGAAATACAAAGTATAGTAGAAAATTTTGATATAGTTCTAACACACAATGCAGACGGCGATTACGGACATATACATCATAAGTTTGTCAGCGAATCTCTGGCTATTATCGATAAACCCATTGTGTATTTTGCAAATTATCCTCAAGCAAACTTAGAAATTGTTGCTACAAGTAAATTAGATTTAGAACAATTTCCCTTACATAAGGAAGTTATTGCAAATTTCATTGAATTAGATAAAGGCAGATATTATATCTCAGATAAAGTTAGGGAGTTAATCAATGTGCAGACTTAAACCTGGTGCTACCTATGTATATGAAAGAATTGGTGATATTACTTACGCTCGAGAAGTTGGTACAGCTTCTAATTCACGATTTGAGATAGGTCGCAGTGTTGGCCAACAAGATCTAGATGAACATAATCTATGGATCGAAATTCGAAGGGCGGCTAAAACCAACGCTACTTTACAAGCCGAGATGGATCGTGTTAAAATACTCTATTATCTAATTAAAGATGAACAACCTTCTACAATGCATCATTCTGTATAATGGATAAATTATCAATCAACAATGAAATGGCACAGTTAGATGCCAAAAACTATGACTTCTATGATGAGTTGACAGAAGAAGAACGAAAGAAATTCAGCACTTACTTAATGTTGCGTTATGCAGCCAGTGTACAAGGGTCTTCGGATTTACAAGAATGGTATCTCAGAGCTACCAATGATCGTATTAATCAAAATTTCTTTGATTTAAATAGGCATCCGAAACTACAATGGTTACTGTGCGCCACTGTTAGTCCTGGCATGGGTACACAGCGACACTATTGGCAAGCGGCCAAAAAGAAAGACAGTTCAAACAGCAAAGCCATTAAGTTTATCTTAAAATTATATCCATATTTAAAAGAAGATGAAGCTGAACTGTTAGCTGAAATTAACACAGAAAAAGACCTTAAAGCTCTGGCCCGAAGCATGGGCATGACTGATCAAGAAATTAAAAAGGAACTGGGGTGACAACAGCTACTTGTCAGTACTGTAAAAAATCCTTTACAAAAGAAAGTACACTTTCAGTACATATCTGTGAGCCTAAGCGTAGGCATCAAAATCAAACAGATCCCGATGTGCAAATGGGTTTTAAGGCTTATTTGCGTTTCTATGAAATAACACAAGGTAGTGCTAAGTTAAAGACCTATGAAGACTTTGCTGGCAGTAGTTATTATTCAGCTTTTGTAAAATTTGGTCGTCATTGCCGCGGTATTCGTTGTGTAAACTTTGCCAGTTACACAGACTGGTTACTGAAAAACAATAAAAAACTAGACCAATGGTCTAAAGATGCTTTCTATGTTGAATGGTTACAGCAGTATATGCGAAAAGAAAGTGTAGATGATGCCATAGAGAGAGCATTTGTTGAAATGCAAGAACTAGCAGACAGTGATCCTAAGTTAGAAAACAATTTTGCTAATTATTTTACAAAAGTAGCACAAAATAAAATTTGTTGGCAAATCTCTTCAGGCAGAATCAGCGCATGGATTGTTTATAACTGTGAAACTGGCATCAATTTCTTAGCTACTTTGAACGAAGAACAGTTAACTATTATAATGCCTTGGATTGATCCAGATTTTTGGCAGCAAAAATTCAAAGATTATTTGGCAGATGTAGAATATGTTAAATCTATACTGCAGAAAGCTGGACTGTGACTGAAGTTCATGTTCAAATACCTGATATATCGGACGCCTATCATTTACTAAATGAATTAAAAAAACATGGGTATAAAATGTCTGAAGATTTTGAATGGAGTTACTTTCCGAGAAATTGGGATTTTTTTACAAATACAGGCACAGATCGGGGCGTAACATTTGCATTCAAAGACAGTCAAACCGCTAGCTGGTTTTTATTAAAATATGGAAAATAAAAAGTTTTCAAGTGATATTGATATTGATTTTGCTGATCGAAATCAAATATTAGCTGTGTTAAAACATACGCCAGCCAGTATTATTCGTGATGAAAAAGTTAGCAAACATAACACTGGTGTATATTTTCAACAGATTCCGCAAGATCCTTTTACAGCACAAGCCAGTTTGGACTATGAAGCTGCAGAAAATAGGGGCTATTTAAAGCTGGACTTTTTAAATGTCAGTGTCTACGGTAGAGTAAAAAGTGAAAAGCATCTTGTAGAATTAATGACTACAGAACCCGATTGGGCTAAACTGTACGACCGTGAATTCTGTGAGCAGTTAATACACATAAATGCACACTACGATACTTTGCTTAAAATGCCCGAACCCGTAGATTCTGTAGCCCGGCTCATGATGTTTTTGGCTATTATACGTCCTGCAAAGCGACACCTAATTGGGCTTCCATGGAAGGAAGTTGCTAAAACTATTTGGGATAAGCCTACAGACGATAGCTATGCGTATAAAAAAAGTCACAGTTGTGCCTATGCACATTTAGTAGTAGTGAATATGAACTTAAACGACACTGATTTCAAGACTAGTTGATTTTTTATAAGGTCCCCTTTTCTTTCCTTTTGCAGCTTGCGATAACTTAGCTCTTGTTTCGGTGGAGATTATTTGTTTTGCCCGAGCGTCTCTTAGTTTTTGTTTTGTTTCTTCTGTGTGAGGTCGTCCCGGCCGCCCGCGCTTTGTTTCAGAAATCTTAGCTTTTGTTTCTTCACTGAATTTGCGTCCTTTATTTTTACGGCCTCCGACTTTATATTTTTCGTCTGTTAATTTTTCCCCTTTGTTCCAGACTGGGGTATTTTTTCTTGAATTACGGATATTTTGAAGACCTTCTGCAGACCACTTTTTAGGCTTCCTTAATTTAAATTTATGTTCTTTAGTGAACACAATTTTTCGTCTATGAACTCCGTCTCCCCCGTCTGTCAGGTTCCTAAGAATACCGGTTCCTAAGTTTTTACGACCATACCATTTTATCATCCGGCGTTCTAATGCAAGTGCCCCTATATCTGTTAAATTTGTTTCAAGAAATATTATTCTAGATTTATCGCTAGGGATTGGTACTGTGTGTTGTTTAGAATAGGCCCGTTTGCCTTTACCTTTTCCTATATAATAAGGTGTCCCGTCTTTTCTCAAGTAGGCGTAGACATAATAGTGTAAATACATTGCTGATGCTCCTTCAAAGCGTTAGAGTAGTTGGGAACGCCAATTCCGCGAACTACACCTTTATTTATTAAATTATCCTGCGTACAAGGGTAATACTGCGACGTTTTGAGCGCCGTTGTACATTTTCTTTAAGACTCAATGCGGGTCCGTATTGTACTACAACATCTTTGCTGTTAAAAGTTTTTAGTGTAGGCCTAAAAGGCAGCCATTCTGCTTTAAGAAATATATTGATAGGAACCATCCTATTACTTTCCCACCACCAATTATCGCCTAATTCCAAATAAAGGCTTTTTTGTTCGGCAGTTTTTAACACTGCATAATCATAGATACTGGTAATTATATCATCTATGTTTTGAATGATTCCTATATATTCGTTGCCTCCATAAGTTAAAAAACTTAGGAAAGGATAACTGTCTAGTAATTTTTGGTATTCTTGCACGAATTTATTTAGCGGCATAAATTTTCCATATTTTGAATATGGCCTTTGAAATAAATACTCTATGCAGCAGATAAACACATATATCTACGATAATCAGATCCTGGTTCAGATAGCCACGGATCCAGAAATTGAACAAAGGAACAGAGTTGTGTACACAAGAACTATTACAGTCTACAAAGGTGTAGACAACACTATCAAAGTCAAAGTACAAAATCAAGATCAGAAACCTTATAATTTAACAAATGTACAGCCTTTGGTCTTTAGCGTAATCGATGATTATGTTACCAGCAATGCTAACGTAGTATTTCAAAGTAATGTAACAATCAGTAATGCCACAACAGGCATAGGTACAGTTACTATTCCTATAGAAAATGTTAATGCACTGGATCGGGAACAGTATATTTACAGCATCTATTATACCAGTGGCAACACACAACAGGCAGCGTATGTAGATGACAATTGGGGCGCACAAGGACAAATGGTAGTAGTTAGCACTGCATATCCGTCATTTACTGGCAATGCAATAACTACAAATAATGTTGAAGATTTGGGCACACTATAATGACTATTAGCACACAGCGACTAAGATTATTAAGAGGTAATAGCTCGGCAGTGGCAGCGTTTACTGGCTTACAGGGCGAGGTTGTTTTTAACACAGATACTTACACACTACACTTACAGGATGGTGTAACAGCAGGGGGTTATAGTTTAGCTACTGCTGCACAGGTTGCAAACATAAGTTCTAATGCAAATTACAGTAATGCTAATGTCAGCAGTTATTTGGCTAGCAATAGTAATGTAGCTATTACAACAACTGCAAACATCAAAACAAATGCAAATTTATTAGTAGAACAATATGTTGCATCTAATGTATTATTAATTGGTGGTGCAGCTTCTGCTGAACAGCATTCTTTAATCATTTCAAACGTAGGCAATGCGGTTAAATTTATTACTGGGAATCGTACTAATGGCAACATTAGTATACAAATACAAGCCAATAACAGTCTAAGTGGCATATATTTACGAAATGATACAGGTGCTATTGGATTTAACACTATTCCCCAAGGTGGTAATGTTGGTTATACTTTTACTTTCAATGGTGATATGTATGCTAACAACTATTATGCGGCTCCAAATGTGCCCCGGGGCTATCAATTTGCTGTGCCATCAGGCAATACGGGTATGAGCCATATTTATAACTTTCCCGATCCAGGCAGTTATATAAACATACAACATGACGATATAGATGCAGCAAAATTCTATGACAATAACACAACCGAGTTGCGGGGAAATATTGTTGTCAGTGATGGTGTACATTATGGTCAGTATCCCGATGCTTACCTACAAATTTATGGATTTGCTAACAGCTACCAGCAGTTAGTTCTGCAAAATCTAAGCAGCAACGGTGCCGCAAGTTCAGACATTGTGGCCACAGCAGATAATGGTACTGACACTACCTATTATATTAACATGGGAATTAACAGCAGTACGTTTGCTTCTAACAGTTGGTTTCCTGGTAGTAGCACCGTAAATGATGGATACTTATATGTAGTAGGTTCTAACATAACTGGGCCCAGTGCCGGTAATATTGCTAATTTAATAATAGGCAGCACTAACGGGTTAGTTAAAACATTTATTGGTAATACCGCGGAAGCAAATGTTGTTACAGTAGTGGATAGCACCGGACTATTGCCTGGGGCCAATGTTACTTACAATTTAGGCAGTGCTACGAGACAATGGAAGGATTTATGGGTTAGCAATAACACCATCTACATCGGCGGTGTGGCCCTGGGCATGACCGCAGGCAATGTGCTCACAGTCAACGGCAATGCGGTGCTCAGCAACAACAGCAACACCGCTGTCACCACAACAGGCAACATCTCAGCAGGTAATGTGCTCACAGGTGGAACAGTAAGTGCCACAGGAAACATCACTGCCAACTACTTTATTGGCAACGGCAGCCAACTCACTGGTATAGCGGCCACTTACGGCAACGCCAATGTTGTGGCCAACCTGGCCGCGTTTGGATCCAATCCCATAAGCACCACGGGTAACATCACAACCACCGCCAATATCTCAGGTGC
>SXGQ01244226.1_pt1 | contig 30361 bp, 36 predicted proteins | sample 3178371 | NCBI WGS metagenome assembly SXGQ01 (sample SAMN11356859, study PRJNA531348) | freshwater metagenome | isolation source: freshwater sample F1-20 | place: China: Fuxian Lake, Yuxi | collected 2017-12-25
AGGAATTAACTCACAATAATTAAATCTTCTAGATTGTAACTATTAATATAATCTATACTAGGCCAATGTACATGAATTGATAGTTCATTGGTTAGTTGTTTGTTAGTAGAACGGATTTCACCGATATCATTTATAGGGTTACCTTCATCCCTTTCTTCTATATCATAATATTCTGAATCTTCAGAAATTCTAACTTTAAGACCAATCAAATCAGCTAAATTTTTGATTTTGTGTAAGTTAACATAATCTAATAACAATACCTCATCTGAAAATTGATCGGCCCATTCCCATTCAGATTCTTCAAGTATTTTTTTAATTAACTTTTTCATTATTTATATAAATATACCACTAACGTAATACATACGCATGAACAGCATAAATTACTACATCTTTACCTTTTTCAGTTTTAATAACTTTTTGATTCTCAACCTTTAAATCTTTAATACCGTAATCAAAAGCCAAATATTTAGATTGATTTTCTAATTCTTTTATAGCCCCCTCTTCTGTTTTAAAGAACCCCACATAAGAATCACATTTTCCTGTTTTATCAACTACACCGTATATAATCTCTCTTTCCATATTAATAAATATTAACTTTGCATTTGAAGTAACCAATCCTCAACATCATCAATAGTCATCCAACCCATAACATCATCCATACCATCACCCCAAACCTCAAAAGTGTTAACACCATCTCCGTATAGTCCTCTACCACCACCAACAATTGAATACCATTTTCCGTTAACAGGAAAATGACCTGTTGCGTGAACAGCACCAAAACCTAGTCGGTGTGGTTTAAATTCTAAATTTTCAAAATGAATGATTGGATTTATATCTTCAATCCAATCTAACTCTTTATTTTCCATATAACAAATATAATATTAATTTTTATCCTATAAAAGATATTTATCTAAAAAGATTATAATAATGCCATATTTTACAAAAAAAGGTACTGGGAAAAATAAAGGTAAAACTTGTGTTTACAAAAAAGATGATAGATCCAAAGTTGGGTGTACTGATGGTCCTGTAGAAAAGTATTTGGCAGCTCTTCATATTCATGAATCTAAAGATTTTGATTGGTTATCGGGTCCTCTACAAATTAGGTTCGGTGATATTAAAGATAATTTCAAAGATTATATCTCTTATGGTGATACAATTTATTTGTCTGGTACACTACAAATGGTTGATAATGGGGAGGATTTAAATTCTGATAATTCAATCCAATTGGATGTGGAACCGGTTATTGTTAAAGTACCATTTTATACTAATGGTAACAGATTAGAAGTAGTATTTGGTGAAAATATTACAGATAAACCTTTATGGTCGGGTAATATAAGTGATGATTGGCTTGATTTGGGTGGGTTCCGAAGTGATTATGATCTTTTAATTACAATACCTGAAAAAAATAATATCACTGAATCTAAAGAAAATAATGATTTTAATTGGATTGAATTAACAAATCCTACGTTACAACAATATTTTGATAACCAAACATTAAATCTTGGTGATAAATTATGGTTAAGGGGTAATGCAGATAGTGAAGAGGGTAAAGGTGAAATTTACGTAGATGGTGTTTTTACTATAATAGGTGGTATTAATAAAAAATATTTAAATGGTGTTGCTTTTGATACCACTGATGATATGAAAAAACTTCTTGGCATAGATGTAGACCTACCCGATCATTTTTTGGCAAGTGACGGTAATTTAGAAGTTTATAGAATAGAAAAAGCTGACCAAATTAATGAGTCTGATGACTTTGGTGATTTTACGTGGGTACAAGAAATAGAAGCTGATTTAGAACCTGGAAGAATTTATGATATTAAAACAGGAAATGGTTATTATTGGGTTCCTGAAATTTATGTTGGTAGAGGATGGGATGACGAACATCAAATGGAATTCCATAAATTTAAAGATATAGATGGTGGAGGTAGTGGTAGAAGATCAATCCCATACGTTAAAGATTTAATAGAAAAAGGTGAAATCAGACCCTATGACCCAAATTGGACAATTAAAGATGATTTAACTTTTAGTAATAATATAGAAGATGCCTTAAAAGGTGATTTTGTAATTTATTTTAAAGACGGGGTTTACTTAGACCAAACATTGGCAATACAAGATAAATTATTTGAAATGGGATTTAGTTTCTATACTAAAGGACCAAATGAATATATCACAACTAAAGATTCTCCTGATAAAATACAATTCTTTGAATGTTTTAATTGGGACACTTCTAACCCTAGATATAGCTCAATGCCATCAAACCAATGGGATTTAAAAAAAATATTATTAGTTAAAGTTAAAGATGATGATTTTACTTGGAGTCGTAGACCGAATCCTAGGATTGAAGAACAAGAATTATTTTTAACTGTTTCAAACCATGATGCTATTGTTATTAATGGTGATAATTATATTACTAGTGATATAAATGAATCCGAAAAAGAATCATGGTCAAAATGGATTGAAGATGTTGAACCTAATTTTAACGCAACAACATTAAGATATGGTCAAAAATTTAAAAATAAATGGGGTGAATATATAAGAACTGTTATGTTTGTGGGGCAAGACGATGAAGAAGTTTCTTACGAAACGCCAATGACATTTCTATATTTTAAAATTATTGATGACCCGTCAGGTTATAGACCGTACCCACATTTTCCAAAAGACCATGAATTTAATTCCGAATTAACTTTAAACCCAAAAGAATTTGATGAAGGGTTAAAATCAGGTCGTTATGTACCAATGTTTACAGATGAAGAATTTAAATTAAAAGAATCAAAAGATTTAGATTGGATTCACCAACAAGAACCTGAAAAAGAACTTAAGAAAAATAAAAGTTATGTTGTTGATGTTAGTCATTTAAGACCAGTACCAATGAGGTATTCACATGACCCATCTTTGACGAGACAAGACATTTTACGTAGATTTAAAGAACTTGGCTATAATGTTGAGGATATTGATGTTAATGAGGCTAAATACTTTTATATAGAACCAAATCAGGGAACTGGTTGGCAATATAATGAATATGGAACACCAATTGAGTATAGTTATTGGATAGATTATAACACACATTATATGAAAGACCCATCATATGATGGTAAATACCAACTAATTGATATAGATGAATTAATGTTCTTATTAGATAATAATTTAATTAGTGAATCTGATGAATCCGTGTCTTGGTTAACAACCTCAATGGGTGAACCAATGTCAATTTGTGAAGCACAATCAGAATTAAAATCAGGTGATACAATAATGATAAGTGAGTTACCTGATTACGACAAATTAGAGGTAGGGAGTCGTGGTAAAATTCTTGAGAATGCTACAGCTTTAGTTTTAGATGTTGATAGGTGTAATAAAATACAACCTGATAATAGGTCTTCAGCTATGACCATCCTAATACACGTTAATGATGATTATGAAGGTTTTGATGACTGGTGGGTTAGTGGGTTTGCTAATGAAGAACATAAAAAAATATGTTCAGATGGTAGATGTATGTTTTTAATTTGTGGTGAATCTTATGATGAAGTAGATATTAAAATTACAAAGTTAAATACTTCTTTTTTAGGTGAATCAAAAAAACCAATTAATGAAGTTGCAGGTATTTCTTTTGAATCAAGAGAATGGACAGATATCATTTATGATGAAATCATGTCAAACCCTGAAGAAAAAACAAGACTTATTATAGATGGTTATGATTATCCTGAAGTTTTTAATAGTTTTCCAATAGATTATGTGGTTATTGATTACTACGATAAGATAACAGGATACGGTCAAGACTATTCAGGATACGATAATGATGGTAATTATATAGTTCATTTATACGTTCAACCTAAATTAGTTATGGGTCAAGGTGGATATACTTTAAAATCAGCCTTAAACCACGAGATGAGACACGCATGGGAAGATTATAACAGACGTTCAAAGGGTTTACCTAGTATAGATGACACAAAAGAGTCTAAAGAACTCTACACAAAAGATTTTATACGTCTAATGTCTGACGATAAAGTGGTCGGTCCAATCAAAGATATACTTAAATACTTCTATTATCTATCTAAATTAGAGACAGGACCTTATATGGAGAACGTCTATGATCAAAATCCGGCTTATGAATCTCTAGTTAGGGACATATCTACCAAAGATTTTGAGTCTTTTAAAGATAGATTTGACTTAGAGTTGAATTGGCACCTAATTAATACCAATTATGACATACCTTTTACGAAAAAATTTAAGTCGTCAACAGATTTTATTGATTACAGTGCTAAAGAATTAAGAAAAAGAGCTAACAAAGTCATAAAAAAGATAAATAAAGTCAAATATGTACATGGTAAATTATAAAAATTTACTTATATTTGTTTTATGAAACTTTTTATCACATCTGTATTTTTATTCATTAGCTTATTTTCATACACACAATTAATTAATGTTGATTCTGTTAAAATATATTTAACTGAATTGATTAATCAACATCGTATTGAAAAGGGTGTCAACACATTATCTTATGGTAATAATTTAGAATTGAGTGCACAAAAACACACTGACTATATGTTTGTTGAAAATGTTATATCTCACGATGAATTTAATAAAGAAAACCCTCATTATGTGGGGTTAGACCCTTGGGATAGAGGTTGTACTAGTGAAATTTGTTTTAAAGGGGCCCTCCAATTTACTAATAATAAAAATGTTGCTATAAGTATGTTTAAAGCTTGGTGTAAATCTTCTGCACACCATAGTAATATGATTAGTAAAGATTATAAATCCATGGGTATTGGAATTACATCTACAGAACCTTCTAGTACTTTAAAATTGTTTATTATGACGGCTACAATAACCTTTGATTAAAGGTCAATTGGACATTGAGTTAATTTATTATTTATTTTAACTTTTTTACATTTAGGTTGTTTCATTGGTTTATTTTTAGGTGATTTACCTTTAAATGTGTAAGTACTAGCGTCATCTTGTTTAGGTAACGCTTTTATCATTTCATATTTGTAATTGTTTACAACTTCTTCAATGGTTATTGGGTTAGGTACCTTAAATTCCATTTCATATTCTATTGTTACTTTTACATAACGATATTGTGAAGTTTGTTGTCTAGCTTCTTGTCTTTCTTTGGTTGACATTGTTCTAGAATATAAATTGGGTCCTTGATTTGGTAAATTATTTACGTCTATATTATCTGAATCTAAAAAATTTAAAGAATCTAAAAAGTTAACAATACTATTAGAACGTAAATCAGCCAATTTTTCGTTACCCATTTTAATTGGTTCCGTATCTGTGGAAGATTCTATTGTTATTTTTGTTATTATACCATTATTTTTAGTGATATCATTAATAGTGTTACTTAATTCTTGTTTATAATTTTGAGTTAATTCAAAAGTTCCTGTTTTAAACACAGCATCTGAATTAAAATCTAATGTTAAAGTGTCACCCATGTATACAGCATCACCTTTTTTAAGTATAGTATCACTATATACTTTAATATCACTTAAAACATAACCTTGTTTAAGGTGTGATTTAGTGGCTGTCTTACTAGTTGTTTTAAATACATCCACTGAGGCGTCCTCAAGGTCTATATTTTTTAATTTTTCTAAATTTTTATTGTTTAAATCTATATTAGTTGAGTCAAATAGGTTTAAAATATCCTCATCACCATTTTCTAACTTATTTTGAACTAATTCTGCTTTACGAATGTCTTCAGGTGTTAATTTTCTGTCTTTTGTTTGACTTAAACCAGCTAAACTAGCCAAAGTCATTAATCCGGCTAACATCCATTCTTTAGGTCCTTCTTCTAAAACCTCTTTATTTTGTATTTCCCTTGTTCTATACTCAATTACTCTTTTAAATTGGGATTCAGTTAACCTAATTCTTCTTTTCATGTGTTAATTTTACAATAAATACTTAATTGTAGTTAAATATTACCTATTAATCCATGTATTTATCAATTTGTTTGTTAATCCTCTCAATTAATCGGGTATTATTAAACTCATCATCAGCTAAAATGTCTTCTAAAAGTGATTTTACCTCTTTTTTTGACTTTTCTTTAGAATATTTTCTGTTTTCCATCTCTACAATGTATAAATGATACGCCATTTCGTCTAGAACTCTTAATTTATTAAAATATTTCTCTATTCTGGTGTCTAATTTACGTTTTCTATTCAGATCTAGTACTGTTGGGTAGGCTTTTTGTAATTCATCTAGTCGGCCCTTCAAATATTGTATTTCTCCGTACTTTTGTATGTCTTTTTCAGTCATTTTTATCGTTTTTATAGTAAAATATTGGTGGATTAACCTATTTTTTAGTTAAAGTTAACGTTTTTTAGGTATTTTTGTGTTGTTTTAACGCTTTATAGACACAAAAATACCTTTATACCACCCAAAAACCTCTGTCTCAAACCAGTTTTTGGGTTCAAAATCGTCCATATTTATGGTTATTTTGAGGAATTCACTCTCATTTGGGAACCTTATGTATACTTCTTTCATATCCATCATTTTTTAGTATCACCCCTATATTCTATCCAATTAAAGTAAAAACCTATAGCCACAACGATATTCATACCAATAGAAGATATTATTTCATATAAATCTTTATAAACATTCATAGTTAAATGGATATGACCCACAACCCAAAAAGGGATTGATAGATTTTGTGATATCCATACTATTAAAAATTTAATAAAACCCATTAATCTGTTAATTGTTTTTTAATATCATTAATACTTATTATATTTAAATAAAAATAGTATTTATTGACATTTAATTCGGCTGTTTGACTGGTTACACCCTCCATTTTAACTTTATTTTTTTCCATTATATGGGTAATTGTTTTATTTTTTAAAATTGACCTTTCAGTGATATTTAAAAAACCTAATAAATCACTTTTTGTGTTAAAAACAATGTAATCATAATTTTTTAAATTTGAAACTTCTCCATCTCCATAAAATAATATAAACATAGGTTCAGGACTTGTTTCGTATTTGGTTAAAACCTGTTTTTTATTTGTAGACACATATAGATTTGACGCACTCACATAATCTAAATGTTTTAGTGATTGTGAATTAACAAACAAAGTCGTTAATAAAAGTAAAGTAGTTAAAATTGTTTTCATAAAATATTAATTTATTCCCCACCCCAAGCTGAGACGATTGTTATTGTATATAATGGATAGTTCTTTTCTTTGATATAGTAAATGTCACTGACATAACCATTTTCTTGTTCCACCGTCCAATAAGGGTCACCATCAACATCTTTATCGTTTGGTAACTCTATTTCCATATCAAATTGACCTAATAAATTACCAAGAGTATATACCGCTAAATCCTCATTATCAAAAGTGATATATAGATTATCCTCTCTATCTTTTTCATCAATAGTATACCACATATTAAGTGGTACTGATTCATTTTTTTTGAGTGTTATTACACCGATTTGAGCATTAGAAATAAGTGTGGTTAGAAGTAGTGTTAGGGTTAGAATTAGTTTTTTCATATTATAATTTTTTAATTTATTTTTTTTTAACTTAAATAATTTGACATATTTTTAGCTGCGTCAAACGCCTCTTCCATTGTTTCAATGATTTTTGATCCCCTTAATCCGAATGGTATTACATATGAAATTCCGTCAGCGTCCATCCATTTTTTACCTGATTCATTTTCTGAATCATATAATTCATTAAATTCGGTTTCATATTTATTCCACTCTTCTTCAGAATAATCTTCTTTAACAGGTTTGTAGTCACCATCAAATAATCTGTCACCAATTTTAAATTTGTTTCCACCTCTATGTGTATATCCATACATCCCTTCAATTACAGGAGTATCAGTTCCATATGTATCTTCAGTTATAACTGCAGCAACTCCGTGAGGATAATCTTCATCAACCATCAATTTATTTTTTACATACCATCTTGCTTCATCAATACTACCGATGTATGTTCCATCAAGAGATAAAAATGAATTATCCAATGTATGTTCATTGTTTGAACCAAACGTGTGTGTCCCAATCTTACCACCTGTTAATCTTTCAATCTCTTGGATTTCTTCTTGTGTTATTTCTATACTATTATCTTTCATAAAGTTAATTACTTTTTACATTTTTATGTGTTTTTGTCAAAACTATTTAATTAGACAGCGGTGCCTTAATTGTTGGGTGTGATTGGTAGTTTTCTAAAGTTATATGACCGTGATTTAAACCCATTAAACAATTCATAATGACTTCTGTTGAATTATTAACATCACCCTGTGTTGAATACCAATCGTCTAATTTAAGTTTTGGTAATGGGAATGGTTGTCGTTTTAACCTTGGGATATCTAACTCATCTAAAATTTCGTGCGTAATTAAACCCCCATTATAATCTATTGTTTTTAACAAATCAAGTTTATCAATGTGATATTTCATATGTGCTGCGAGATTCTTGTGAATTTCATTTCTTTCTTCCAATGCCAATTCTCTACCAATCTGTTCCTTTGCTTGGTCTACGTGATTCAGATACAAATGTGTATCACCTAAATTACCAATCAATTCATCAGGAACCATATTAACTTCTTTTGCAATGATTTCAAGTAGTAAACCGTAAGATGCTATATTGAATGGTAAACCTAAAAATGTATCGACGGAACGCATATTGAACATTAAAGAGATTGCTCTGTACTTGCCAGGATTAACTATCTTTTCTTCTCTAGTAGTTGGCCTCGTATAAACTTGAAATCCATAATGACAAGGTGGAAGTGTCATTTTCGGCAAATCGTGTACTGCCCAAGCGTTCACAACCATACGCCTAGAATCTGGATTATCTTTTAATTGTTTAATCAATTCAGATATTTGGTCAATACCTTTATTACCAAACTCATTGTTAAATTCTTTATCTGTTTTCAGTTTCTGTAAGAATTCTTCTTTTGTAAATGGAGTTCCGTCTTCGTGTGTATGTTTATTCTGCATAATTCCAGTTTTTAAATTTTTCACTTTTACTTTTTATTCTATCACTAACCATATCCCACTTAATACCTAATTGATTTGACGCTTCTCTAATACTTTCATACCATACACCATCAATAATACAAGCTCTTTTATGGACTGACACATCACTTAGTTTTTTTCTAAACTCTAGCGAAGAGTTTCTTTTTATATTCGCCTCACTTATTTTTTTACGAGTTTCTGCAGAAAGTTTCCTACCCGTCATTTTTTTACGAGTTTCGGCCGAATGTTTCCAACCAGACTCTAATCTCTTTTTGTAAATTTTATCAATAACTTCTTGTGGTCGTTTTCTACCTTTAAGTGTTTCACTAGTTTTTCTTTTGTGTTCTTCACTTAATTTAACACCTTTTTTCTTTTCACTTATTAATTTTATTACTTCTATTTTAATAGATTCATAAACTCTAGAACTAGGAACGTATCTACTTTGTCTCTTACTTTTCATATTACACATAGCCCATAACGCAAATTTTAACTTATTGTTATCAGGATGGATTTGTGCTAGTAACCTATGACATATAAAATGTTCTCTGGCAGTTAATTTGACTAAATTTTCTTTCTCATCACTACCACCCATACATCTAGGTATTATATGGTGTTTTTCAGTGTAACATTCTAATATTCTATTCTTCGCTCTGTTTATTATCTGATTGTATATTTTTTCGTAATTCATAGTATTTATCCATTGTTTTTTTATTTATTACTTCTTTGTTACGATGGTAATACTCTTTAGCCCAAGCTCTTTGAGCTTCAATCTTTTCTTGTTCGGTGTTGTATTTTTTTAATCGTCCCATATATAATAAATATATAACTAAAAGAAAAAAACTAAAAGAAAAAAACTAAAAGAACTATAATTTATTAATTTTATTCAAATACTCGTCATAAAGTTTGTCATCAGATTTACCATTCCAATTACGCCAACCAGCCCCATATACAGGACCTAACTCACCCCACTTTTTAGCAAAATCTGCATCTGTTTTTATTTTGTAAATAAACCCGTCTGAAATAAATTTTTGAATATTTTCACTCTTTCCTAATTTTGAAAAATTAACCCATAGTTCTTCAATACCATCTTTTTCAAACCCATAGAAACCAGTAGAATTAATATAAGGAAAATCTTCAGCATTAACCTCATCAACTGATAAAATTTCAAATTTAGGTTCTATGTATAGATTTCTTCTAAATTTATAAGATTTACCAGAAGACATCCATTTTTTTATAGCATCACCATCCCAAATATGACAATCATTATCAACAAGGTATTTGATGTTTGTATCACCACGTAAGAACCATAACAATTCTGTTACAATTCCTTTGAAATACATTTTTTTTGTTGTAATCAGTGGAAACCCGTTTTTCATATTATGACGAATAGTATAACCGAAAATAGAAAGTGTTCCACCATTTCTTGTTTCTTTTGTTACTCCATAATCTAATATTGTTTGAAGCAATTCTTGATATTGTTTATCTAAAGTATTCATAAAATAATGTTATTAAATTTTTTTATTAAAATGAATGTTTTTTAAGGCCAAATTTTAAATTAAAAGCCTTATCATCAATGATTTTTTCGTAATCCTCTTGTTTCAATTCTAAAACTATATCATCATTGACTTGAATAATACAATTTTTATCATCAGCAACAATAACACGAAGACTATCCCATGTTAAAGCTGTTTCATAGGTGATTGTGCTCCACCATAAATCATTCTGATGTCTTATCCTCAGTACTTTGTTCATGTTTCTTTCTATTTGGGTTTCCGTCTTTTATTATGAATACTGTGCCAATTGTAGTGAAAACAGAACCACCAATCAATAGATAGGTTTTTAAACCTTGTTGAAGAAATGGTTTACTTACTTGAAATCCACTTGGTGTGGTATAGACATCAGATTGTGTCATTATACCGGCACCAATCAAAGTCAAACCAGTAAAAAATAACACAGGTCCTCGTTTTAAATAACTGTTATTTATATTATTGAGTACTGGTGTTGTTGTATTAAGACCTAAATTAAGGTTAACATTAGGTCTTGTACCATATTGGCCATAATTAACATTAACTTGTGATAAACAATTTATTGTTATCAACATGAATAAAAGACACAAAATTGTTTTCATATTATACTAGTATTGTTTGATGTAGTTTTCGGTATTCTAATAAAGCTAACTCTTTTGCTTTGGCCTCCATCATAATGTCAACATCAAAACCATAAGTGTTAACTTCGTTAATAATATAGTCGTGGTGTGCTCTGAAATTTTGTTCGTCACGAGGTTCTGAAATGTGTACGATAGGTGTGATATCACTTGGCCAAGTTGACATTGCCATGGTCAAAGCTTCCTCATGTGTCATACCATCAGGGTGACAAGTATGGTGGTGGTAATCAAAAACAATTGGGATACCTGTTTGTTGATGAATAAACATTAAGTCACGTACAGTGTAAGCTGATTGTTTGTCATCATTCTCAACAGTAAGACGATTTTTTGTATTCTCAGAAAGTAAATGGAAGTTATCAACCCAACGTTCCATAGCAGATTGTTTATCACCGTAAACACCACCAATATGGATATTGATTTTATTATAAGGTGTCGTAGACAAACCAATAAGGTCCATAACCTCTGAATGTTTGTTAAGGTCATTAATTGTACGTTTAACAACATCTTCACTTGGTGAACACAAAACATTGAAGGGTCCTGGATGGAAAGTTAGACGTTGGTTATATTTCTCAGCTAAAGTGCCAACACCAGCCAAAATAGTTTTGATTTTATTATAGTCAGGTAAATCAGATAAGTTATATTCTGACATCCAAGGAAACATATCAGAAGACATACGATAAAAATTGATGTCATTTTTATGATTCCATTTAACAATCTCAACTAAATCACGAACATTTTGTAAAACTAATTCTGATACATAAGTAATCCCTTTTTGATCAAAGGTTTTACGAATCATACCACGATTGGTAGTAATTTTAGGTTTTTGTGAACCTAATGTCATATTAATACAAGCATAACCAAATTTCATATTACAAATATAATCTTTATTTTCATCTAAAACAAATTTATTTTAATTCATATCTTGATATTTATCATTAGTAAGAAAAACGAATTATGGCTAGAAAAAAGAAAATAGACGAAGGTACAGAATCACCAAACCCTGTTAGTAAAATATTTTTAATATTAGAATCTATTAAAAATTCTAAATTTAAGTATATAGAGATTATTGACGCTTCTACCGATAAACCAATTATGGTAATAAAATTAAACTTGGATGATGATGCAATGGTAAACTTTACTGATACTTTTTTTGATAATGGTTTTAAAATAAGACAAATATCTAGTATAGAATTTGATTTATTGAATAGTGACGATGTTATGACTTTTAATATATGAGTGAAAAAATAAAAAATATAATTAAAGATAGTCTAAGCCCAAAAAAAAAGGTTACAGAAAATAGAATTGACTCTATCATTAAAGAGTATATTTTTGAGCGTCATTCATATTTAAATGGTGATACACAAAAAATTAATTTTAGTAAAAAATCTACTGAAACTTTAGAAGAAATAGTCTCTAATTTAAATGATATTGTAGAGGATTTAGAAACTATACAAGAAAAAGAATCTGACACAATATTATTTGAGGATAGATATGCAGATGATTTATTAGAAAGTCATATAAAAGATATAAAAAAGAAGATAAATAGTTTACAAGAAATAGTGAATTTCACAAAAAATAATATTTCTAAAGAAGACTTAAATAATTTTTAAAAAAATTTATGAAAGTAATAAGATATAAAGCTTCAGATTTATTTCATTTATTAAATGAAGAATTTGATGCAAGAGATTTTTTAAAGGTGGATGAAAAAATACCACATGAATATAGATTATATGATCCAAAAACACCAGTAGACCCAAGTAGGGATATTAGAAAATTATGTGAAAGAGATTTAACAAATATTACTAGAGGTATCAATGACTATGATTTAACAAAAAATCCTGATGAATTAGATCCAGGTACTGAAATATCTAGTACTTATTGTAAATTATATAACGCTTATCAATATTTACCATCTGATAAAGATAAAGATAATTTTATAGATGATTTAAGTAGAGTCTTTTGGTTTATTAGACCAAATATCTATGATAACAGAGTTAAATTCCATGATTTAATACGAATTCTACTTAGTTCAGAAAACTTTGTAGAATCAATACGTACAATATCTGATAAAATTAAAACAACTTTTAGTGATGAAGGGGGTGATAGTAACAAACCTGAAGCTCACGATATAAAACAATCTTTAAGTAGATTAAGAGATTTACAAAATTTAACTACAAAAGAAATTGAGAAGGAATTAAATACAACAAAATATAAAGCTTACGTTTTATATGAAAAAAGTTTTGAGGAGGGCCCTTTTATTAGAATGAGTAAAATTTATAATTTAAAATATAAAGAAAAATTAGAAGAAAGAGGTTTTACACATTTATTGGATATAGCTTATAATAAAATATATAACTCAAAATATATTGATTATAATGACAAAGAACATTATGACCAAGTAATTGAGTATATTTCTAATAAATTATATCAGGCCATAAAGTCTATGTATAATAAAGAAGATGCTGTTAAAGCTGATTTAAGGGCTACTGATAACATTTACGATATAAATGGTAAATTAGTAATCCCTAATAAAGGTTTGGTAGAAGTTAAAATGCGTGATCATAAATTAGATAGTTACTTATCAGAATATTTCTCTATTTATAAATTTTCAGATTTAGACCCGAAGTACAAAAAACCTGAAATGATTGAAATATATAATTCAACCATAGATTCCCTTTATAAAAAAATGGATTTAAAGGAGATAGATATTATAAAAGATTTAAAAGATAGTTTTTACGGTATATTTTTTGGTGAGGTTGAATACGAAGGTAAAAAGATGCCTGTATTTATACCTTCCGAATATATGGAACTTTATTGGTCTAACAGGGGTAAAATAGAATCAGATAAACAATTAAGATTAGCTATTAGATATAAATTAAAAGAAGGTGAAATTGATGGTTATTTCTATGATAGAGAAACTTACAAAATGATACCTCATCAGTTTGGTGTTAGTGGTGAAAATATTTCAGTTTCCGAAAATTTAAAATTAATAAAATCAATTTTAACTGAAGGTAGGAAAGAAGATGCTAGAGCAAAATATCCTGATGTTCCTGAAAGTGATTTTAATTATTTTGTTGAAAACGACCCGTCTGGTAATCAAAAATATCTAGAGTGGTTACTAAAGTATTATTTTCAAGTAAATCCTAGGGGTCTTGTTGAATACATCAAATTTTTTCATCAAAATCAAAACATGTTTATTGAAAAAGATATAAATAGACATACCCCAAGTAGTTTAGACAGGGAAATAGATGACGTTAAAGAAAAAATATTAAAAAGAGAACAGAAAAAAAAGGCTAAAAAACAAAGTATTAGAATTTATGAAGATGATAGATGGTTAGTTATATCACCTAAGTCTTGGCAAGCATCTTGTTATTATGGTGCGGGTACAAAATGGTGTGTAACCATGAAAGATAACTCTTCTTATTGGAATAGGTATAGTAAAAATGCTTCATTCTTTTTTATTATAGATAAAACCAAACTACAAGACGACCCACTATATAAAGTGGCTTACAGAAAAATAGGTAGAAGAGGTAAATATGAATTATGGAATGCTCCTGATTATGAAATTTCTAATTCTGTAGACGGTCAAAAATATTTCCAAGAATTACCCGAAGAAATGAAAGAACGTATTGATGTACAACATTTAAAAGATTTTCCTGTTACTGGAGATAGACCTGAATGGATAGATGGTGACCCAAGAGCACAAGCATTGGTGAATGGTTTAAACTCTGATATTATTGAAGATATTGAAGATTATAATTATGGGATGCCAGTTTATCTTGTTGACGATGAAGACCATTACGTTGTTGGTGATAGTGGTGAAATGGATAATGCTTTAAGAGATTATTATGACCAGTATGATGATAGTGACTTAATGGAATATTATGACCATGAAGGTTACTATTTAAGAATGGATGATGAGTATGGTTTTATTGAGGATGAAGTTCAAAATTATCTAGATAATACATCAGATAGAGAAAAAATAGAGGAAGCTAAATTAGTAGATAAAGAAAGTGACCTAGAAGCTGAAATAAATGAACTAGAGAGTCAATTAGATACTGAGGAAGATGGGGAAGAAATTAATGATATTGTTAGTAGAATAGAATCATTAAGAGAAGATTTAAATAATTTAGTTGAAGAAGCGGAAGAAATTCTTAGAGATTCAGAACGTGATGAATGGGAACGTTGCCTTAGACATGGACCAAAATCGTGTTTAATTGATGATAGAGGTTGGTTTAGTAATGCTCGTGAATTATATCGTTCTGGTTTAGTTTATTTAGATAGGACGGATTTAATTGATTCTATTTTGGGTAATAGTGATTGGGATTTGCTTGCTCCTTATGGTTATGATGAATTTAGGGATGATGATGATGGTTATTGGTATGTTTTTAAAATAGATTATTAAATTCTTTTTGGCTTCTTTGATATTTATTATTAAAACAATAAATTAAAATGGCCAATTGTCCTTTAACTTTAAGAATAACAAAAGGTAGTAAATTAACTTTCGCTGAATTAGACGGTAATTTTATTTCCTTAGCTAACTGCATAAGTAGTTTACCACAATACGATAGTTTTGTAACGGGTGGTACTTATAATATATCCACAAATTCAGTAGATTTTACAGGTAATTTTGATTTTATCCCTTTTAGTACGGATTTATCTTATTTGGCTAATATGGATATAACTGTAACAGGAGGTACATATAATCCCTCAAATGGTACAGTAACTTTCTATAATAATTCTGGTGGAACTTTCCAAGTATCAGGATTTTTAACAGGTTACACTAATTATTACACAACAGGTGTTACTTTAAATAACACAACTTTAGAGTTTGACAGGACTGATTTGTCTAATGCATACTCTGTTGATTTATCCTCTTTAATATTCACAGGGAATACATCGGGAGATTGTATAACCGATCTTTATATTAGTAATCTATATGGTTGTTCACCAGTAAAGGTGTGGAATAATTTAACATTAAGTGGTTCTGTAATAGATTCACAAGGAGGTGGTTATTTAGATTTAAGATATGGTGGTGATGGTAAATTTTATTTAGGTAATGATAATGGTGCATATTCTGATACATTTATTAATGGTGAAAGTAGTTATTTAGAAATATCAGCATATGACCCTAATGGTAAAGTTGCTATATATACTGACGGAGGTAATGCTGGTATTGAATTATCTAATTCAAATTCGTTAACAAACGATTTGTTAGTGTATACAAATACATTATCTATAATGTCAACACCAAACGGTTACCCTGGTGGGCAAAACTTATTTGAGGTGTTGAATGATAATGTTTTACTAGAAGGTAACGGTACTGTTAGTTTAACGGCTTATCCACATTCTGGTGCGGGATTAGTAGGTGTATCTGCTGATCTATTAATAATTAGTAACACATCAGGATCAACATTTACTACAAATTCACTTAGAGAAACTAATTCATCTTTATTATCTTCACAATACTCAACAATATTACAAGGAGTTAAAAATAGCGTAGGTTTAGGTGGTTATAATTTAAATGTTAATTCTGACAATACAGTTTATGTAGATAAATTTAATATTAAAACTATAGGTAGTGGAACATCGGTTATTAATTTAGGTTTAGATGTTAACGGTAATGTTGTTACTGGTGTCACTTCTAATTCAGGTATATTTGGTATTTCTAATTCAGGGGGTGTATATACATATTATTCAACACTAAGTTTAGCAATGTCTGCAGCGACTGCGGGTCAGACCATAGAGATGTTTGCGGATGTTACTGAAACAGGTGCTGTTAGTGTAATTTTAAAAAATGGGGTGAATATAAATGGTAACGGACATACATATACTTTAAGTAATACAGGAACTGCTTCATGTTTAATTGATAATGGTGTAGGGGTAACAGCATCAATTTTAAATTTATCTTTAAGAAGAATTAATGCCACAGCAGCATCGTCAACTTCTACTACTTGTTTACTAATTACAGGAGCATCTAATATAGTTTTGTCAGGAAGACAATATGGATCTAATGCTTACTCAGTAATAATAAATAATTCAGCAGCTAAAGTTAGTGGAGTAAATGCTTCTAGTGATACAGGTGCAAATGCGTCCATTACTGTATACAATTCAGCAGGTCAGTTATCAAACTCTTACGCAGAGAATTTAGGTAATAACGCTGGTATGCATGCTATATCCAATATTAATGGTGGATTTATTCTTAACTGTGTAGGGGTAACAACTTCATTAGGTTATGGAATATCAAATACTGGTGTAGCTCAAAACTGTACTGGAAGGTCATCAGGAGGAGGAATAGGGTTCTACAATGCAAGTCAAGCACTTAATTGTTCAGGTTATTCATCAGGAGGTGTTGGTTTCTACGCCTATATAAATACTATAAATGAAAATTGTTCAGGATGGTCATCTGCAAATATAGGCTTTCAAGTAAATGGATCTATAAACTGTAAGGTAATGAACTGTAGTGGATATAGTACTGCAAGTTATGGTATGTATACTTACAACGGTTTTATTTCAAATTCTACAGCATGGTCAACTGTTAACTATGGATTATATCAATCAAATGGCGGTGATGGGTATGGTAGTATTGATAATTGTGTGATTACAGCAGATGCTTCAGCCGCATTATTTTCTAATTTTGCTCTTAATACAACTATATCAAACTGTACTATATTTTCAAGATATAACAATGCAGCAGGTCACGCAATTGTATTAGGCGCAACTCTTTTTAGTGGACCACCAAACGTTGATGTATTAAAAAATACATTAATTGTTAGTAATGCTTCAGCTAATTGTTTATATGCTGCTGCCGCTTATACATCAAAATATGTGAGTAATGTGTTTAAAAATGCGACTATTCCAGTAAATGCAAATATTACACAATTAGTCGTTAATACAGAAGATAACCAAGGAAACATTTTAATATAAATAAATATGGAAAATTTACAACAAATAGTAGTCCAAGAAACTACAGCACCTTACAAAAGAGTTTTAGCACAATACGGTACAGAATTTATACCCGAAAAACAGGTTGAGGTGTCTTATGAAAATCTTAACACAAATGATAAAGCAATATATGATGCGTTTATAGAAATGATTAAAGCTAAAAAATAATGGCAATAACAGTATTAACAGCAACAACACAGGCCGCTTCTATAAACTATAATTATAGAACTAGTGGTTCAACTGATTGGTCATCGGTACCTAGTACAACCTATTTTTACGACTTGGTGGATAAATTACCTCATTATAAAAATTCTAGTGGAACTGTATTAGAAATATTTTCAGAAGGAGTGTCAACTATAAGTCAAACAGATATTATATATGTTGATTCTACTTTAGGTATGGATGACACCACAAGTAATAGAGGAAATATAGATAAACCTTATGCTAGTATTGAATATGCGTTAAGTGCTATAACTAACACTGGTACTATTACAGGTGATACTAATAATGGTAGTACAGTATTAACAAATATTACTAGTACAACAAATATTAAAGTAGGTCAATATATCAGTGGTACAAATATACCTTACGGTTCAGTAGTAGTTACCAAAACATCTAATACAATAACATTAAGTAAAGCGGCTACAGGTACAGCAAGTAGTGTTACTATAACATGGTACACACCAAAAATGATAAAAACTTCTGGAAACTTTAATGTATATAGTAATTTATTTAAAGATGGGGTTTCATATGACTTCGGTAATTCAAATATTAGTTTCTCAACAATTTTATTAAACTTAACTTCTAAATTTTATGTACCGTTTAATTTAACATCTAATGGTGAAATTGTTGGTACAGGTACCACTAGTCAATTTTTAGTTAATGGTATTAATCAAGATAGTTTATCAGATTTTCAAATAAATATTAATAGATACTATTCTAGGGGTACTGGATATCAAATAGATATAAATCAGTATATATTTAATACAGATTTTAATGCTAAAGACTTTAACGCTTCTTTTGGTAGTGTTTGTAGAATAGGTTTTATTGCAGATTCCCCAGGAAGGCAAATATTTAAAGGTTATTTTTATGGCCTTTTAGGTGGTTTTTCATCTATCTATAAAACATCTGGGGTATTTGGTATAGAGGGAGTTGTAGAATGTCCATCAACTGTTACTGCCATAAGTACTAATATAAACAGGGGTTATTTAAATGGTTCTGTAATAGGAAAATGTCAATTTATCAACTGTGCGGTAAATGCAAATATCACTGGAGATGTTGTATGTGCAAACACAAGTATTAATGGAAGCATATCAACTGTGGCTAATACAACTTATATCTATAACAAATCAACTATAGGATGGTTATTAGCAAATGGTAATGTAACTTTCCATGGGGACGCTTTTGATAATGGTATTGAAATTAGAAAATTAACAGGTGCGGGTACTATAACATCCTCTAATCAAGCTAATGTTACTATTGATATGTTACAAAGTGTTACTATTAATTGGTCAACTGGTAATTTAACAGTTCTTAATGGTGGTGGGTTTTATGCGAACTCACCTATAATTGATGTGTCAGGTGGTGAAGTCAATTTATATGGTAAACATTTCTTTTATAATTCACCTGGATTAAGAACTACATCAAGTGGTATCGTTAATATTTTTGGTAGTGTTTTAGAATCGGGTATTATAAATTGTGCTGGTGGTAGAATTAATAATTATGGAAGACTTAAAAGTGGTGTTAATGTCAGTAGTGGTCATTTTTATAACTCTGGACATATTATAAGTGATTCCACGATAACTCAAACTAGTGGTACTGTTGAATTGGATGGAGGTACGTTAGAAATGAGTACAACAGGAACGACTGCCTATTTAATATCTAAAACAAGTGGAACATTATTATTAAGAGGTCAAAATAGGTTTAAAGTATTAAATGGTAAAGGCCCACTTAAATGTACAGCTAATACATCGGCATCAAAAGAGATTTATAATTTTTCAACAATAACAAATTGTGATGGAACTACTTATGGATTGTTACTCCCTTGGGATGGATCAACATTTGCTGCTAATGATTTAGTTGGTGGTACATTATATGAAAATACAGGTTATTAATATATGGAAACATTTAAACAAATAATATATAGAAACGAGGATACAGCTTTAATGATTATCCCCACAAATGAAGGCATACAAATCATACCTAGATTTATAAATGAATTGTCTGATTCACAAAAACAACCATTTATAAATTTAAGGGATTTTTGTTTAACAAAAACAAATTCATTATTATATGTTGTTTATACAACAGACGTTGACAGGTTGGATATACAACCAATAGAAGGTGATGTTGTGTGTTTAACTGTTAATGAATTAGACCAATCTGATAAAGATATTGTTAATTCAGCATTAAAAGAATGTACAAATTTATTAAATAATTAATTATGGCTGTAGTATATACAAAAAAAGATCAAGGTAAAACCTTAAGTACTGGTGGTGGTGTCCCTTTACATTCAGCAATTGCTGGTGATGAGTATACAGATACAACTTCAGGTATTCATTATGTTTTTACAACTTCATGGGCACCCTTATCAACTAGTACTGGTGGTTTAACATATTTTATTGAGACTGGTAATACTGCATCACCGAATACAACAGTACCCGTAGTTGCTTTAATAGCAAATAGTGGTGTAACAAATGTTGACGTGTCTATAGTCCCTAAAGGTACGGGATCTTTTATGTTGGACATCCCAGATAATACATTAAATGGTGGTGATAAAAGAGGTACTGAATCTGTTGATTTACAAATGTCAAGAAACGCTTCAACCCAAGTTGCAAGTGGTCAAAGATCTACATTATTAGGTGGGTGGAATAGTATCGCTTCAGGATCTTATTCTTTAGCAAATGGTTTGACGAATAGTGCAACTAATAACTATTCAATAGCTTTAGGTGATAATAATACTGCAAGTGGTCAATGGTCATTATCAGTCGGTTTTTCAAATTTAGCAAACAATAATGGAGCTGTTGCTTTAGGATATGATAATAACGCTACAAATGCCGCTACTGTTGCTTTAGGGGATTCAAATACTGCAAGTGGTTCAAGGTCTGTCGCTTTAGGTCAGTCAAATACTGCGGGGGGGACAAACGCAACAGCCATAGGGTATCTAAACACAAGTAATGGGTTTGCGTCTGCAGTAATTGGATACGGAAACAGTACTGCTTATGACGGAAATTATGCATTTGGATATGCTAATACATTAACATCGGGACCATCTGGAAACAATAGTAATGTGTTCGCTTTCGGTATAGGTAATACGGTAAATGCTTCAAATGCTGTAGCAATAGGTGCTTATGGATTAACAAATGGTGTAACAAGTAGACAGACTTTTTCAGGTGGTAGAATAACTACAAATGGTGATGCACAAAAATCAACATTTTTCTATAGAGGGAGAACTACTGATGCAACATTAACCACTTTAGCTACAGACGGTAATAACTCTATAAATGCTGGTAACTGTATGCAATTAGCAAACAATTCAGCAATTAGGTTTAAAGGGACTATTATTGGTAAACAATCAGGATCTACTAACACTGTTGCTTGGGATATAGACGGGTTAATAGTTAGAGGGTCAAGTGCTGCTTCAACTTCATTAGTTGTTGGAAATGTCAATTTAGTGAGTAATATACCTGCTTGGGGAACACCTGTTATATCTGCGTATATAGATGCTTTTAATGGTGTTGGGGCTATGAGAATACAAATACAAGGAGCATCTAGTACTAGCATTCAATGGACCGCAATAATAGACACTACTGAAGTAATTTACGCTTAATAATTAACAAATAAAAAAAAAGAAAAAATGGCAAATTTTGTATTTAAAAATGTGATAGCAATTAGTACAGCACAAATACTAGAAAATGGTGATTTAGTCCAACCGTGTATGGTTGAAACATCAATTGAACAAATTTTTTTAGAGAATAAATTTTTAAATGACCTTGTAACATTTACTGTCCCAAATTCAGAAATGGTTGGTAAATCACAACCCATTACTGCGGCATGGGATTATATTAAAAATGTGTTAGCACCTCAATGGGTGGCTGATAACTATTCAAATATTTAAATAGATAAATCATGGCAGTAACAAATTATAGTGGTTTAACAATTAGTAACCCACAATTAGGTATTCAGTTTACTAAAGTAACTGACTCATCTTCTGATTGGTCGGGAATTACTAATTCAACATATTTTTATGATAAAACAGATAATCTAATACATTATAAAAATTCTAGTGGCACAGTTTTAGAAATATTTAGTTCATCAAGTGATAGTGGAGTTTCAATTGACCCTTATTATACAGAACCTTCAAATTCAACCATTACTTGGGATGTATCTGGGAATTCAACAAATTATCAAACAACATTAACGGCTAGTACAACACTTAATCTAACAAATGTTAGAGATGGTGACTACGGAACAATTATTGTTACACAAGACAGTGTTGGATCTAGAACAATTACATTGGGTACGGTTAATGGTGGGTCAACAACACATAAAGTGGTAAATGGTGGTAGTGGAACACCAACACTAACTACAAACACAAACGCAATAGATATTTTAACATTCACATATAATGGGTCAAATATGTTTTGGACCGTAGGTAACGATTATACTTAATAATAAATGGGTAGAGGTGTCTTTAATTCTTTAAATAAGGAGGTTGAAACTTTTAGTCTTCAAACCTACTCGTCTAGTGCAAACACTTTTAATATACAGGTAATAACTAAAGACACTACTGATAGGGTTTTATGGTTACTAGGTGATGGTACTCAGTATAAAGCTGGTAATAATTTAAGTTATGTATATTCAGATAATGGTATCGTAAAAACTGTTAAATTACTAATACCTAAATTAAAAAGGGTAATTAATTTTGTTGCACAAAATCAAAAACTTATAGGTAATTTAGATGCTTCTGGTTTAATAGGTATGACTAGTAATAGCAACTTTTTTATAGACTCTAATCCTCAATTAACCGGGTTTACACAACCAAATGTTACCACTAATATTAGACAATTTTCATTTTCCAGTTGTAATATAATAGGTAATTTAAATTTATCAAACGTTATTATAGGTAGTACGTCCTTATTGGGTGGTACATTACAGGGTGCTTTTAATACCAATTTAACAGGTATTACACAATCCCCATCAAATTTATTGATAACTAATTATAATTTTAATGGTTGTGATTTAACTGGCACTTTAGATGTGAGTAACCTAACTAAGTTAAGTGGTTCATTTTTAGTCGGTTTTAATTCAAATTTAACTGGTATCACACATACAGCTTCCACATCTACAACAAATATAACAGCTTATAATATATCTTCATGTAATATACAAAATACACACGATATTTCCATGTTAAATACTTTTGGTGGACTTAGTAGTATTTCACCTGGATATTTTAATTGTAATAGTAACACCAATTTAACCAATGTGTTACTACCAAATGTTGATAGTTTTTTTAGGAATTTATCTAATGTTGAATCTTCTTCAGCATTTGCAATGTATTCATGTAATTTAGGTTACGTAGATTTTAAACCATTATCTGGGTCAACATTTATTTCTGGGTTAACACAAGGTTTACCTAGAATAACTCTAAGGGACAATGGTATGTCAACTACTGATGTTAATCATATTTTAGTGGATTTTAGTGGTAACGCAACAAATAACCCTACAGGGTGGTCAAATATAAATTTGAATATTGGGGGTACAAATAGCGACCCAGATTCATCAAGTGGTGGTTATGATGGTTTAAGTGCTATAGCGACATTAACAGGTTCACCATATAATTGGGTAATAACTTATTAGACATGGTTTGGAGAATGATATACAATACTACTGAAGTTTTAGACTTATTTGAGACTGAAGATATTACAATTACGATTCATAATATTTTTGAAAGTTCTACACAAACTGAATGTTTTGATAAAATTGATGAGTTAAAGTTGGTTTACTATTACCCTTTAAGTGAAGATCAGTTATTGATGTTCAGTGGTGGTACAAGAAATACAATAACTATTAATAATTAATCTATTCATTATTTTTAAAATTTATTTATAATTAATTTTAATAATTTAATTATAATGAAAGATAAAAATAAAGAACAAGTTGAACACCCGTCACATTATAATCAAGGGATAGAAATGTGGGATTATGCTCACTCACACAAACTAGATTTTTTTGAAGGTAATATTGTTAAGTACGTAACTCGTTGGAGACATAAAAACGGGATACAAGACTTGAAAAAGGCTAAAATGTACTTGGACAAACTTATAGAAATGCAGGGTGAAAATGGTTAATAAAATATTTTTCCAAAGTTCTCTACCTAGAGCAGGTTCAACTTTACTACAAAATGTTATGGGACAAAACCCAAATTTTTATGTAACACCAACTTCAGGTGTTTTAGAATTACTTTACGCTTCAAGATCTAATTTTACAAGTTCACCCGAATTTAAAGCTCAAGATAATCAATTAATGAGACAAGGATTTATTTCTTATTGTAAAAATGGTTTAGAGGGGTTTTTTAACGGAATAACAGACAAACCTTATGTATTAGATAAAAGTCGTGGATGGGGTATTCATTATAATTTTTTAAATGAATTTTATCCTGAACCTAAGATTATTTGTATGGTTAGAGATTTAAGGGGTATCTACGCTTCTATGGAAAAAAACTTTAGAAAAAATCAACACATGGATTCAGGTATTGTAAACCATTCACAAATGAAAGGAACAACTACTGAAAAAAGGGTTGATATTTGGTCAAATACACAACCCGTTGGTTTAGCTATTGAAAGACTTTATCAAATTTTTAGAGAAGGAATAAATAATAAAATGTTATTTGTTAGATTTGAAGACTTCTGTTCTAACCCTAAAAAAGAAATGGAAAGAATATACCAATATTTAGGATTACCTTATTATGAACACGATTTTGACAATGTTGAACAAATAACAATAGAAGATGACAGTGTTTATGGTATTTATGGTAACCATCAAATAAAGAGTAAAATTACACCCCTTAAAAATGATTATGAAGATGTGTTAAACCCTTATACATGTAATTGGGTAAAAACACACTATAAATGGTTTTATGATCAATTTGGTTATTTTTGATAATAAAATTAACTATAACTAATATCCACCATATTTATCTAAAAATAGAGATAATGAATATTTTATTAAAAGAAAATATATTAGTTGAGAGTGGTATACGTAATATAAATGAATTAGCTAAAAGATATAAAAAGGCTAAAATTTATTTCCACCAAGATTTAGATGGGGTTACAACCGCTATCGGAATGAAAAATTATTTAGAAAACAATGGAATCAAAGTTGTTGATGCTGAAGTAATCCAATACGGAGATAAAGAATTCTCAATTAAAAAACCTGATGCAAGTGGTGACATAATGCCAGTGTTAGTGGACTTCGCTCATGGTAAACCAATGTTTGTAATTCACACCGACCACCACGATTCCCAAGCTGGTGTTGAGAAGGGTACATCCACTAGTTTTAGACATTCAAGGTCAAATGTTGAGACTATTTCTAACGTAATTTCTACTTCAGATATTTTTCCTTCAAATGATATTATGATGATATCAACTGTAGATAGTGCTGATTACGCCAGATTGGATATCACGCCTGATGATGTAATGAATTACATTTTTAATTTAAATAAAGGTAAAGATTTAGAACGTAATAAAATTAATATGGCACTTGTGACTAATAAATTATTATTGGCTTACAAAAATAAACCTAAATTTTTAGAAACTCTTGTGATGGAATGTACACCATCACTCTTAAACATTTATCAAAATATAGTTAGATTAGCGAAAGAATCGGGTTACGCAACAGCTCAAGAAATGAAAGCTAACTTAGCTGATTATATTGAGACTCAATCAAAAAATAAAAATGTTGAGTACGATTCTGAATATGGTATTATAAAACAATATGGTGGTGGTTCAATGATTAAACCAGGTTCTTACGATAGATATGTACCATTTAAATTAAATCCTGAAGCAAACTTTTTAGTTATATCATGGCCATTAGGTCTATTACAAGCATCTTGTAACCCATACAAAAAAAATAGAGAACTTAAAGGTGTTGATTTAGGTAAAATTAAAGATAGTGTTTTAGACAAGTTTGAGTCTGAATTAAAAAATAAAATTATTTCAGTAGATACTATTAAATATTTTGCTGAAAAAAATAAAGAATTTACCGAAGATTCCGTTGGTTTTACTTATAATGACCTAATCGCTATATATGGTAGTGATAGTGATTTGTTTTTTAAAGATATGGTTGATTATGAAAATGATGGTAATTTTAAAAACGCTTCCACATATCTAAATAAACAAATTGAATTTATCATAAATAAATTAGGTCCATTATTTATCACAACTGTTGGAGATATGATAGAGTCACTTTGGCAGAGTATGACTTCTAGTAAAGCTTATGCAGTTAGTAGAGAAGATAAAAGAATGTATAATGAGTTAAGGAAAAAATACCAAAATGTTTTAGTTAATTACAATAATGGAAATATTAGTGATTGTTTTAATCAATTAAAATCTATTAAAGAAAGTTCAGATTATAAAAAACGTAATTTGAATTTATTATTCAAAATATTAATTTATGAAAATAAATTCCGTAAGTTACTGATCAGGGACCAAGACAAAGAAAATCAGGAAATATATGTTAATAAGAGAAATGAGTTCTTTAAACTAAAAAATGAATTTTTGAAAGATATTTCTTTTTTTGGTGAAGGGTATAAAAACTTTTTCGGTGGTATTACATCTTTATCATATATGCCAGATACTTCTAAAGAAGGTTACACTATAACTAAATGGGGTACAGCATTAAAAAGAATTTTAGAAAAACCTTATTCAAAGCTAAACGAAAAAGAAGTTAAAGTACTTAAAATGTTAAAACTTACAGGTTGGGATATTATTCAATCTAACTCAGGTGGACATAAGTGTATAACTAATATATCGGGTTTAATGTACTTTGGTAAAGATGGTGTCCCATTCTTAAAGAAATTTTCTGAAGAATTTGTTAATCAATTAAAATCTAATATAGATGGTGATATGTAAAAACTAAACTACCACTATCATATATTCTGTAAATTTTTTTAGATATCATTATTTGTTTTTCGGTTAATGATTTATCATAACCCTGTTCAATTAATTTATCTTTTCTAAAATTATATCTATTAATTCTTTTTTTATCTATTATATAATAATAATTAGGGTTTGTTTTTTTAGTTAATTCAAACCCTATTTTTTTATACATATCACCAATAGACCAAGACCTATCTGCGTAACTTATCACTTTAGATGGTTTATATGTGTTTATAAAATATTTAAATAATTTTGAGGATCCCCCTAGTACGTTAGTATTTAGTTTATTACAAAATCTTAATAACTCCCAATTACCCTCAACACTTTTATGACCTAAAGATTTACGTAAAGAACCAAAACCCATTACAGACACTAACTCTTCATTATGATACAGACCTAATTTGACTTTACTGTTTACAACACCCTGAATATGATTTTTGTTTAAGAAATCTTTATAAATTTTAGGTTCCAATTCCCTTATTACACATTTACGTGCATAAATTTTATTTTCACTCTTACCTAAAAGATTTAAAATTCTAGATTTAACTATTTCACAATTATCATTCCAGTCATCTTCCCAAATATGTATTAAATGGATACCATTTTCCTCCATTGATTCAGTCTTATTTAAATGGTAATCGTTTTCTTTGTGTAATTCATTATGCCAATAAAGGCCGTTAAATTCAAAACCTAAATTTAAACTAGGTACATATACATCAATTTCTTTATTATTTATTCTATGTGTTCTTAAAACATCTTCTTTTAAATTTTGTTTTATAAAATTATATAACTCAATTTCTTTTAATGAATTATTCTCGTCCTTTGGATAACATATCGTACAAGTAATATTATTATATCTAATTCTATTTTGAAATAATTTTTTACTTATGGTATATTCACCATTATGATTATCACAATATTTAATTATATTTTCACCATCAATACTAATTAAACCATATTTTTCAATGTATTCATGGTGTATAGTTTTTTTTCTTTTATTAATAATTGATTTTTTTTTATGTTTATAAACATCACTATGAGAAAAATGTTCTACTCCATAGTTCTCTTTCCATGTAGATTTAATTTTATTTTTAGTTTCTTCTGTTTGGAAGTGGTGTTCTACCCCATATTTTTTTATAAAAGTATTTTTAGTTTTACCTTTAGCACAATTAGATGAACACGCATAAAAACCAGAATTGTTAATAGAACGTAAATACCTTCTATATGGGTGTGTTTTTATTTTACCACAAACATCACATTGGCAAACTATTTTTATGTTACTGCCATGATTTAATTTATCTACAGGAAATTCTATTTCATCACCAGTTTTAACATTATAACCAACAGATCTTAAATGTTTTAATTGGGCCGAGTTAACTTTAAATTTAACAAATTTTTCTAATATCATATTTTATAAATACATATAAATACATTAATGTCCACCTTATTTATTAATAATTTGTGATATTTATTATTAATGAACGTCAAAAAAATAATAAAAGAGGAACTAAAAAAACAAAACATTCGTAATCAAGAAATAAACGAATGTGTAAATGTTTTAAAAAATCTCTTTATGAAATATTCACTAATTAATGAAAATGAATGGTTAAAAGACGAACCTAGTCCGACCTATCATTGGAATCTTTCTAAAGAAGAAAAAGAAGAAATAAATAATTCATCTAAATGGGTTAAAACAAAAGAAGATGTTTTAAACTATATAAAAGTTTTCATAGAAGAAATAAAATCATTACCAAAATGGGTTAAAAGAAAATTTTTAAAATATGTTCTATATTCTTTTATGGGTATTTTGTCATTGAGTCAAATTAACTCTTTATATAATAATATAGAAAAAAACGATTTTAAAGAATTTAAAACAGAAATCCAAACCCCTATAATCAAAAAAGAAAAAATCAGAAAACCTAGTCAAACCTTATTTAATCATCTAAAAAAAGAAGAAGGTATAAAAGGTCAACCTGTTTTATATTTTTACGATTTAGGTGATGGTGCTTATACAACAGGTTATGGTCACGCTGTTTTTGAAAATCCTTCAAAAGGTAGTACAGGTGGTGATTATGATTTTATACCAAATCATGAAGATATTATACCTTATGATCCAAATGACCCTGATAAAGAAATTACAAGAATCACTAAAGAACAGGCAGAACAATTATTACAAGATGATATGTTAAAAGCTTCTAAAGGTGTTAATAATATTTTGGATAAATGGGTGAGAAAGGGTATTGAACCTGAAATCACACAGGGTATGTATGATGCTATGGTTTCTATAGCATATAATCACGGTGTGGGTAATTTACGGATGACTGATTTTATTCAGTATGTTAAAAGGGGTGAGTTTAAAAAAGCACAAGAAGAAATAAAAAACATCTCAAGTAATATGTTTGATGAATACCCTGGTCTAAAGAAAAGAAGGGAAAAGGAATCCATATTATTTGGTAAAAAATAAAAAACCCCTCAGTTGAGGGGTTTTTTATTAGATAGACTTGTTTTTTGTTGTTTTAACTTCCACAACAACTTCGTTCTTAATAAAACCGACTTTGATTGTATCACCTTCACTAATTTCACCGTCTAACATTTTTTCAGCAATAGGGTCCTCAAGATATTTTTGGATGGCTCTATTAAGAGGTCTAGCTCCATATTTTTCATCGTACCCTTTTTCAACTAAAAAGTCTTTAAGTTTCTGACTGATTTCAACAGTATAACCCAACTCAGACATTCTAGTTTTAAATTCTTTGACAGGGATATCAACAATTCTTTTGATTTCTTCCTCACCTAAAGATTTGAAGATAATGATGTCATCCAAACGATTTAAAAATTCAGGAGAGAAAGCTTTCTTAACTGATTCCTCAATAACATTATTTCTAATCTCCTCAAGGTTGTCAATCTTAGCTTTTGTACCAAAACCAACTCCAGTACCAAAATCTTGTAGTTTTCTAGCTCCCACATTTGAAGTCATAATGATTAGGGTATTTTTGAAATCAATCTTTCTACCTAGACCATCAGTCAAATGACCTTCATCTAATACTTGAAGTAATATGTTGAACACGTCTGGATGTGCCTTTTCAACCTCATCTAATAAAACAAGTGAATAAGGTTTTCTACGAATTTTTTCAGTTAACTG
>SXGQ01881337.1_pt1 | contig 30344 bp, 22 predicted proteins | sample 3178371 | NCBI WGS metagenome assembly SXGQ01 (sample SAMN11356859, study PRJNA531348) | freshwater metagenome | isolation source: freshwater sample F1-20 | place: China: Fuxian Lake, Yuxi | collected 2017-12-25
ACGTGGGCGATGATAGCGATATTTCGGATGTTCTGGTTCATGGCGCTGAGGCGTTCTGGTCTTTGGAAAAAGGAAGAACGTGCGGGTCGCCCCCGGCGAAGGCAAGGCCGAAGGCGGTTCGTCGCGGAAATGGCACTTCCCCGGGAAACTAGGGCGAAAAGGCGCGCTCAGGACCGTGCGGCAAGGGTCTTGGTGCCGGTGATGAAGCGGGCCTCGGCGATCAGACCGGCGCGGATCTCGTAAATGGCCACGAGTTCTAATGTGCCGGGGCCTTCGGGAAACGTGCGGGTGATCAGCTCGTGATCGATGACCGTGGCGCCGGCGACGATGCGGTGGAGCAGGCGCGCGTGGAGGTTGGGCTCTTCAAAACGCGCGAGGAAACGCGGGCGCATCTCGACATGGCCGGTGGCGAGACGTTTGTCGGGGTGCTCGAACTGGCGGGCGTCGGGGGCGTAGGTGGCAAGCAGGGCATCGACGTCGCGGGCGTTGTAGGCGTCGAGCTGGCGTTGGACGACGGCGGCGGGGGCGTTCATGGACGCACCTGCCCGGTGCCCTCGATCAGGAATTTGTAGGTGCAGAGTTCGCGGAGGCCCATCGGGCCGCGGGCGTGGAGGCGGTCGGTGCTGATGCCGATCTCGGCGCCGTAACCGAATTCGAAACCGTCGGTGAAGCGCGTGCTCGCGTTCCAGTAAACGGTCGCGCTGTCCACGGATGCGAGGAAGCGGCGGGCGGCGGGTTCGTCGGCGGTGACGATGGCATCGCTGTGGTTGGAGCTGTCGCGGTTGATCGTTGCGATGGCGGTGTCGAGCGAATCGACCACGCGGACGGCGATGATGGTGTCGAGGAACTCGGTGGTGTAGTCCGAGGCCGTTGCGGGGGCGACGAGAGTTGAGAGATCGGATGCGGCGAGGATCGCGAGGCTGACGGGGTCGCAGCGGAGCTGGACGTTTTTCGCGATGAGGGCGCGGGCGACGGCGGGGAGGAATTTCCCGGCGACGCTGGCGTGAACGAGCAGCTGCTCGGCGGCGTTGCAGGCGCTCGGGCGGGAGGCCTTGGCGTTGACGGTGATCGCCTCGGCCATCGAGAGGTCGGCGGCGGCGTCCACGTAGACGAAGCACACGCCCTGAAAATGTTTGATGACGGGAATGGTGGAGTTCTCCGCCACGAAGCGGATGAGACTCTCGCCGCCGCGCGGAATGATGCAGTGGATCAGGCTATCGAGTTTGAGCAGCGCGTTGAGGGCGGCGCGGTCGGTCGTGGGGATGAGTTGGACGGCGTCGGCGGGGAGGCCGGCGGTGGTGAGCGCGGCGGTGATGAGGGCGGCGAGGGCGGTGTTGGTGTGGAAGCACTCTTTGCCGCCGCGAAGAATGGAGGCGTTGCCGGATTTCAGGCAGAGGATGGCGCAGTCGATGGTGACGTTGGGGCGGGCTTCGTAGATGATGCCGATGACGCCGATGGGGACGCGGACTTTGCGGATGTGGAGCCCGTTGGGGCGGGTCGTTTCTTCCAGCAGATCACCGACGGGATCGGGGAGGGCGATGACTTCGCGGACGGAGACGGCGAGATGGTTAAGGCGCGCCGTTGTGAGTGTCAGCCGATCGCGGGAGGCCGCCGAGAGGGCCGCGGCCTCGGGCGAGGCGAGGTCGCTGGCGTTGGCGGCGAGGAGCGCGGCGTGGGAGGCGTCGATCAGGTCGGCGAGGCGGGCAAGGGCGGCGTTTTTGGCGGCGGTGGGGACGGTCGCGAGCACGAGGGACGCGGCGCGGGCGCGTTGGGCGAGGGACGTGACGAGGCTCGTGAGTTCGGCTGACATGGACCGGTGAAGTTGCCCACGGAACACACGGAAGACACGGAAAAACTCAAACGACGTGGGCCCGGCCAGCGTGAGCCGGCCTCGGTGAAACCTAGGACTTGGGATCGAGCAGCACGGCCTTGGTGCGGCCGCCGAGGTCGATGGTTTCGAGGCGCGTGACCGTGAGGTTAGCGCCTTGGGCGGAAAGAAGCGTGCGGAGGGCGTCGAGGTCGTCGTGGTCTTCGGTGACGATTTGACCGAACCGGCGGTAGGTGACGCGGTAAGCGGTTTCCAGGCCTTCGAGCCGGCGGAGCGGGTCGCCTGGCGAAGTGGGGCGGGGCGCGGCAGGTTTACGTTTCGGCTTGGCGTCGGACGGGAGCGCGGGGCGCGTAAACGGGTAGGGCGCGCCGAGGAGGGCGGCGGCGGCTTGCTCGATGTCGTGGATGCGCACGAACAGCGCCTCGCGATCGAGGAGCAGGCTGTTGATTTGGATCTGTTGATCGGGGCGCATCAAAGCGATGGTGGACGGAGGCCAGGATCCGGAGGAGTGGACCACGAAACACACGAATCACACGAAATCCGGAAAGCGGAGAACTTCGGAGAGGTGCCCACGGAACACACGGAATACACGGAAGGAAATCGAGGCGGAGGGGCAGATCAGGACTTGGCCGGGGTTTCGTCGGCGTCGGACTCGTCGCCTTCGTCGGAGTCGGTGGCGATGGTGCCGGGAGATTTCTTGGCGGGCTTTTGGTCGAAGGCGGCGACGGGGAGCGGGGGCGCGGGGAACGGGTAGACGCCGGCTTCGCCGACGACCGTGTTGATCTGCGTCTCGAGGGCCGCGATCTTTTTGTAAGCGGCGGTGCGCTCGATGATGAGAGCGTCGATTTTGATGCGGGCGTCGAGCGCGGCGCGGATTACGTCGGCTTCGGCGCCGAGCACAATGTCGCGGAACGTGAGGGCTGTCGGTTTTTTGGCCATGATGGATTATTGCCAGAAGAGGCGCTTGAGTTGGGAGAGTTTGGTGGAGAGTTGAGCGTTGAGAGTTGAGGTCTCGGCCTGCGGGGCGCGAGTGGCGGTGGTGGGCAGGGGCTTGGAGATCGGAGCGAGCGGGGTGGCGGGGGCAGGCGATTTTGGCGTGCGGGGAGCGGAGGCGCGGGCGGCTTGCTGAGCCGCAGCGGCTGCGGCGATTTCCGGACTGGGATCGGCGAGGAGACCGGCGATGAGTTCGTCGGAAGCGTGGGCGTGCTGAAGGGCGGCGAGCCGCACGGCGGGGCTGCGGTCGCGGGCGAAGTCGTAGAGATCGGCGCGACGCCAAGGGTGCGCTGCGACGGCGAGGGCACGAATCGTCGGAAGCGGATCGGCGAGCAGTCGGCGCGTAAGTTCGGGGTCCGCGAGGGTCGCGGGTTTTTGTTGGATCGCCCAGTGGCGTCGAAAATCGGGGCTGTGCTCGATCAGAAACGGAATGAGTTCCTCGTAGAGATCGTCGCGGTAGGCGAGAGCGGTGAGGACGGCGGGCAGACGGGTGGCGGCGAGTGCTTGGATATGGTCCGATGAAAGAGACGGGTTGGTCGCAAGGGCGACGCAGGTAGCTTCGTCGGCGAGGGCCACAAAGTAGTCGGCGATGTCGGGGAGCAGCGAGGGATTGGCGGCGAGAGCAACCCGGACGGCGGGGCTTTCGGACGGGGCGAGTTGGCGCTGCAGGGCCGACGCGAGGTTCGGTCGGGCGGCGACCCACGCCGGTTCATCGGGCTCGCCGTGAGTGATGAAGTGGAGCAGCGCAACGGGGTCGGGCGCGATCAGGTCGCGGGCAATTCGCCGAACCGTGGCGTGCGGTGAAAGCAGGAGGAGCGCGCGGACGGCGACGGGAAGATTTCCGCGCGAGGTGAGGGCGAGTTGAACTTCTTCATCATCGGAGGCGGCCCAGCCGAGGAGCATTTCATCGTCGGCGGTGGTGGTGGCGATGGTGTGGGCCCGGACGACGGGGCTGGTGTCGGCGGCGAGGACGAGGGCGACTTGGGCGGGAAGGGCGGGCTGCGAGGCTAGGCGGAGACGGACGCCGGGGCTGGAGTCGGTCGTAAGCGCGGCGTGGTGGGGTAGTCGGAGGGACGGGTTGGTGGCGACAGCGCGGCGGACGGCGACGTCGGTGTCTTGGGCAAGATTCAGCAGTTCGCGGGCGGCGAGTTGCGGGTGGGTGGCGACGTGAGTGCGAACCTCGGGGTTTTCGTGGGCGGCAAAAGCGGAGAGCAGATGCGGCGGTGTGCGGGGGTTGGTCGCGAGAAAAGGGAAGACCTCGGGATCTTGGGCGGTTTGGGCGAGGGCCTCGAGCAGATGGCTCGGCGAAAGCGGATAGGCGGCGACGAATTGCTGGGCGACGGAGGGCTCGGCCAACGCTGCAAGTTCTTGGAGCAGGCGGGAGGAGAGCGGCGGTTTGCGCAGGGCGACGGCGGTCTTGCGCACGCCGTCGCGACGGATGCGTTCGAGGAGGGCGGAGGAGGTAAGGGCGGAGTCGGACAAGATTTTTTAACCGCTAATGTGCGCTATTGTTTCGGAGGAGGAGAGGGCTGAGACGGGTGTGGGCTTCGGCTGATCGCCAAATCACGGTTGGTTCTTCTGGGTTTGATTGGCGGAGATTAGCGAGGATTCGCGGTTCAAATTTCAGGGGAGTTTGAGGTCGCCGGGTTGGACGTAGATTTCGCGGGGGTTGTTGCCCACTTGGGGGCCGATGTAGCGGCGCTGCTCCATTTCCTCCATGAGGCTGGCGGCGCGGTTATAGCCGATTTTGAGGCGACGCTGGAGGTAGCTCGTGCTGGCGCGGCCGTTGGCGGAAATCGCTTCGAGGGCTTCTTTGATCATCGGATCCGCGCCGGCGTGAAGCGTCGGGTCGGTGTTGGCGCCGGGAACGTCTTCGGGGCGGAGTTCGACCCGGTAGCGCGGGGCGAGCTGGGCCTTGAGGCTGGTAACAATGGCTTCGATCTCGGCGTCGTCGACGAACGGGGCTTGCAAGCGTTGGAGACGACCGAGGCCGGGCGGGCTAAAGAGCATGTCGCCGCGGCCTTGGAGGGCTTCGGCGCCCTTGCCATCGAGGACGGTGCGGGAGTCGATCTGGGAGGCGACTTGGAACGCAATGCGCGTGGGATAGTTCGCCTTGATGATACCGGTGATGACGTTCACGGACGGACGTTGGGTCGCGAGGACGGTGTGAATGCCGACCGCGCGCGACATCTGCGCGAGTCGGGCGATGGGCGTCTCAACGTCCTGCGCGGCGGTCATCATGAGGTCGGCGAGTTCATCGATGACGAGGACGATGTAGGGCAGTTTCGCGAAACCCTCGGCGACGGCCTTGGCGTTATAGCCAGCGAGGTTGCGGACGGATTTCTCGGCGAGGACCGAGTAGCGGCGCTCCATTTCGCGGACGAGCCACTTGAGGGCTTGGACGGCCTGCTTGGGATCGGTGACGACGGGGTGAATCAGATGCGGCAGGTCGCGGTAGATGGCGAATTCGACGATCTTGGGATCGATGAGGACGAGTTCGAGTTCGTCGGGACGGAAGCGGTAGATCAGCGAGAGAATCAGGTTGCTGATGCAGACCGATTTGCCCGAGCCGGTGGCGCCGGCGATGAGCGCGTGGGGCGCGCGGGCGAGATCGAGGATGACATGGCGGCCGGCGATATCGACGCCGAGAATCAAAGGCAGTTCGCCGGAGTGGGTGCGCCAGGCTTCTGATTCGAAGGAGGCGCGGAGGGCGAGAGGCGCGGAGTGACGGTTGGGAATCTCGACGCCGACGTAGCTCTCGCCGGGGATCGGCGCTTGGATGCGGACGGCGTTGGCGGAGAGGGAAAGGGCGAGGTTCTTCTCGAGGGCGACGATAGATTCGACGCGGACGCCGAAGCCGGGTTTGACGCGGAACTGGGTCACGCGAGGTCCGACGACGGAATCGTGGACGAACGCGTCGATCGCAAAACTGTCGAGGGAGTCCTGCAAGATGCGCTTGTTGGTCGCGAGCTCCTCGGGGTTGGAGAAGTTCCGTTCGGCGGCGCTGGCCGGGCGGAGCAGACCCAGCGAGGGGCGTTGATAAGTCGCGAGGTCCGAGGGGGAAAACGGCGCAGGGGGAGGAGCAGAGAGGGGTGTGCTGTGAGCCGAGAGATCGGAGGAGGAGGAGGAGGAGGTTTCGGAGGGGGCGTGGGCGAGCTCGCTGCCCACGGGAGCGGTGAGGTCGGCGGTGCGATCGCGGAGGTTTTGGCGAACGCCTTCGAGATGGTCGATGGCGTCGTCGAGTTGGTCGCGGTGGCGGGCTTGGTGGGCGAGGCGCTCTTCGAGTCGGGCTTCGAGCTCGTCGCGCCACCGGGCCAGTTGGTGGTGGTCCTCATCGGGTCCGGCGGCGGTGAAAGCCGCGGGGACGGGAGTCGAAGAGGAGGGTGAGACGGGCATAAGTGACGTGCGAAAGGGTCGGTTTATCGACAGCGGCATTTCCGTCGGCAAGCGCGGAGAGGAAGTTTTTTGTCGGGGCGGGGTTGTGCGGGTGTTTCTGGGCTTGGCGAGGGTCGGAGTGGCTGGGACAACGTCACTTTACCAATGAGCGACTCTTCCCATTTCTACGCGTGCATCATGGCGGGCGGCAGTGGCGAGCGGTTCTGGCCGATGAGCCGGGCCCGCACGCCGAAGCATCTGCTGAAGCTTTTCTCCGACCGCACGCTGGTCGAGGACACGGTGCGCCGGCTCGACGGCGTGGTGCCGATGGCGAACGTTTTCGTGCTGACCAACACCGCGCAGCTGGAGACGACCCGGGCGGCGCTCAAGGGCGTGATTGCCGAGGCGAACATCATCGCGGAGCCGGCAAAACGTGACACGGCGGCGGCGGCGGCGCTGGCGACGGCGTTGGTGCGGGCCCGTGATCCGCAGGGCGTCCTCGCGCTCCTGCCGGCGGATGCACTCATCAAGGATACGGCGACGCTCGCACGACAGGTGGGAGTGGCGCTTAGGCGCGCGGCGACCACACCGGCGTTGCTCACCTTTGCGATCAAACCCGACCATGCGGCGACGGGTTTCGGTTATCTGGAAATGGGCGAGCCGACGGGCGATGGTTTCCGGCAAGTGAAGCGGTTCGTGGAAAAACCCGATGCGACGACGGCGGCGCGTTACGTTGAGAGCGGCCACTATGCGTGGAACGCCGGGATGTTTTTCTGGAGCGCGGCGGCGTTTCTGGCCGAGGCGGAGAAACACACGCCGATGCTGGCGGCGTTCATCCGGGAGTTTCCGTCGGGCGATCCGATGGCGTTTCTCGCGGCGAAATTTCCGACGCTGGAACCTAAAGTTTCAGTGGACTACGCGATCATGGAAAAGGCGGCGTCGGTCGAGACGATGGTTTCTGAGTTCGATTGGGATGATGTGGGACTGTGGACCGCGCTACCGAAACACTTGCCGAAAGACGCGGGCGGTAACGCGGTCCGCGGATCGGTCGTGGCGGTGAACGCGGCGAACAACATCGCGGTGAGCAACGGCCGGGTGGTCGCGCTCGTGGGCGTGAACGACCTCGTCGTGGTCGAGACCGCAGACGCGATCCTCGTCTGCCACCGTGATAGCGTGGGTGACATCAAGAAGCTCATGCCGCTGTTGCCGAAGGAACTGCTGTAGGCGACCGTTCCCGGAAGCTGCCCCGCGAATGACGCGAATCTGCGCGAATTGAGGATCGGGAGAGCAGCGGACGAACGAGTTTGGGTGGCCCCGAATTCCCGGACCGGGTTATGCGCGAATGCCGCGGGCGGTAACGCAGCTGCACGGGTAGCGGCGAGGCTGGAGGCGATCGCCGGGATGGCCACAACGCGAGCGCGGGCAGTCGCACACCTTGGTGCACGCGATAAGCGGAGAACTGCACTGGCGGCTGAATTCTTGCAAAGCGGCGGCAGCCGCGGTGGGCTACGCCGGAATGGGCGTGGTGCTCCTCTTGGCGCGGTGGTTCACCGAGCCGAGTGCGGTCGAAACACGGAATCAGTAGCCGGCTTCGGCAAGCTGGCGGCGCAAAGCCACCAGCGCAGGCGCGGCCTCGTGGGCCGGAGCGTTTTTCCAAATACACTCAATCGTGAGACGATCGTTGTAGCCGATCTGTTTGAGGGCGCGGAAAAATGGGCGGAAATCGTCGCCGTTGATGCCGGGAGCGGCGCGATCTTTGTCCTCGGCGAGGTGGGCGTGGTGGATCGGGCCGACCCGGAGAATATCGTCCGGCGCCTCACCGTTGCGCAGCATGTGGAAGAGATCGACGAGCAGTTTGACCGCGGGATGATTGGCGCGTTTTACGGCCTCGGCGCCTTCGACGATGGTGTTGACGAGATTGCATTCGACGCGGTTGAGCGGCTCGACGACGAGGGTGACGCCTTGGGCCTGGGCGAGCGGGGCGAAGAGACGGAGAGCTTCGACGTATTGCTCAAAGCCACGGGCGGCGGACCAGCCCTCGGGCATCATGCGGGCACCGGCGCTGCCGAAGACCATGATCGACATCCCCACGGAGCGCGCGCGGCGGAAGGCGGTGTCGGCGTAGCGGCTGAGCGCGGCTTGATCGACGGCCGGACCGACGACCTTGAGCCCGGGCGGCAGAAAAGAATTCGAAGCCGGCATGGGGAGCGGGCAGGCCCGCTGCGCGGCGAGGTGCGGGGCGAAGGCCTCGTCGGGGGAGGAGGGCAGGAGAAAGTTTTGCACGTGACCCTCGATGTAGTCGAAGTCGTGGGGCGCGGGAAGAGTCGCGAGCGTGGCGGGATCAAGGCAGAGGCCGAGTTGCATAGGGAAGAGGAAGAAGTGGGCGACGACGCGGGCCGAGGAGATCGGGGGCGGACGGTCCGCATTGAACTGGGTGAGGTCGGTAACTTCGCGACACCAAGACAGGGTCCGAAGCAACAGACGGAACGTGACGGGAGCGTAGCGTCGCCAAGCTGCGCTCCCGTGACGTGGACGAAGGGGTCGAGGATGGTTTTCGGGACGTTCGCGCCCGCCGGTTTAGCGACCGAATGATTTCGCAAAATCGTCTCCGCTGGCCTTGACGACCTTCTTCTTTTTCGGGCGCTTTTTTGCGGAGTCTGCGATTTTCTGCTGGAGCAGTTTTTCGTAGCGGGCGGCGTCCAGGGGCAAGGTGATGGTCTCATCCGTCCACGCTGAAAGCAGCATGGCGTTGGCCAGTTCGATGGAATGGATGCCCTCGGCGCCGGGGGAAAGCAGCGTGGCTCCGTCGAGGATCGCGTCGGCGAAGTTCTTGAGGATCTCGTTGTGCTGGCCGCCGTGATTGGCGGCGGAGATGGCCACATCCCAAGTATCGGGGCGGGAGAACGCGCCGGAACTGGTGCGCGAGAATTCGCTCATGGGCGTCTCGTTCCGCGTGTAAGTGATCTTGTCGTCTTCGTAAACGAGCTTGCCGCGCTCGGCGGTGATCTCGAGGCGGTTGGTGCCGGGGGCTTCGCCGGTGGAGGTGATGAACACGCCGGTGGCGCCGTTGGGGAATTCGAAGTAAGCCGTGACGTCGTCCTCGACTTCAATGCTGTGATATTTGCCGAAACTGCAGTGAGCGCGGATGCGTTTCGGGAGGCCGAACATCCATTGGAAGAGATCGAGGTTGTGCGGGCACTGGTTGAGCAGCACGCCGCCGCCCTCGCCGGCCCAAGTCGCGCGCCAGCCGCCGGAGCCGTAGTAGGCCTCGGTGCGGAACCAATTTGTGATGATCCAATTCACGCGGCGGATTTCGCCGAGCTCACCGGAGCGGATGAGGTGGCGGATTTTTTGGTAATAGAGGTCGGTGCGCTGGTTGAACATCGCCGCGAAGACCTGTTTTTTGTTCTTGTGCGCGGCGTTGAGGCGCAGGGCGTCGGCCTTGTGGACGGAGACGGGTTTCTCGACCATCACGTGGAGGCCGGCTTGAAGTGCGAGGATGCCGAGCGTGGTATGTTGGTAATGCGGGGTCGCGATGATCAGCGCGTCGATGAGGCCGGATTTGATCATGTCCTCAACGGTCGCAAAGGCCTTGGCTTGGGGGAAACGGGTGCAACGGGCCGCGTCGAAGTCTGAGACCGCGGTGAGTTCAAGGCGGGGGATTTTCCCGGCGAGAATATTAGTGGCGTGAGCGGCGCCCATGTTGCCTAAGCCGACAATACCGATGCGGACGTTTTTCATAAGTGAGGAGTGAAGAAGCGGACGGGGGAGATGGAAAAGCAGACCGACTCGGAAGGCGCGACGAGTGGGCTGCAAATCATTTTTCGGGGAAATTTGGGCGGAAATTGGGAGCGGGATTTCGTTTAAAACCACGGTGGCGAGGAGGGTTTTGAAAAAGCACTTGCTTCCGACAAGGGCATCTTGCTTTGTGACCCTTCATCTGTTCGGGCTGTAGCGTAGCCTGGTAGCGCGCTTGCATGGGGTGCAAGAGGTCGTGAGTTCGAATCTCACCAGCCCGACCATTTGCCTCAGGAATCCCCGGGGATTACCCCGGTGCGGCCGGCCTCACTGTAAACGCAGCACCGGCTCGAAAAACTTCCGCAACACGGCCACGACTTCGCTGAATCGCTCGGGGATCCCGGTCAGGCCGTTGCGGCGCAGGAACGCGGCCCACTGCACCTGTTTGGTCGGATTGTTGGCGAACGCATCGGTGAGAGCTTCGGGAAGCGGTGGCAGGTTCGTTTGCCGGCTGGCAAACGTTGCGTCGATGGCTTTCCGCAGCGTCGGGCCATCGAATTCGAACCGCTGCGCCAGGAACCAGATGTCGTGAAAATCCTTCATCCGGGTGTTGGCGATCCCCAGCTTCACCATCGCCTCGAACTTCTCGGCGACGACCGTGTAGACGGGATACGTGCGAATCTGTGGTGCGGGAAAGTCCAACAGCGCCGGGAATGTGGCTCTCTCAGGTGCGGGCGTGACAACATCTCCCGCGCCCACGTCGATCTGCACCGGCACCTCCGCTGGGCCGAGTTTGCCCAGCAACCGGATGCGGACGCCGCCGTAGGCGTCGTCTTCCCGGATGTCGTCAGCTTGAACAGACTTCCGGTCGATTACGATTCCGTCGTCCACCACGGGCACGGCTACCACGGCTGCGAATACCTGGATCTACTCCGCCTTTTCCGTCGAGCCGAATCCGAGGAGGTCGAGATCGCGGGTGGGTCGGTGGGTTTTCTCGTTCCAAACCACAAACAGCATCGCGCCCTTGAGCAGGAACCGGTCGGCGTGGGGCGATTGACTCAGCCGGAAGAGGAGGCGCTCGATGCCGTAGCGCAGGAGCAAAAGGTTGAAATCTTCGCCACGGGTCGCGGCCACGTTTTGCAGCCGGGCTTTCACCGAGGCGGAGATGTTTTTGGGAGCGTTCATGCGAGCATCTCGACGTAGGGTTGAATGACCCGGCTCACCCGGCAGACGGCAGCCGCCCTGGAGAGTTCGTTCATGGTGAATTTTCTCTCCCGCCAGCCGTCGCGCAGCGCCTCGATCGCCACGTCGAGGCCATACTTATGCCGATACTTGAAGCAGTCGGCCACGGTCTTGGCCGGAGAGTAAACGCGTACGGTTCCGCCTGGCAGTGCGTGCTCCTGAACGCCGAAGGCATGGGAAGCGGCCGAGAACTTGCAGAACCGAAAGGGCAGATTTCCGCTGCCCGGAAAATTGGTGTCGCGCGGGAGGGCCAGCCAGACTTGATGCGGCGATTGCGTCCCGATCCGGTGGAATTGGAGCGCGGAAACGAGGCAGACCACGGCGCGCGGCACTCGTTTGGCAGCCTCGACGAGAGAGAGGTTTTGGTCCGGCTCGAAGTCCGCGGATGCGTAGAGACCACGTCCGAGCCGACGCGCCTGCCCCTGTCCGACGAGACGGCGAAGGTATTCACGCGAGTAACCGGCGGCCACCATGTCGCGGGCACGGAAAACCCCGAGGCTGCGGACAAAGTTGCCGGCCGTCAGGATCTGGGTGCTAGTGTTACGCTTTAGTTTCACTTCTTTATGCATGGTATGATAACGTAACAGCCGTTCAAGACTGATCTGAATTGGGTGGCGCACGGTTTCGGAAGCCCGGCGGCCAGTGGCGAGAGGCCTCCGCAAAGAGTCCGCGATGCAAATGCGGTTAATTGCTGGTGCGTCGGCTTCGCAAACGATCCCGGCTTGATCTGATTTCGCACCAGCGAGCCTCGGCCCCGAATCGGGGCATCAGCCAGTTTGCGCTCGGCAGTTCGGATCCGGCTCACCTATTAACACCACTAACGTTCGCCGTTTAATCCTCCCGCCCCGACCATTTTGCTGGGTTTGGGGCCGGGAGAGCGGAGAAAACACCACGGCTCCTCTTGGTCCGCCTCCACAATTAAAAACAGTCCTGTCGGGCGGGCGACTGAGGTGCGCGGATAGCCATAGATATGCTTGGGGAAAATCGGCAGGGACGTCGGGCGCCACGGGCGGCGGGCGCGATTTGGAGGCAAACCCCACGGCCGGTCTCACACTCTCCAGCTGTCGCGATACTGGTTGCGCGTAAGCCAGGCGGAGTCACCGCCGCTGGCAAAGCGGTTCTTGGCGGGATTCCACTTGGCGTTGGCGCCGTGGCGGTAGGCGAAGTTCATCACATGGCAAGCGATCACGCTGCTTGCGCCGACCTCGATGTCGCAGATGGGACGCTGGCGCGAGACGACGCAGTCAAGGAAGTCCTGCAGGTGGCTCTTGCTGTTGTAGAGCTTCACTTTGGCATCGGCGAGATACTCACGCTCGGTGAGCGTGACCTCGCGCTCCATCGAGGTTCCCTTGTCGACTTCGCGGTCCCAGAATTTGTGGACGGTCTTCGCGCCTATCACTAACTCAAACCTCCCGCGGTGGACGTGGCAGGTACCTTCCGTGCCGTAGAAGGACACGCCTCTGCCGCGGACGTGCGTGACGAGGGTGCCGTCGGCGTAGACGAGCTGCGCGCCGCGCTTGGCCGTCTCCCAATCCTTTGGTGCGCGAACCTCAACCGGGCCGCTGCCATCGACGCCCATCGCCCACTGCGCGATGTCGATGTGATGCGCGCCCCAGTCGGTGATCATGCCACCGCCGAATTCCCAGGTCTTGCGCCAGTCCGGGAAGTTGTCGTGGAGGCCGCGCGGGCAGAGGAAAGGGCTGTAGTTAACGAGCGGGCCCGGTCCGCACCACATTTTGCAATCGAGGCCGGGTTCCATCTCGGCCGCAGGCTCCGAGTAGGGTTTGGCCGGGTCGCCGAAGGAGACGTTGATGGCGCTTACGCGGCCAAGCACGCCGTTGCGGACGAGCTCACACGCGATGCGGAATTCCTTATCCGAGCGCTGCTGCGAGCCGACCTGGAAAACGCGGTTTGCCTTGCGGACCTCCTTTGTGAGTTCGACGGCCTCGCGGATGTTGTGGGTGACGGGCTTCTCGCAATACACGTCCTTGCCCGCACGCACCGCGGCAATCGCGATGTAGGCGTGCCAGTGATCGGGCGTGGCGATGAAGACGCAGTCGATGTCATTGCGGGCGATGACCTCGCGGAAGTCGTTGTAAGCGTCGCAGGCCTTGTAGGAGCCAGCTTCCTCCTTCTTGGCGTAGGCCTCGTTGACGCGCTTCTTGGCGGCCTCGCGTCGGGTGGTGTCTACGTCGCATACCGCGAGCACCTGCACGTCGTCGCGGCCGATGAGGGCGCCGAGGAGACCCTTCATCTGCTTGCCCATACCGATACAGCCGAGGGTGATGCGTTTACTAGGAGCGGTTTCGGCGGACCAGACCCGCGAGGGCAAGATGAGAGGGCCGGCGGCGAGCGTGGTGGACAGTTGGAGAAAACGACGGCGGGAGAGCGAGGCGAGCGACATGGAAGTGACGGTTTTTGGGTGGAAAGCGGGAATGGACGAGGGAAGCGAAATCACGCGGGCGACTTCCGACGGCGGCGCCGGGCCGGCTAGAGATCGAAGCCCACCGTAAATACATACAGCCGCGGCTCCACGCGGGCCCAGGCGATATATCGGCCGGTGGAGAGCACGCGGGAGGGCACGATCTTGTAAGGCTCGAGCAAATTCCGGACGTTGAGCTGCACGCGGTATTTGACGCCGCCAAAATACTTCGCGGTGCCGCGGTAGTTCAGGCCGAGGTCGGTGTAGAACTCGTCTTTGCCCTTCAGTTTCTTGTCCAGGTCGAAGCCGACGCTGCCGTTGGCGAGCGTCTTCAGGCCGTAGCCGAGATTAGGCGCCGCGCGGTAGCGGAACGCGAGGTTGGCGCCGAGCCCGCGGAGGCGACCCTCGGTGAACTTGTAGTCGGCAATGAAATTCCAGCGCAGATCCCGGCCCTGACTCCGACCGCGGCCATCGACGGCCTGGATGAAGGCGACGGAGTTGCCGACATCTTCGGCGTAGTAGCGATCGAACGTTTTCGCGCTAGGGTTGATGCCGTCGAACGGAGCGGTGCTCCAGGTCCATGTGTCGATGGTGCCGTTGCCGTTGACGTCGCGGGGGTTGGTTTTTCCGCCCTCGGGGACTTTGAGCGACTGCCACACCGGCAGGCGGGCGGCAATCCAATCGAACCACGCGCTGCCGATGTTGGCCTCCATCGATTCCTGTTTGGCGGCGTTGGCCTTGAAGCTCCAGTTGCGATTGGGTAGCCAGCTGAGGTCGAGTTCGTAGCCTTTGGCCTTGCTGTCGAACATGACCAAATAGTTCGCTTGTCCCTTTTCGCGGAAGCCGCCGGTGCCGGCGCCGATTACAGGCAGCTGCGGGTCGAGGGTGCGCATGGCGTTGTCGATGGTGAAAAGCTGGTCGCGCAACGGATCGTTGAAGCCTTGGTTATCGGCACGGGTGGGGCCGGCGGTGTTGGTAAAATAACTGGCGCGAGCAATGAGTTTGCCGTCGAAGAGGCCGAGTGAGAGGCCGGCGTCGTCGGCTAGCCCGGATGCGCCTGGGTATTCGCGGCCAAACGGATCGAACCGGCCGATGTTGGGCTGAAATGTATCTGAGCGATTATAGGTGAGCGAGGCCCAAGGGGTGAGGTGGAACACGGCCCCGTAGGTGCGGGTGAGGCCCGACTGGCTGGCGCCCCAGGCGCCGAAGCCCGCGACCTCGGCGCTCGGGTAAAGCCCGCTCCAATCGCGCACAAGATAGCGCGGGTCGATGGAGGCACTCTTGGCGGTGTCCTTGCGGTAGCCGAAGAGCAAGACGAGGCGGTCCTTCAGTAGGTAGTTCTGCCACGCAAGCATCTGCGTCTGCACGGAGGTGCGTGCGCCCTCGGTTCCGGTGGTGTTGCGGACTAGTTTCCAGCCCTCGCTGTTCTTATACGGAGAATCGAAAAGGTAGGCGCCCATGGATCGGCCGGCGGCATCGGTGAAGCGCCACGTGCCAAAAAGATCACCGAACGGATGGAAAGCGTGGTTGCCTGCGGGCCCGCCGAGATAGAAACGCGTCCGGACTGTGCGTGAGTTGTCGGAGGCCCAGTTCCGCGTGCCGGTGCCGGTGGGCGAGCCGAAGGAGCCGGTGGGGAAGGTGCTGCCGGGAACGGAGGGGTTTTGTTCGAGGATGCCGCGATTGATCTGCATACCTATGCTCTTGAATTCCGAGCCGGAGCCAAGCAGGGCGAAGCGGTTTCGCCCGAGCCATTTCAGGACCCGATTGGAGTCAAAACGACGGCCGAAATCGAGTTCGTAGGAAAGCGTGACGCGCCAGTCCTCGCGGTTTTCCGAGGTGAAGCCGCCTATAGCCTGCCTCTCGATGTAGTAGCGACCGGCGTTGGGATTGGGCGTGTTGCTGTTGGGGAGGAAGCGGTTTGCGTCGACGTAGACGAAATTGCCCCCGAAGCCGGAATCGGAGGAGATGACGTCAAGGTCCTCTTGGTTGTAGGCGAGCTCGAGGTGCAGATCGGGTGCGAGGCGTTGTTCAACGAAGACGTTGTAGAGATCGGAACGCTGCTTTTGTCCGCGGCTCATGCCAGCGAGATTGGTGTCGAACGAGGTCACGCGTTCGTCGCCCAAAGTGAAAGACAGACGGTCGAGCACGGAGTAGGGATTGAGCGCGCCGGGGATGCCCGTTGGCTGGCGGGCTAGGACCGTGTTTTGATGGTTGCTAAAGGTGCCCTCGAGGCTGCTGCCGGCGTTGAATAGCCAGACGAGGGCGTTGCTGAGACCGCCGAAGATCGGGTTGTTGGCGATGTTGCCGACATTGAAATTGCCGGGGTTGCTCGCGCCGGTCACGCGATTGTCGAAGAGCGGCCGGTCGGACGTATAGGGACTACCAGGCGCGGAGCTAGCGGCCTCCCAAAGCGAGATATTGTCGATGGGGGTGATCCGCGCGGCTCGATTGTTGAAGCGCTCCACCTTCTCTCCGTGCACGGAAATCGTGGTGTGCTTAAACGGCTGCGCGGTGATCGCCCCGTAATACCGGTCCTGCCGGTCGAGGTTGGGCTTGGAGAAGGTCTGGGATTCCTCGGAGAGAACTGCAGCGCGCAGGGCGAGTTTTCCCTTGAGGATCGGCTGGTTGAAGTTGAGCGAGGCGCGGCGAGACTCCTCGGAGCTGTGCTGGAGCTCGGTGGACAGGCTGCGGCGCTGGAGATTGGCGCGCTGTAAACTGACGTCGACGATGCCGGACGGGCTGCCGAGGCCAAAGAGGATGGCGTTGGGGCCACGGGCGATGGTGATCCGGTCGAGGTTGTAGTTGTCGGTCGGCATGCCGGCCTCGAAGAAATTGCGCGAGAGGGTAGCGCCGATGAGGCCGCGGACGCGATTGACCGTCCGAAGCTGGGCTACGCCGACTGAATGGAAGCCTTCGTCAACGAATTCGTCGCGGCCCTCAACGTTGGTGGAGTAGATGAGCGCCTGCTCGAAGCTGTTCACGCCGAGGTCGCGCATGAAATCCATGGTCATAACCTCCAGAGGCTGGGCGAGGTCCTTGAAGTCGGTTTTCATGCGCGAACCGCCGAGCGTCTGGGTTGCGACCCAGCCGGTCTCCTTGGATGCGTCGATGACGAACGGCGAGAGTTCGATGACGGGATTCTCTCTGCCAGTTTCGTTGCTGCGGGCGGGACCGTCCTTGGTTTCAACGAGCGGTGCCGCCCTTGGGGCGTTTGGGTCGTCGCCCCTCTGGACCACCATGCCGCCGGTCTTCGCGTCCTCGAACGCGGTCAAATAGGTGCCGGCCAGCAGGCGGTCCAGTGCCTCCCGCACCGTGAACTGGCCCTTCACCGCCTGGGTCTGGATTGCACCCACGGGGGAAAAGACAATCTCGCGGCCCGCCTGCTGGGCGAACTTCTTCAGGGTATCCCGGGCTTCGCCGGCGGGAACATCAAAGGCGATGCGGACTTCGGTCGCCAGCAAGGCAGCAACGAAGGAGAAGCAGAAGGCGGCGGCGGCCGCCCAACGACAGAACTTAGGCCAAGGGGAGGTATTCATGGGGTTTGGTCTCATGAACTGAGATGCTCCGGGGCCGTGAAATCCTCTAGCGCGAGTTTCGGTGGCCCGGGTCCCCGCCGGCACCGCTCCGATATTTTCTTACTTTCGACGCGGCCGGTGCAGGGAAATGACGTTGCCGAAACGTTCGACCTCGATGCCAAAGCCGCCCTCCAACAACCGCAGAAAACCCTCCACATTGTCGGATCGCAACGAGGCGCTCAGCGGCAGGTCGGCAAGCGCGGGATCATCAACGCTAATCTGGAACGGCGCGTTGCGGCGGTTGAATTCGGTAATGATGGCGGAGAGCGGCGCCTCGGCGAAATCGAGCACTGTGGGCTGCCACGCCAGCAGCCGGGCGGTGTCCTCCGGCGTGACCGCGACGACTGCGGGCGGTGAATCCGAGGCTAGTGAAACCACACACCGGTGGCCTGCCTCCACCCGCGCCGCCTTCACCGCTTCGCGCTCGCCGGGATGCGCCGGCTTCGACGTCCGCACGTCGACCGTGCCCTCGGTCACCACTACGTCCACGCTGGCGGTCCGGCGCTGCACGTTGAAGGCCGTGCCCACTGCGCGCACGGTGACCGTGCCCGCGCGGACCGTGAAGGGCCGCTTCGGGTCTTTGGCCACTTGGAAGTGCGCCTCGCCGCGGGAGAGTTCGATGTGGCGCTCGCCGGCGGAAAAATTCACGCGAAGTTCTGCGCCGCGGTTCAACTCGACGATGGAACCATCCTCAAGCGTTCGCCGATTGATCAGGGCGACTTGGCCGGGAGCGATCGCCATCGCCGTTGCATCCGACGGTTTTTCCGTTCGGGCAAGAAACACCCCCACCGCCACGGCCGCCGCCGCCGCGAGTGCGCCGGGGATGAACCAGGTCGCGCGGCGCCGCCAGCGGGAAACCGCGCCGGATTGAGTCGGGGCAAGGAGGTCCCGATTAGGTTTCGCCCCGTGCACGGGGCGCCAGTCCGCGAGGAGGTTGAGACGGGTCCAACCGGCCTTTTGCTGCGTCAGTGCTTCGCCATGCCGGGGGTCGGACCCCAGCCAATCGAGGAACTCATCCTGTTCGGCGGCAGTGAGCCCCCGCTCCAGACGAACGACCCAAAGGGCGGCCTCAAAGTCGACTTTCTCAGGCGCTTTCATGCGGGCGGCGGCAGATCGTGATATGCGCTAAAATACCGGTTGATCTTCTTCAGTCCAACCGCGGTGTGAATTTCCACCGTATGCTCCGCGATCCCGAGTTCCGCCGCGGTTTCCAGCTGCGACAGACCATAAATTTTCCGCAGGGTAAGCACCTGCCGGCAACGGCAGGGCAACTGCTGGATGGCTTGGGTAAGCATCTCGAGTTCCTGGGTGCGAGCAACCGCCTCCGGGATATCCGTGGCCTCGTCGAGAATCGCCCCGGCATCGATTTCCTCGATTGAGCCTGTGTTGCGCGCATGCCGACTCCGCGCCTTCATGAGGGCGAGATTGCGCGCGACGACATAGAGATAGGCCTTGGGAGAACGGACCGCGGTGGTCGCATGGGCTTCCAAGACTCGCAGGACGGCCTCCTGCACGAGGTCGTCGACCTCCGAGGTGTCGGGAAACTGACTCAGGAGCCAAGCGCGCAGCATCCTGGTGTGCGGCTGCAACTCAGTCGCGAACCAGCGGGAAGTCTCGGGGTCTTGAGGAGGCATGATTGGGCGGTCAATCCATGGGCTTACGCCATCGGCCGCGGCTTCCGCAAGTCCCGGGCAAGAATAGTTTCTCTGAGTAAAAATGAACTAGAGGAATTTGCCGCGCCGCGCATCCGCAACGAGCGCTTAGCCTGACAGTTTTTTTCGCCCGGGTGCGCCATCAGGCCCGCGCAGTTAGCGTCGCATGCGGCTGGCAAGGTCGCCAGGACCCGGCCTCGTTGGAACTGGGGCCGTTCGTGCCACCGGGTTTCCCGTTACACAATAGAGACGATACGCGCCCTGCTGGTTCGGCGGCCTAGAGTGGTGGCCGTCGAACCAGCGGAGCGGTTGACAAACCGGAGCTTAAGTCCAGCATTGGACTTCAAAGAATACCATTTTAGATTATGAAAGCACTCTCCATTATTGAGGCAGCCACCTCAACTTCGGCAGCAATTGCGCGAATCGCCCACGGGCTGGAGTGGGCTGACGCCGAGTTTGTCGCCAAGAAGCTCGGAGTTCCGCTTGACCGCTTGGCCGTCCTGGTCGGTGTGCCGCGCTCAACCTTCTTTCGCCGGCAAACCGAGGGACGGTTCACCGAGGCGGAATCGGAGCACATCATGCGGTTCGCACGGTTGTGGCAGGTCGCCTGCGAGGTCTTCCGGAGCGAGGCCGGCGCGCAATCGTGGTTGAACCGCGCCCAGGTTGGTTTGGACGGTAATGTGCCACTGGACTACGCGAAATCCGAACTCGGCGCGCGGGTGGTTGAGGACCTGATGATGCGGATCCACCACGGCATTTTGGCTTAAGCGTCATGCGGCTTTGGCGCATAGAAAAGTCCATCTTCGCCAAGGAGGTTCGCTCCGGAAACGGAGCACGAATCTACGGTGGGCGCTGGAACAGCCCGGGGCGTCCGGCGATCTACTGCGCCGGCTCTCTGTCGCTGGCGATGCTCGAAGTGCTGGCTCAAGTCAGCACAGAGGAGGAAGCCGGCGAGAAACGCGTTTTCTTCACTGTCGATATCGACGACAAATGGATGGAAGAGGTCGCCACGACCGATCTGCCACGAAACTGGCGATCGGCGCTAAACGTGGGCCCATGCCGACGTCAGGGCGACGCCTGGTTGGGTCGTGGGCAGTCGGTGGCGTGGAGAGTCCCGAGCGCTCTGGTGGCCGGAGAATTCAACTGCATCCTAAACCCCGCGCATCCGCACTACCGAAAGGCAGCGCTGTGGTCCGCGGGAAAGCCGCTGCGACTTGACTCGCGACTGTTTCTGGACCTCGGAAAAACCGAGTGATGCTCTGGAATGTCTTGGGTCCCGGATAGCGAATCCGACGACTGGAAACCAAGCGGGGACTATGCCTCCGCGAAGCGTCCGCAGTGCAAATGCGTTTAATCACGGGGACCGGCAGTTCTCAAACGATTCCAGCCTGATGTTGATCTGACACCAGCGAGCCTTTGCCGCGAATCGAGGCGTCAGCTACGCTACGCTCGGTAATTCGACTCCTGTTCACATATCACTGCCGTTACCGTTCGCTGCTTAATCCGCCCCGGACCATTTTCTATAAAACACAGGAATGCGGCTCGCGTGGTGGGGCCGGTAGGCCCAATCGGGGACCGGAGGGGCGAGGTGAATCCGACCGCGAGCGGCTACTACAGCTGAATCGGCAGGCCGACTTCGATGATCTGCATCGGGGGCAACTGGTAATAATCGCGCGCCTGCCGGGCGTTGCGGCTGAGGAAGGCGTAAAAGAGCTTTTGCCATTCGAACATGCGCGTGTCGCCGCCGGTGATAATCATCTCCCGGTTAAAGTAGTAGGTCGCCTCATTCAGCTTTAGCGGCACGCCGGCGGCGCGGACCTTTTCCATGAGATTCGCGACATCGGGCGACTCCATGTAGCCGTAACGGCCGACGGCGCGCCAGACGCCGTGGCCGATCTCGCGCACGGAGAAACGGGTGGCGTCGTCGACGACCGGCACTTCGTCGGTGGTGACGCTGAGCAGGACCACGGTCTCGTGGAGAACGCGGTTGGCTTTAACGTGGTGGAGCAGCACCAGCGGCGTGCCGGTGGGATTCCCCGCCATGAACACGCCGGTGCCGCGCACGCGCGTGATGTGAGTGCTGGAGGCAATGTTGTTCAGCTCGTCCTCGGTCACTTCGTTGGCGTAGATGCGACGGAAGATCTCCGTCTTCCCTAGTTTCCAGGTCGTCATGATGGCGATCAGACCCAGAGCGATCATGACGGGGAGCCAGCCGCCGTCGGCGAACTTGTGCAGATTGGCGGCGAAGAAGGTGACATCGATCACGAGAAAAAAGCAGCAAAACGCTCCGGCCAACCACCAGGACCACTGCCACGCGCGGCGCATCACGACGAAGAGGATCAAGGTCGTCACGATCATGGTGGCCGTCACCGCGATGCCGTAAGCGGCGGCGAGGGCCGAGCTGGATTTGAAGCCGTAAACGGTGGCGATGGACCCGAGCGCGAGTGAGATATTGACGAGCGGGAGATAGATTTGGCCGGGTTGGTCGGGGTTGGTGTGCTTGATCGTGAGGCGGGGGAAATAACCGAGTTGCACCGCTTGGCGGACCAGCGAATAGGCGCCAGAAATGAGCGCTTGGCTGGCAATGATGGCGGCGGCCACGGAGAGCGCGAGCAAGGCGAGGCGGGCCGGTCCATCGGGAGCGAGGGCGAGGAATGGATTGGCGACGTTGCCGCCCTGGGCGATGAAGTTGGCACCTTGGCCAAAGTAGTTGAGCACGAGGCCCGGCAGCACGATGGCATACCAAGCGAGGTTGATCGCGCGGCGTCCGAAATGGCCCATGTCGGCGTAGAGAGCCTCGACGCCGGTGACCGCGAGGACGACTGAGCCAAGAATGACGGCAGCCTCTTTGGGGTGACCGATCAACAGCTGGAGGCCGAGCAGGGGATTCAGCGCCTGCAGCACGACCGGATTTTTCACAATGTGCCAGAGCCCCAAACCGCCCAGCACCACGAACCACAGGAGCATTACCGGCCCGAAAATCTCGCAGATGAACTTGGTGCCTCGGTATTGGAAGGCGAAGATGCCGACCAGAATCGTGATGGCGATCGGCAAGACGTAGTGATCAACCTCTGGCCAGACTTCCTTGATGCCCTCCGTGGCCGAGAGGACGGTGATGGCGGGGGTAATGATGGCTTCGCCGCAAAGCATTGCGGCGCCGACAAGGACGGTGATGACGCCGAGGTTGAGCACCGACTTGCCGGGTCGGTCCAGCTGGCTGAGGGCGAGTAGGGCGAAGATGCCCCCCTCACCACGGTTGTCGGCGCGCAGCACGAGCACCGTGTATTTTACGCACACCACCAAAATCAGGGACCAGAAAACCAGAGAGAGAACCCCGAGCACGGCGGCAACGTGTTCGCCGGCGGGCAAGGCATGCAGGCACTCCCGGATGGTGTAGAGTGGGCTGGTGCCGATGTCGCCGAAGACGACGCCGAGCGCGCCGATGGAGAGCGCGGCCTTGGCCGAGGAACTGAGAGACGCGGGCGCGGGAGTGCTCATGAACGGGGCGATATTTGGATGGGGGGAGGGCGACTCCAAGCTGTTTCACCACGGTGGCGGAATGTTGCTTGCTTTTTCGGTTTCAACGCGGGGCCAGCCCTCGACAAATCGCGGCCTGCGGCTACGGTCGCGGCATGAATCCCGTCTGGCAACAGGTCAAAGAGTTCACGGATATCCGCTATGAAAAGGCGGACGGCATCGCGAAGGTGACGATCAACCGGCCGGAGAAGCGCAACGCGTTCCGCCCCGAGACGATCATGCAGATGTATGAGGCGTTCATCGACGCCCGCGAAGATCCTACCGTGGGCGTGGTGCTCCTCACCGGCGCGGGTCCGCACACCGACGGGAAATATGCGTTTTGTGCCGGCGGCGACCAAAGCGTGCGCGGTCATGCGGGCTACGTTGGCGGCGACGGCGTGCCCCGGCTCAACGTGCTCGATTTGCAAAAACTCATCCGCTCGATGCCGAAAGTCGTGATCGCGCTCGTGGCGGGCTACGCCATCGGCGGTGGACATGTGTTGCATCTCGTGTGCGACCTCACGATCGCGGCGGATAACGGCATTTTTGGCCAAGTCGGTCCGCGCATGGGCAGTTTCGACGGCGGGTTTGGTTCCAGTTATCTCGCGCGCATCGTCGGGCAGAAGAAGGCCCGCGAGATCTGGTATCTCTGCCGCCAGTATGACGCGAAACAGGTGTTGGAAATGGGGCTGGTCAACACGGTGGTGCCGGTGGCGCAGCTTGAGGCCGAAGGCGTAAAGTGGGCAAAGGAGATTCTCGGTCACAGCCCGCTGGCGATCCGGCTGCTCAAGAGTGCGTTCAACGCGGAGCTCGACGGGCAGGCGGGCATCCAGGAACTCGCCGGCAATGCGACGCTGCTTTATTATATGAGTGACGAAGCGAAGGAATTTCACTCGGCGCAGCGCGAGAAGCGAAAGCCGGACGCCCGGAAGTTTCCGTGGCTGCCGTGAGGTTGGCCGAGTCGGTCGGCAACGTGCGCTGCAGCGCGCGTCGGGTCGGGGTAAACCCCGGTTAAGAACGGCCAAAATCGCGCACGGTGAAAATATAGGCCGGGCGTCGCAGGTTGTGCGGGGGCGATCGCGCCCCGCGCCCCGCGCCCTCAGCGGAGAGCGCCGACGGCGGTGTTGAGCGTGAGATTTTTCCAGAAATCCGACGAATCGGGTTTACCGACCGTGCCGGCCAAGGTGAACGGGGTGGCCATCAAATAGTAGCCTTTGTCGTCTGTCTTGCCGCTGAGTTGCCGGGCCCGGTTCAGGCCGTTGGCGAGCTGATCCTTGGCGGCAAGTTGGAGTTGGAGTGAGAGTGGGCTGGCTTCGAAGGCTTCACCCGGCTTGGAAGCCACCCGGCCGTTGCCAGTGAGTCGCATCAACGGTGAGATGACTTCGAGCGATTTCACCACGATGGCAGCATCGGCGCCGCGCTCGACCTGCATGGTGATTCCGTCGAAGGGCATGTCCTTCAGCAACCCGGCCAGCTCGGACGCGCCGACCAAGCCTTGGGCGAGTCCCTGCTGTCCGGCCAAGCCGGCGGCGAGTCCAAGGAGGCCGGTCACGGCCGAGGTCGTTTCCGCTTTTCGGTTGAGCGCGCGCAAAATGCCTTTCGATCCTTTGAACTCAAATTGTCCCATCAGCCGGTCGGCGAATTCGCCCAAGTTCGCGGCGGTGCCGTTGAACTTGCTCGCGACGGTAAACGTCGTTTCCAGCGGGGGCGGCGTGGCGGGGTCGGCCTTGCGCAGGAAGGCTCCGACATCGAAGCCGGGGACATCGATGGAGCCGGTCAATGCGTAGGGGCGGGGCAACTTGACGTCGAAGGTGAGGAGGGAGGCGACCTTGAAGGGATTGCCGTTGAGCGAGCCGGAGAGGTTTTCGACCGTGAGCCGTTCGGGGCTCGCCGCGAGCGCGCCGCGGAGGTCGCTCAGCGTCACGCCGGCGCCCTGCTTCACCGACTTCACGTTCAAATCAATCCGCCCGGAGAATCCAGCCCACACCGGGGCGAGATCTTTGACCGGACCGACGAGCTTGGGCGCGGTCGCGGTGACCGGAGGGCGCGGCGCGGGAACCGGAGCGGCTGCGGGAGGTTTCGGGGCGGGAGCTGCGGGCGGCGGGGCGCTGAGCGCGGCGAACGCTTGGAGATCGTCGGCGAAAAGCTGATCGCCGGTGATGCGTCCGTCGAAGGATACCGCGCCGGGTTTGAGGCCGACTTTGCCGTCGATGAGCAGGTCGGAGCGCCGTCCTGATTTGGTGACGACGAGCGGGACGCGCACGGTGCCCGCGTTGTTGGGGTTGAGCGCGGTATCGACGGCGAGTTCGATGGTGCCGAGGGCCAAGGCGCCTTCGCGCGCGACGAGGTCTTTGGCGAGAAGGTTGATCTTGGCCTGCACGCCGTCGGCCAAGGTGACGTCGAACTTTGCGGTGAGGGCACCGCGCAGCAGGGGCAGTTGAGCGGCGAGTGCGGGCTGTTTGGCGAGCGCGGCAAAGTCGGCGTCAACTTGGCCCCTGCCCTTGGCGCGGAGCGTCTTTCCCGGAGTCACCTCGCCCGAAATCGAGGCGGCGAGCAACGAGGTCGATCCTTGCTTGAGCTCCAGGCGTTTGATGTCGGCGGACGCCGTGCCGGCTTTCCAAGTGGCGCTCAGATCGGTGGAAAAATCGGCCCCGCGGAGAAATTCTTGGCCATCGAGGGCGACAGTCGCGTTGCGCAGGGCGATCCCCTCGAGGGCCCGCACCGCGTAGGCATCGATGCCTTGCAGCGCGATCTCGACGGCACCGGCGACCAATTGGCCGGAGAGTTTGGCTTGGGCGACGTAGGGCTCCGCCCACGCCAGCGGGGTCGTGCCCCACTGCACGCGGGCGGCGGCCCGATTGGCATCCGGCACGGCGGCTTGGGTCTTGGCGAGATCAAGGGAGATCGCTTGCAACGTCTCGACGGCGGCGAGCAATTCGTTGCCGTTGCGAGTCGCGTTCAGGCTAAGGGCGGTGAGTTCGAGGGTGTTGCCGCCGTGACGGCCTTGAGCGTTGAGTCCAAACGCCAAGGGGCCGACTCCGGGCGGGAGAAACGGTTTTACGAGCGAGGCGAGGGTGCCTTTGAGCTGCGATGTGAAGACGACGACCGGCGAGGTGCCGCCGAGAGCGACGTCGGCGGTGAGGCCGCCGGCGACTTGGTCTCCGTCGGGCGTCGAGATGTTGAGGCTTTCGATTTCGGCGACGATGCGGTTGGCGGTGTAGTCGATGAGCGGGCTGAGCGAGATGGAGACGCGGTCCGCGAGCAGCTTGTCGCCCTCGCGCACCGTGACGGAGCGTAAACTCAGCGGTTCGAGGGCGCGGACCTTGACGCGACTGCCGTCAAGTTCGGCATCGATCACGAAGACTCCGGAGAGATCGCCGCCCGCAATCGTGCGAGCGGTGACGAACGGTTGGCCCCAAGCGAGCGGGATGGCCACGAGCGCAACGCGGGCCAGCTCCGTGCCGGGTTTTTCGGGCGTCACGCGCTTGTCGTTGAAATTGAAGGAAAGTTTTTGCTGCGCCGCGATGGCGATGAATTTGCGACCCTCAGCGGTGGCGACGTCGAATTCGAGGCGGCCGAGTTGAGCCGACTCTTTGCTGCTGCCGCCCTCGAAAGCAGCGCGGATTTGGAGCGCGCCCACGTCGGTGAGGCCGGCGTTGAGTTTCTCCAAACGGGAGATAGCTCCGGTGAGTTCGCCGGCGGCGGTCGAGGCGCTGGTCTCGAGGTTGAAGGTGAAACGGCCCTTGCCGGAAAGGGCGACTTCCGGGAGGCCGAAGCTGGCGAGCACGGTGGCGAACTGTTCGCTGCGCACCGCCAAGTCCCAAGCGCCGGTAAAAACGGGCTTGGGGGCCGAGAAATCGACTTGGGTAGTGAGCAATGGCTCGACGGTCGCTCCGCGGACCAGGGACACGCGGGTCGTCAACGTTTCGGCGGCATTGGCCGCGGGTTGCTCCAACTTCAGATTTAGCTTCAGGCCATCGGCGGGCAGACCGGGGCCGGTGGCGCCGGCATCGGCGACGACTTCGACGAGATCGATGCGCAGATCGGTTGTGGTCCGGATTTTGATCTCACCTTTGGCTTGGGCGGCGGTGACGGCAGCGACCTTGCGGGCGTCGGTAAAGTTGGCTTCCCAGCGCAACACGGCGGTCTCGCCCGGGGCGATGCCGCCGCCCCTGAGTGAGAGTTTGGCGGTCTGATCGTCGGGCAGCAGTACCTTGGCCTCGAGTTCGACGTTTCCGACCCGAACCTCGCCGGGCAGACGAATGGCGTTCAAGACACCGGCAAAGGGAGTGGGAGGAGTGACGGGCGGCGGGGTAGGTTTGGCGACGGGTTTCCGGGCATCGATTTCGATGCCGCGCCCGGTGATCCGGCCGACCGTGATTTTGCCGCCGGAAAAATAGTCGGTGGCGGTGTAGGCGGCGCTGAGCTCCTTGGCCGCGATCGCAATGCCGTCTTGGACGACGCGCACATCGCGCAATTCCGCCTCGCTCAAGCCGACGGAGACCCGGCCGACCTCGACCACGAGGCCGGGCTGGCCGCTGAGCGCGCGCTGCACGGCCCAGGTCTGGACGGCAGGGGTGAGGGCGAGAACCACGACGAGCGCGACGAGCGCGGCCAGGCTGCCGAGGATAATGACGATGAGCTTGAGCGGTTTCATGAGGGCGGAAAGGGACGTAAAAGGTCGATTGCTGGCGATACGGACGCGCGAGACAAGCACGGGGTTCCCTGCCGGGTTCGCAGTTTCAGCAAGGAGCGCAGGAGCGGCGGTTTTGCCAGCGCTAGATCGGTCAACCTTGGCCAACATGGAACAACTGGCTCGGTTTGCTCCTTTTGGCTTAGTTTGGTGCGCTTTTTGGCACCACGGTTAGCTCTATGATTTTTTAAACTACTATTTTGCATTAACTTAAATGGTGATCGACTCCGCTGGGCTTTTTATTTTGGGCGAGGTGGTTTTTTTGCGCCTGATAGGCGATTCTGGCGCGATTTTCGCTTCAATTCGGGTATGTCGAAAATCCCCGAAGTGACACGAATCCCGCATTTTTCCGTTAAACCCATTTCCGTGGGTTTGACCTGTTGGCTCTGGGAACGACGGACCCGAGCCATCCGGGAGCTCGGGCAGCGGCTCGGGGTCACGTTGCAACTCACCCAGCACATCCGCGGTCTCCGACGGGATATCGAGTGTCAGGTGTCGGGTAAGAACGTGGACCGGTTTATCGGTGAATTTGTCCGGCACTGCTGACGATTGGCCTGGATTTCAGACCCCATGCACGGGTGATCCGAGAGCTGGGCGGTTGGCGGATGGATCGAGTCGCTCAAGGTCGGCTCCAATTGGCGATCGTTGCTCGTTGGAGATGGTGGAGCCGTTTTGGGCCGGCTACTTATTCCCTTTTTTCGCCGGTGGTCGATAGGTCGCACCGTGATCGAGGGGGAGTGAATGGTGCCAGGCGATGACTGCGGCGGTCAGGCGAGCGCTCTCGGCGGCTAGGACGGAGGCCAAGTTGTTTTTTTCCGATGGGTCGGCGGCGAGATCGTAGAGTTGGGCAGAGGCGCCGGTGTAGGTGCAGAGCAGTTTCCAACGTCCATCGCGCACGGCAAGATCGGGGAGTTTGTCGTCGCCGGAGAACGCCGCGCGGTCGGGTGGACGTCGAAAAAAGAGCGGGCGATTACGCGAGACCCCGGATCGGCCAAGGAGCGTCTCGTGCATGGAAACGCCGTCGAAGACAACGTCCGGCGGTGCCGAAACTCCGGCGATGGTCAGAAGCGTGGGGGCGAGATCGATCGTGGCGAAGTGTGACGTGCGGTTGGCGGTGCCGACATTTTTCGGATCCATGAGGCCGGGGCCCCAGATCACGAGCGGCGAGCGGATGCCGCCCTCGTAGAGCATGGCCTTGCTGCCGCGGAAAGGTCCGGCAGAGCCGGCGCCGACTTCGGGGCCATTATCTGAGCAAATGAGAATGAGGGTGTTGTCGCGGAGTGAGGGATCGCCGCGGACGCGATCGAACAGTTTTCCCAACTGACAATCCATGGATTCCAGCACGGCGTGATAGAGTTGGCGTTTGCCGTCGCGCCATTGGTCGACCGGCGGCCAGAACGGACTGTGCACGTCGTCGAGCCAGAGGTTTACGAAAAACGGTTTTCCGGAGCGTGCGGAGGTGTTGATGAATTCCAGCGCCGCGTCGGTGAAGCCGGTCGTGATTTGGGAGCGCTGCATCCACGTGACCGGCTGGCCGAGGCGCTCGGCATCGGCCCAGATGCGCTGCGGCCGTTCATCGCCGGGCTTGAGTGTGAGAGGGAGAAGCTTGGGCCCCATGCCCTCGAAATTCGTCAATGAGGCGTCGAAACCGTAAGCGGTGATCGGCGGCGCATCGTCCACATCTCGCTGGCCGCCCATATGCCATTTGCCGAAGTGGCCGGTGGCGTAGCCGGCGCCGCGCAGCATTCGTGCGATCATCGGAGCTTGTGGATCGAGCCACTGGGCCATGCCGCGCGCGGTGTTTTCGGCACGATTGTTGAGGAAGGAGGTGATGTGCCAGCGCTGGGGATACTGGCCGGTCGAGAGCCCGACGCGCGAGGGCGAGCAGATCGGCGAGACGGTGTAGAACTGCTCGAAGCGCAGACCCTCGGCGGCAAGGCGGTCGATGTTGGCGGTCGTGGCCTCCTTGTTTCCGAAGCAGGAAAAATCGCCCCAACCCATGTCATCGATGAGAATCATAACGATGTTGGGACGGCGCGGAGCAGCCGACTCATCGGCCGCGACGGAAAAGTTCAGGAGGCAAACCAACCCTGCGAGCGCGGGGAAGAATCGGAGCGATGATTTCATGGATTTTTCTTTGGAAGCGGGAGAATCATCCCGTTAGGCGGCGGTGCGAATGAAGAATCTCGAAGTGGAAAGCGGCGCAACCCTCGGCGTGACGACCGCGGCGTTATTGCTACGACGGGAAGAACCGCAGGTTTGGTAACTCTTTCTTGGTGGTATGCCACGCAGATCAACTTGGTGGCGATGCGGACCGTGGCCGATGATTGCGCGGTGAAAATCCGGCGCTGTTTGGCTCCTCGCCCGGAGCGGCGGCGCGTGCAACCGACTGCCGGCGGCGGCCGTGGGTTCTGGTTGAAAAGCAGCGCAACGGGGGCATGGAGGAAAAAGTGCGAAGGCGACGTCGGCTTTTCGCCACTTGCCTTCCCGCCGGTTTGACCTTTTCCGACGCGCCACCACCCCTTTTCGCCATGCCATTGTTGACGATTGTCCCGCCAATGCCGGGCGCTGAGCGCCGATTTAAGCCGTTCGTCGATTTCGTGCATGCCTGCGGTTGGGAAACGGAATTTGTCCGACTCGACTGGCCCGGCCATCGCCCGCCTTTCGGTTCGACTGAAATCTTTCCGCAGGTCGATGCCCAGACGGCGGGCAAGGTCGTGATGGGGTATTCTCTCGGCGCGCTCTACGCCCACCTCGGGGCCTTGCACGCCCGGCATCTGATTCTTGGGTCAATTTCGCCGTTCTTTCTCGAGGACGACGACGAGCCCGACCGCTGGATGATTTCCTATCGCGGTGGCAACGCCGCGACGCCGGCCGACGTGCTGGTGGGTGCCCTCGAAGACGAGCAGATGCACCGCCGCGCGACGGCGATCCGCGACTTCTACCTCCACCGCACCTACACCGTCGTCCCCGCCGCCGAGCACGAACTCTGGCACCCCAACTACCTTCAAGCGATCAAGTCGGCCCTCGACCGTATCGGAACCGTGTAGTCGAAGGCGGACGAGAGGAGACCAAAACCTAGGCGTCAGCTTTCGAAAAGAACGGATGCCGGTCGCTCACGCGCGCAGTCAGGCTCCTCGACGATTCTCCGGACGGAAGCACAAAGAGCCCCGCGCCGTTGAGGGCGCGGGGCTGAGGCGTTGTATCGCGGCGTGAAGCCGCTCCTACAAGGCGGATTACTTCTTCTTGGCCTTGGCGGCGGCGCGCTTCTCCTCGATCGCGGCTTGCGCGGCGGCGAGGCGGGCGACCG
>SXGQ01629183.1_pt1 | contig 30309 bp, 20 predicted proteins | sample 3178371 | NCBI WGS metagenome assembly SXGQ01 (sample SAMN11356859, study PRJNA531348) | freshwater metagenome | isolation source: freshwater sample F1-20 | place: China: Fuxian Lake, Yuxi | collected 2017-12-25
CTTACTCCCGATAAATCCGGTTCCAAATTAGTCAACCAAAGCTCACCCCAGTGCATCGAAATATGGAATCTTGTCTTTATCCAGTTTAATCGCAATGCTGATGGTTCACTCACCCCACTGCCGGCAAAACATGTTGATACAGGAATGGGATTTGAAAGGGTAACTGCGGTATTGCAGGGTAAAAAAAGCAATTATGACACTGACATTTTCACTCCTATATTTGATGCTATACGCAATTTAAGCGGAGCCGCACCATACTCAGGAAGCTTGGAAAAACATGCTGATATAGCCTACAGGGTTATTGGCGACCATATCCGCACCCTCACTTTTGCAATTTCTGATGGGGGAGTACCAAGTAATGAAAAACGCGGTTATGTTCTTCGTAGTGTGCTTCGAAGGGCTGAAAGGTATGGAAGACAATATCTCGGGTTCAAGGAACCGTTCCTTTACAAGCTTTGCAGCACTGTCGTTGAATCCATGGGCGGTGTTTTCCCTGAACTAAAGACTAAACCAGATGCCGTCGCCAAGATCATCCATGAAGAGGAAGTTGCTTTCCTTCGTACCATGGAACGGGGGCTGAAATTATTCCAGGAAGTGGCGGAAAAGATATTGGCCAGCGGTGGTAAGGTTATTCCAGCGGCAGAAATTTTTGATCTTCACACCACTTATGGTTTCTTTGCGGATATCACAGCCCAAATGGCCGCTGAAGTTGGCCTCTCCATTGATTTTCCAGGCTACCAAGCACTTCTTGAAAAATTCAAACAAGAGTCGGGCAAGGATCGAAAAAAATTCGTAGTAAGTGCAGTTAATGGGGAATTACCGGTTTGTGATGACTCCCCAAAATATACAGGTTTAAATCTCAATGCAAAGGTTCTTGGTTGGGTTGACAACAATACTGTTGTAAATCAGGGCGTCATCAGCGAAGGAACTGAGGTCGCGCTACTACTGGATAAAACATGTTTTTATGCTGAACAGGGTGGCCAGGTTGGTGATGTAGGATTATTAAAAACACCAACCGGATCATTCAAGGTTGAAGATACCCAAAAGCTTGGTTCTGGAATTCTTCATGTTGGAAGGGTTGAATCCGGTTCCATCGCGGCCAATCAGGATGTGGTAATTCAAGTTGCTTCCCAACGGGACGACATCATGCGTAATCATACCGCGACACATCTGCTTAACCTTGCATTAAGACAGGTTCTTGGAAACCACATTGACCAAAAAGGTTCGTTGGTCGATGAAGAAAAAACTCGTTTTGACTTTTCCCATCCACAAGCAATCACCAAGGATGAAATAAAAAGCATTGAAAATATAGTAAATGAAATAATCCAAACGGATCTCAAGGTTGATTGCAGGATAATGCCATTGGATGAGGCAAAAAAGATCCCCGGTGTAAGAGCGGTTTTTGGGGAAAAGTATCCTGATCCTGTTCGGGTGGTTTCAATCTTGAAAAAGGATGATCATAACTTTCATGGATCGGTTGAGTTTTGCGGCGGCACTCATATTGAACGAACTTCCCAGGCGGGAATATTTAAAATTATCGGGCAAGAATCCGTTGGCAAGGGGGTTCGAAGACTCACAGCCATAACAGGCAGGGCCGCATGGCACGAATTTCAAAAATCAGCGGCTTTAATTGATTCAATCACTGAAAAACTTGGATGCAGCACATCAAATGCCATTGAAAAGATATCCGCCCTTCAGGAAGAATTAAAGACTGCCAAAAATCAATTGAAACAAGGCCAAGGCAACGACCTAGTCTCAGCTATGGATAAATTACTCGATTGTGCCATTTCTAAAGGGCCAAGCAAAATCATCACTGGTTTAATTCCAGCGGGACCGGTGGACCAGATTCGACAAAATTTGGATCGGATTCGACAAAAATCCGGTTCATGTGTTGCAGTTGTTATATGGGTCGAGGATGGAAAAGTAGGCCTGATGAGTGCGGTAAGTGATGATCTTCAAAAAGCTGGTATTGAAGCAGGAAAAATAATCAGCGAGGTTGCACCCGTGGTTGATGGAAAAGGCGGTGGCCCCAAGGGGATGGCTCAGGCGGGTGGAAAGAATCCAACCAAAGTCAAAGAAGCCATCGATAAAGCCAAAGAAATCATTCTCTCAAAGTTGAACTAGAGAAAACCTTTATGTCTGATAATCGGAGCGATGAACTGACTCCAACCTTGAGAACCGCAATAACTCTGATTGAGGCAGGCCAACCGGATCAAGCTATTGCAGCAGCTCATCTTCATGCTGACAAAATGATGAAATTGCATGGGTTTGAATCAGCCCAAGTACTCGAAGCATTTAAAGAGCATGGTTGGGTTTTATGGTGGACGGGGGAACAGGATCGATCTTTGGAAAAATTTAGACAGGCATGCTCACTTGCGGAAAAAATTTCATCTTCGGAAACTTACCTAACCTTGGTCACCCAACTTGCATTGCTGGTTGCCCAATCAGGCAAAATCGAACAGGCACGAAACGAACTTCTTAAATGCTCCAACCTTGAAATCACAAACGAAGACCGGTGCAGGCTATTTTATCATCTGGCGCAATTCAGCCTTTATCTTGGGGACATAAAATCCGCTGAAACTCAAATTAATATATCAAAAAGTGCAATAGAACCCTTTCGCAGTGGTTTTTACTGGAGGTCCGTGGCACTGCATGCGGAAATACAAAAAACAATCTCTGCCACAAACCAAGCCTTTACTTGCCAAGAGGAAACCAATTCATCCCAGCTTGAAGAACTTGTTTCCGCGGTGATTGTAAGAGCACCCGAAAGTGATCCTGTAATCCTCCTTGAGGTTTTGGAGGAACTCCGGGAACTTCTTGAAAATTCCCCTCACGCCAGCATCATTCAAAAACTCAGGACAGATTCTGAAATCGCTAATTTACTAGGCACTTTAGAAAGGCATGAAGATCGTATTGCCATAATCAACGCTCAATTAAATTATTTCTCCAAGGCAACGGCGCTGGACAAAGTCCAAATGAAACTTGCAATCGCACTTGCACAAACTGAAGCCTTAAACCTGGTTGCAGCTTCTGAATCTTACGCGCAGTGCATAAAGGAATTAGACAATTTAAAAGACCCGGAACTCTCGTTTCAGGCAATGTTTCAATTCAGCATGCTTCTTGACCAATTAAAATTGTTTCCGGATGCGATTCATTGGTTAAGACTTGCCATCGAGGAGGCGCAAAAAACAGGTGATTTCCAAGGTCTACTTCACGCGAAAGGCATAACCGGAATAGTTTATTTGCACCAGGAAAAATCAGACCAAGCCCTGCCATATCTTCGGGAAGCCTTGGAAAGGCTTCCGCCCGGGAATCCCTATTCGAACAATGTGATGAAACATTGGGAAAGTTTTCAGGCGGGACAAAAATGCAATTGTTTTAATGTTATAGAAATCAACAAGCAAAGAGTCAGGAAAGACATATTAAGCAAATGTCCAAGGGGATATTTGCGTAATGTCCAAATTTCTAGGGAAAATGAAACTTGGAAAATCGATTTCGATTTTGCAAGGTTTCCTCCTCCGGAAGCACTCAAAAATATTCATGACATTAGTCAAAGAGCCAAGGAAAAATGGCTGGATTAATCTTTCTATCTGGAACCAAAACTGGCTGGTAATGGGGCCCCAAGCCTGATTGCTCCCTGAGGTTGCTGAGTTTGAATATAATTTTGCTGGGGCAGATTATAAGTCGCAGATGGTGCCGCAGGGCGTATGGCGGGATTCGAGTAATCATCCGCTGCAGATTGCCCAGGGAAAGATCCACGGTAAACTGGGGTAGGGGCCTCTAGGACAGGTTGGCTCGGGGGAATTGTCTGTCTTGTCACTGCCAAACTTTGAATTGTTGAAGTATCATTTCCCCTTGGCCCATTGGAAGCCAAAACACCAGGAGCTTGGCCCGGTCGATTAGTCCTTAGGTAGGCGATCCATCGTTCCTCAAGTTCCTCGATATTATTAAAACGATAATATGCTTTTACTGCATTATCCCAACCATAGTTCATTGCATAAGCGATAAAGGCAAGAAAAGTCTGTCTTCCTCCAAGGGAAACAAGATATTCACTTACAGAAAAGCCCTCAGCATAAAGCACCATAACATCATTTGGATATTTAGTCATGGTGAACAACCTGCGTAAAGGAATTCTTCTACCGGGAGTGGAAAGTATATCCCTAGTCATTGAATCATGCCTTTGTTTTTCAAGATCATCCTCAGAAAGAACACATCCCCCCTCATCGGCCCAGCGTGGTACGGGAGTTCTAAAATAATAAGCAAAAACAGTGTGAGTTATTTCATGGGGTAATACGCTGACTAAAATGCGGTCTAAAGGACCTTCAACCTGCATTTCCTGACTTAAAACCCGTCCTTGATCAAATGCAAATGAAGTTGCACCGCCAGCGCCATTTGGTGAAATAAGAACCTTAACAGGGCATGGTTCAGACCATGGAATCATTTCTCTTCCAAGCCATTCCAGTGCCTTTTGTTTTCTATAGTATTCTGCGTATTGCCCGACCTGCTGGGCTATTTGGGGGGTTGGGGCATCAATGATAAAGTTCTGGGTGCGATAAGAAGCCCCCATAGAAAAAAATGAAAGCAATATAAGTAACAAACCACTTTTTGCTTTCATATAAACAAACCTCAAATTTGCAATCAATGCTTACATCGCAAAGATTGACGCAAAAATGAAGCCAAGTCGCATATAAATATTAGACAAGGTATGAATTTGAAGTTAAAGCATGTAAATATCAGTGTTTAAGGAAATGTCTATCCAACTTAACACCTTTGATTTGATCAAGGTTTTGTAATTACTACAAAGCCGCCAAATTGGATTGTAAAAATGAAAAAACCCCAGTTGAATAACTGGGGTTTAAATAAGGCCGATTATTGTAATTGAGTTACTTTTTAATTGGAGCTTTTTCAGGTTCAATCGCTCCGGTTGGCCCTAGTTTTTTCACTAGCTGCCCAGTTGTGTTGTTATAAATGTAAACAATCCCCGCTTCTCCTCCTGAAGCGACAATTGCCCCATCAACACTGGAAGCAAGGGCATAGAGAAAATCATCAGGGTTGGTGAAGGTTTTAACAGCACCACCATTGTCAACATTCCAAATCTTAAGGGACTTATCACCACTGCAAGTGATGAATTGAGGGGTAACTCCAACAAATTGCAATCTGGAAATTTGCTTGGTATGCCCTGCAATGGTCCGGGCCTGTTCACCTTTCTCAAAATCCCAAACCTTGATTGCGTTATCAGCTCCTGCACTGGCAAGAAATTTTCCATCATTTTTCCAGCCCACATCCATCACATGGTGAGTGTGACCTTCAAATGACTTCACTGGCTTTCCAGATGGGATTTCAAATATTTTAACAAACTTGTCAGCTCCACATGATGCCAGCATCTTACCATCCGGACTAAATGAAACACCAAAAGCAGTGTCACTATGGGCACCCTTGATGTCAATAACCTGCTTACCTGTTGAGACATCAAAAACCTTCACCTCACCATCTTCGGTGGGGGCACCTCCGGCGGTAGCAATCAATTTGCTGTCTGGTGAAAAAGCCAATGCAACTACGCGGTCTGCAAAACCATCGATTTTTTTCAATTCAGCGCCCGTAGCAGCATCCCAAATCCTGACTTCTTGGAAACTTCCACTGGCGAGAAGTTTTCCATCCGGACTGATAGCCAATGATTCAACAATGGAAATGTGGGATCCCTTGGCAGTTTTACCATCAGGGCCAACCAACCCTTTTGACTCCAAGTTTCTTAAAAGCGCTCCTGTATTTGCATCATATACATGAACCATATTTCCACGCGCAGCTATAAGATTCAACTTATCTTTGGTAATTACAATCCCTCTGACTGGATATACAGATGAGGGCGGAACAGAAACAACAACCTTTGGTTTAACCCTAGCAGCACTAGGTGCCTTGGCACCTTGATTAATCCAGAGTTTAAATAAGGCAAGCTCCTCAGGCGTGAGAGGTTCTTCACTTTTGGGGGGCATTGAGGGGCGGGTTGTTTTCCCAGACAATTGGTACAAAAGACTGTCCGCAGCCTTTCCAGGAATCACGGCAGCACCTTTTTTCCCACCCTTCATTAAAGCTTCATAACTCCCCATATCAAGTTTACCTTCCTTGATATTACCACTATGACAAAAATTGCACTTCTTCACTAAGATAGGCTCAATATCCTTGTCGTAACTTACTGGCTCAGTCCGCTTAAGCTCGACCACATCAATTGGTTTGACAGGAGCAGATTTTTTGGGTTCATCAGCACCCATCGCGGAGCTGAAACCAAACAAACATAGTCCAATTGCCAATCTAAACATGATAGACCTCATTTAAAAAACAATGGTTATTTCACAATGTTAATATTAGCCTTCAACTCAGATACTACTTCATCTTTCCCCTGAAACATGCCTTTAAACTTCAACAAAATATCATTCCTCGGGCCGGGCATGGCATCAGCAGCAGCTTTTACTTTAAGACCAACACTCTCGGAATTAGCTGGGAATTCCACGGGATCAAAAACGATTCCCTTGGCATTTGCGGGGACAACAACTTCAACCTTGAATACACCATCGTAATTGTGGAGCCTTTTGGCCTTAAGCTCCAACTGCCCCTCGGCACCGGCCTTAACCTGTAAACCCATGTTGCTGACACTAAACTCACCAAGCGCCTTAGGTAGAACCGTTAATTCAATGGGAGTGATAACTGAAACAATATTTACTGCTGCCTTTTGTTTTCCAGCAGCGTCTTTTGCAAAACCTAGATTGGTTTGACCACGCAAAACAATGCTGTAAACACCGGGAGCCTGGGTTGCGGGGACAGTCACTGGAATGGAACCATCGTTGGCCGCGGGGGCAATGCTAATCGCTTTGTTATTGTTGACAAAGTTGGCTGGTAAATCTACTGGTTCCACTAATATAGGTGTTTTCATCTCCGGATCCCGTTTGACCACCACCACCTTGATTGTCCCTTTGTCACCCTGAACAAGTTTATTCTTGTCAATCGTCGCATTCATAGTGAGGAAATTTTTATCCCTTATTTCAGCCACGATACCCCTATCAACCCTGCTAATTGCGACAATATTCTGATTAGCTTGCATGGGCCAAACTATGGAAACTGGAATCGCGTCACGGGTGATCTTCTTTCCCGAGACAACGGCAGTCCCAGTAATCTTAGGGAACGAAGTGGTTTCTACTGCATTTTCTTCAGCCTTGAACACCAAGCTTGCCCGGTTGAGGGAATCATTGATGATTAGTGGTTCCGCTTTGGAGCCCGCAGGCAAACCTTCAGCAGAAATTGTGACATTACCTTTGAAACCTTCCTCACGAAATACAAAAACAGAAAGATAATTCATTCCACCCTTGGGAATTGTCAAAACATCAGGCCTGAAATTGGAGGAGGGCATAACCACAACCGTAAAGTCTTCGGATGGGGGAGCCAAACTTAATTGGTAATGATGGCGCACTCCAAATAAATTTGAAGACTGTCTGCTACCCACCAATACCGAGTAATCCCCATCTTCGGGAATATTGAACAAAAAACTACCTGGATCGGTTGTGTTGGAACCTAGCTTGATATTCAGAGGGTCTTGCCTGTCATCAAGTTCTGTCACTGCACTTTTGCCATCCTTGCCTACAATCCTGAAAAACAAATCGGCTTGGGATCCGAGGGATTCTCCAGCAAGTTTAAACAAGAGTTTATCACCTTTTTTAGCGCTGAAAGAATACCAATCCTTATCACCTCGTTTGTCAATTTTTCCGCAGACCAAACAAGGGGTGGTGATTTTTTGGGCTTTTGCGATTGAGTCGTTATCGTCTTTTTCAATGACCACGGGAATATCTGAAACTGTTGCAAGTATGCTATTTGAAGAGCCAATATCATTTTTCAATTTTGCTTCAAAAGCCTTGTTCCAAAGCATTTGAGGGGATAATTTTTTGGTGTATTTGGAGTAGGATAAAGCCCCGGTTGGAGGGCATGAAATTGGGGCACTGGCTTTTTCCAATACCACACCATCAGATTTTTGTGAGGGATCCAACACACCACCAGGCAAATTACGGCCGTAATAACTCGCTGATACTGTTTGGCCTGCAGCAACTGCGTTGGGAAATACAGCATCTATCCAAGGAAAAGTTCCTACCATCAATCGATAAAAATGTTCAGCAGATCCGGCATTGTATGTGAACTGGCAAACCCTAATGATGTAGTCTCCATCATTGGGAACAGTAAAATCGGCGAGAGCGTCGTTCCCATCGTAGTTTTTACTGGAAGAAAGAAGCCTGTTTTCAGTGTCAAATATTTCGACAAGTGGAATGGCTTTGCTGTCAAGGCTGGATGCCAGGCAGCTAGCGAGGATCCTTTGGCCCTTTTTTCCTTTTAACGAATAAAAATCCACATCAGTTGGAGCGCTAATAACACCATTAATTACAGTGTTGATTTCTATTTTTTGAGCTTCAGGAATGTCATTGTTTGGTTCTTTTTCAGCAATCTCATTTAAATCTGTAATTTGAAAGGCCCTGGAATTACTGACACCTGTCTTTCCTGAGATCCTGACATCATGAATTCCGAGAGGAGTATCCGCAGGGATAGTCACTTTAAATTTAATTAATTTTGGCGCAGGCGGAGGAGTAGGAGCCTTGTCACTCTTTTTGGGATCAGCTTTTTTAGGGTCTTCTTTTTTAACCTCTTCAAATACCGGTTCTGCTTTTATAGTGGGGTGACTGAAAACCATTTTTTCAAGGCCATCAAGGTCAGTTCCAGTAAATGTAACCTCTACAGTTGAACCGACTTTTGCCCCGGCAGGGTTTACTGAAAGCAAGCGAGTTTGAGGCATGGCGGAGTCAAGCATTTGGCCCACACTGTTATCAGGCTGCAAATAAACCAATGCAATCAATCCAAGTGCAATAGATCTGATAAAAAAAAGCACAAATTGCTGCATTTCACTCTCTCCCAATCAAAATCCGGGATAACACTAGGAAAATAAGCCCTAGTTATGGCGTTTATACTTAATTCTCGCCAAGGTGGGATCACTACTCATGTATTGATAATAAATTGAATCTTGCCAAAGGTCAAGAAAAAGAACCGTGAACAATCTTGACTTCGCTATCATTATTGCAGATAAAGACTTAATGGAATATCGGGGATTGGCGCAGATTGGCTAGCGCGCTTCCTTGGGGTGGAAGAGGTCGCAGGTTCAAATCCTGTATCCCCGACTCCTTTCCAAATTTTAAGCCCTTCTTCTTATTAGAATTAGGGCTTAATTTATTTGTTTATCGTTGGGATATTTATTTTTGATTTACATAACTAATTTTGATACTTAGGTTTTAATGTTCCCGCCCACCTCCAAATAAAAACACTAGACTCATATTTAATAAATTAATCATTTCAAACGAATATTTATTGAGAAATTTGAGTTAAGGAAACAATTATTCAAAACAATTGATATTTTTTAGCCTCGGCTTTTATTTGTTTGACGAAAAGACCTGAAGTAAGTCGAATTAGATTAAAAGGATATAAAGCAAGTAGCTTTTATCTGAATTAGATTAATAATTAATATTAATCAAAACTACTGATTAGCTCTGGTAAACCATTTATTTCACCAGCAACAATTGCATTTTGCTTGAACTGTCTGGCCAGTTTTTTTGCATCCTCTTTACCAATATTCAAAACCATAAAACTTGCTTCAGGTTCCCAAGAATCATCATCACCCACTCCCATACCTTTAAAAAACACATATTGTTTCCTGGACAGATAGTCTTCTAGTTGTGTGTTCAAGATGGTATTTACACCTGTATCTTGCATGACAGAATAAGGGTTGCAGGCAGAAATGAATGCCCATGATTCCAAATGATTGCTCAACAGTAATTCCTGTAATAATGGATTCATTACGCCAATCCTGATGTCAATTTCGCCAATAGGTGAATAAACCCGATAGGTGGTATTTTTGTATGCTTCAAATAATTCACGATTCATGATTAGATTGCCCTATGGACTAAATATATTTTGCAGTGCATACATTTAATTAACTGGCAATGGTAAATTTAATCCGTAATAATTAGCCCAAATCTTAATCATTCATCACGAAAGGTCCAGTATGAAAAACTTTTCACTTTTCACATTGCTTGCATCTTCCACACTTTTTGCATTAAGCCTTTGCGTCGCCCAAGAAAAAAAAGAACCTGAGTGGATAAGCATTTTTGATGGAAAAACTATGAAAGGCTGGCATATAAGTTCTAAAACCGGGCACAGTCGGGCAAGTAAAAATCAAACAGGGGGGAAATGGGAGATTGTTGATGGAGCAATCATTGGAAGCCAGGATATTCCAGGTAATGGCGGCATTATTATCACCGATGAAAAATATAGTGACTTTGAAGTTTCACTCGAAATGAAAAATGATTTCGGCCCTGATAGCGGACTTTTTCTGCGCAGCACTGAGGATGGCAAATGCTACCAAGCCATGATTGATTATCATGCAAATGGAAATCTCATGGGGGTATACGGCGAAGGACTAGGGGGCAAACCCCACCTTCGCAATTTCACTTTCCAAAAATTGGTCACTGATATCAAGGAAGACCCCGCCCCGGTTAAATTACCTGTTCCCGCAGACAAATGGGCATCTTTCTGGAAACATGGCGAATGGAATGAACTTAAAGCTAGCATTGTTGGCAATCCCCCTAAAGTAACCACTTACATCAAGGGAATTAAGTTCATGGAATATACTGATAATGAAAAACGCCTTCCTGATTCAGGCGGCATTGCGCTTCAAGTTCATGGGGGTGGCGATTTCACAAAGGAATTCGTGCGCTATCGAAATATTAAGGTTCGCAGGTTAAAATAATACCATTATTAGCAATTTAGTAATCCGCAATGGATCCATCCTTAAGGCGACCACGGGTGGGCCATTCCGGTTTGTGGTGCCTTTTTGCTAATTCTTCAAGTTTCTGTTCGTCAATTTCAATTCCTAGTCCAGGTCCCTGTGGCAGTGATGCGTATCCATCCTTATCCACGGACCAATTCTTTCTTATCAATCCATCAGGAGTGATTTGAGGATAATATTCATGAATGATAAAAAAAGGAGCAATTGCAGAGGCATGCAAACTTGCAGATATACCCAATTCGGTAGTTACAGCATGAGGTGCTAGTGGAGTTAAATACAATTCAGCAAGGGTAGAGATTTTTACCATTTGGGTTATGCCCCCACAGTGAGCGCAATCCGGTTGAAGGACATCAAGACATTTTTCCTGGAGATAAGGTAGGAACTCATAAATGGTGCGATCTCGTTCACCACTTGCAAGAGGTATTTTCACCGCCTGCTTTATTCTCTTAAAAACTTCTATATTTCCCGGAACCGCAATCTCCTCAATAAAATTCACATCAGTGGGGTTCAGCATATTTGCAAGTTGGATCAGGAAGGGCGGGGGCAAAGCACAGTGGGCGTCAAAAATGACAATTCCTTTTGGTCCCACTTTTTTTCTCTCGGCTTGAATGTAATCAACATAGCGTTGTAATTCGGAAGGAGTACCGGAAAATTCAGCAGGACCTGCACCTGGTTTAGTTGCCCTGATGGAAGGGTATACAAGAATTTTATCCCGGCATGGACCACCAAGAATTCTGTAAACTGGTGTGTTCCAAAGTTTGCCAGTAATATCCCAAAGCGCCATGTCAATACCTGCAATGGTATGGATCATGAACGGTCCGCCACGAATATTCCTGTGCGCCCTGAAAAGCTTTTGCCAAAGGTACTCTATCCGAGTTGGATTTTCCCCATCGAGAAGTTCAAAAAGCGATGTGGCTAAAGCCGCGGCAACTTTTGGCTCTAATTGATCGATTTCTCCCCATCCAGTGATGCCATGATTGGTTTCCATTTTAAGGAAAACCTTCGGACCCACTGGTGTTGCCTTCAAACTTTTAATTCGAATGGTGGATGAGCGATCAACAACCAATCCGGAAGGATTTGAATCAGCATGGATATGTTCATCAATAAACAACTGGCCGGCAGAGATTGCACCAATTGTCGTGATCAGCTTTCGCCTGTTTTGGTTCATTTTAATATCAAATCTAGTGAGATATTTTAATAATCAGCTATGGAACCATCCTTGAGAGTCCGACCCGGCCACTTATAGTTCTGGGCCTTTTTACCTTCTTCCTCAAGTTTTTTCTCATCCACATCGATTCCCAATCCAGGCCCATTGGGCAGGGAAACATAACCATCGGCATCAACCTTCCACTCCATACGCATGATACCCTTTGGGTTGAACCCTCCATTCTCAGGGTAAAACTCATGTATTAAAAAGAACGGAATGGACGCTGTAACATGCATCGAGGCGGCAATACCCAGATTACTAGCCGTGCAATGCGGAGCAAGGGGCACAAAAAACGCCTCTGCCAAAATTGCGATTTTTTTCATCGATGTTATTCCACCCGTATGACAGCAATCAGGTTGTAAAATATCCAGACATCGATGCATCAAATATGGGAGCATTTCATAGATAGTTCGGTCCCGCTCGCCAGCGGCAAGTGGTATTGAAATATGTTGCTTTAGTCTTTTGAAAACCTCTATATTTCCAGGAACCGCAGGTTCTTCAATAAAAAGAAGATCGTAAGGTTTAAGCGCGGAAGCAAGCTGGATTAAAGTAGCAGGCGGAATTGCACTGTGCGCGTCAAACATGACCGCACCAGAAGGCCCGACTTTTTTTCTGGCTTCCTTGATTCGTTCCACAATTGCATCAATTGCAGAAGGGGTCCCACTATGTTCTTCAGGTGCCGCAGGAACTTTTACAGCCTGTTTGGTATGATAGACTCTAATACGATCACGAGTTGGGCCACCCAAAAGTCGGTATACCGGAACACCCCAAAGTTTCCCGGTAATATCCCAAAGTGCCATATCGATTGCTGCAAGAGTATGAATAAGAAAAGGACCTCCCCGGATATCGCGATGCGCACGAAATATTTTCTGCCAAAGATGCTCAATTCGGGTTGGATTTTCACCATTAATTAATTCAAATAGGGATTCAGCAAGTGGTTTTGAAACCCTTGGATCAACTCCCTTCAGATCCCCCCACCCTACAACACCATGATTGGTTTCGATTCGCAAAAACACATTCGGGTTGACCCAGGTGGCACGCATCCCAGTAATTTTTATTGTGGAATGTTTGTCATCCACATTTGCGGCAGGATTATTCGCATGTGAAATTGAATCTGCTATCAATGCATGACCTGCAGCAGCAGCACCCATAGTAGCAATAAGATCTCGACGATTAAAGTTCATGGCACGATCTCCCAATAAAACAATGAACCAAAGCGGAGAATAATAATGATCAGCAAAGCTTCAAATGCGTTTAAATCTAGAACGCATCAACCACTACGGGGGGAACTTAAGAAATGTAACAAAGCTTTGAAAAAATACCAGAAAGTTTTGTCTGCACTTGGAATTTCTTATACCAACAAATTAGATTGATAGATAATGTTCTTTTTAAACCTGATCGTGGTTCTCTAGTACATCTCTCTGACCACTTCAAGACAATAAAAAAATTATTTAGAGGTTTTAATATCAAAATTGGCCTTATCAGTTCCACCCAATGGCACATCAAATTCAACATTACTTTGTCCATTCCATTCTGGCGGGATAGGATCAGGACCTTTTCTAGGGGGCGGACCACCATCGGGCGAACTAGTCCCCGGAGCCAAAGTAGTCGCCCCCTCAGTGCGACTCATGATGCGAACCAAATGTTTGCCAACAATTGCACCATCAATTGTAGCGTCACATTTAAGTGTAAATTTGCCGTTCTCATCGGTAAAAGCACTGGAACCACGACCGGGATTAGGGTTATCCTTTGTACCAATTGGCTGAAATGAGACTACGCCCAAAGGATATGGCTTACCATTCAAAGTTACAACTCCAGAAACAGGAGCAAATCTTGGAGAATCTGAACAACCAATAGTCAAGATCATTACAAAAATTGAAAAAATGGTAAACAATTGCTTCATTATAATTTCACAACATTTAAAGAATCATGGAACAGTATCAGGTTCACCACCCGCCATGGTGGCCATATTTTGAAGAAGGTTTAAGGCAACCGAGTACGCAATAAAACGAACAGATCCATCGCCAATGGCAAAATTACCACCACCCGAATGCTCGCTATTAAACGCCCTTTTACACATCTGATCCAAATACAAACCAGGAGTTGCCACACATTTATCAAAATCCTTCCCGAACAAACGACTTTCAGCACCAACTGATGATTGATTATAAGAAGCGTATGTGTAGGCCCAAAATGTAGCCCTATCAGTGGTGGTTTTTGAAGTGTATTCACCTACCATCAAGGTATTTGATAGTCCATCAGTAGCATTGCCAAATTTCTCAGCTCCCCCCATGGTAGAAATATTCTGGCCACTTACAACGGTATTTGGAGCGACCACTCCATTGTAAGACATCCCAGTCGAATGTAAAAATGACCTGTAAGATTTATCCATGACACCACCTGGCCAAAGTTGGGGTTCAAAACTATCCCAAGCTCCCCAACCTAGAGTCATATTTGCCTTACCACTAACTGCCCTGTAACTACCGTGCATCCACTTTTGGGGAGCAGCACCAGGCCCGGACGCTGGAGATTCAAGATTTCCAATCAGAGTATCCGAAGGGCATTCAAATGATTTAACCCTTTGAACTCCAACAGCATTATTGACGGCGTTGGTATTTAATAATGCCTGATTGTACTGTTTATAAAGACTTTCCATTTCTATAAAAGGAAGAATTTCAATAGCCCAATTTGTATATGTTGGAGGTGAACAACATGCGCCAAAATAAGTCCCACCTACCGGCAAAGCACCTTTAGCATCATGATGATTATGCAGGGCAAGGGCTATTTGTTTCAAATTACTGGTGCATTTTAACTTGGCGGCGGCTTCTCGGACTTTTTGGACAGCGGGCAGCAGCAGGCCAATTAAAATCGCAATAATAGCGATAACAACTAAAAGCTCAATCAAAGTAAATGCTTTTTTATTACTTTTCATTAAATAACGAGCCTTTTGCACTAGATTGATCTGTGATACTTAAACAAAAGTAAATTCTTATCGAGTGATAAGTTGGTTATATCAAAATTCACAGAAAACTCACAATAACAACCAGTTCAAATAAACGACATATTCAAAAAATATTTTCTAAAACCCATTCTTGATCAAACTTTTTATTTCACGGGTGACTGTTTCAAGTAATATCTCAAGAGAGCCCGGAGCAACCGTGGCAATCTTTTCTTGATATATACCATACCCATAACTGGCGACTTCAGGTAAATACCCGGGTTGCCACTCGTTGGAAAGGGTTGCAATTATCAATGCAAAATCAGGGAACCGCTTCCTTAAATTAACTTGAAACATTTGGTAAAGTTCCCCAGGCAAAAATATCCAAATTGAGTTTCCCCACGTCAACAACTGAAAGCTATATGGATGAGTTTTTGTTCCTGACAAGGAAGAAAGTCTGGTAATCTGCCTGGTCATTTGCTCTACAAGTGCTCTGCAATCCCTTGCTTTTAAATGATCCTCTGAGGCCAAAGCTTTCGTTTCCTCTTGTTGCCAGTGATGAAGCTGAGTTTTAGTTTCATCAAGACTGGCAAGATCCGCCCGATAAGGAAGTTCAATCGTGACTTCTTTGAAATCCCAAAGTTTAGTGGAAATAATTTCCTCATTTTTAAGTGGTTGATAAGCCCAGGTCCCCAGAGTCGCACCTGAAACAACAGGACCCAAATAATTAAAACTAGAGGCGGAAGGAGAAAGATCCTGCAACCCAGACAAAACAGCAAACCCAAGTTGCCTGCCGTTTCGATCTGCAGTTTTATGATCACCTACAAATCCATCTTTAGGACCTAGATCGCCTGAGGCCCCCTGAAGAAAAAGACAAGGCGCAAGTGTTTCTTTTTCAATAATCTCTCGCATTGCGCCGATGTAGTCAGGGCTGATTTTTGTATTTTCCCAAGCTAGCGTTGTCGGGTGGCAGGCATAATTGACAAGAGTTGCAAAACATCTCCCGCTCAAATCTTCGATTTTCACCAAAAGAACGGTATCATCGGCAAACCCTTGTGGGTTAAATCCACAAACAAACTGCCGGGATTTTTCATCATAATAATCACGATGGGTAGCTAAATTGCAACGGGTGGAACCAAAGGTTAAATAAGCCGCCTGACTATTTCTCATCGCATCAATTGATGAATTTACACATTGGTTTATAAGACCATCAAGGTAGGGTGCGATGAATTCCCCGCCTGGAAGCCCCGAGCGAGTTCTTGACATCCAACCTGAACCATGGGTATGGGATAAACTAACAACAACATTGCTTTGATTGATATCACATGAAGTAGCAACCAATTTTCGGATTGCATTTATCTCCATGCCATCGAGGATGCAATGATCCATGGTGATCAAGACAAATTTTTTTGAGCTATCATCAGAATGTTGAAACCAAAAAACCGTAAGCATCAAAGGTCGGTGGACCCCAGTGGATTTATCATGCTTTGCCGCACCCCACATGCGATGATAAATACCAACAGGAGGTGTGATATCAACCTGGGAAACGCCAATTTTGCCAATGCTCTGCGGTGCAATAATTTTATCAATCATGAAATTTCCCTTTCAAACAACGGCTTCTTGGGATTTAAAATGGACCAATTAATTGCATCAACCGCAAAAATGCCAGCAAAAACAAATAATGCAAAATCCCAATTATGACTTTTCTCAATTATTCCGCCCACGACCAATGGGAACAATCCTGCCCCGATATTCCCGCACATATTCATTGTGCTAAAAACAGTGGCAATATTTCGCCCCCCAAAATCAATCGCAACGGAATAACCACTCACACCTCCAAATGCGGCCCAAAAAGCGCCCAAAGCCATAAGAAAAACAGATATATTTGTATCAATGATGTAATTTGCTGATATGAATAGCATCGCGCAAATAGTCATTCCTGCCACTGCTATACCCTGCCTGCTTAGTCGCTTGCTTCCCGTAACCTTGTAAATCCATTCGCTTGCCGTTCCCCCCAAGAGGCCACCAAGCATCATCCCAATTCCAGGCCAAGAGGTCATACGGCCAGCCTCAAGATTGGTTAAGCCCCTGGTTTCCTCTAAAAACCTGGGGAACCAAGTGCTAAAAAAAACCATTGCTGCCGCTCGAAAAAATTGCTGGGCACAGAGCAACCACATGGAAGTACTGGTGATCAAAACAATCCAATCAACTATTTTAGATTTATCAGACAAGATAGCAGTATTATTTTCCTTTGAGTCAGTCATGAAAAGAAAAAATAAAACAGCCCAAAAAACACCTGGCAAAGCATAGTAAAACAGGGTCTGTTGCCAGGTTACACTTGTAAGGAGTTGAGCGGTAAGGGCAGGGGCCAATGCTCCTCCAACCGCCATACTTGAGGCAAGTATTCCTGATGCAAACGCCTTGCCACGATCTGAAAACCAAACACCAATCGCCTTGGCGGATGCGGGAAATATTCCAGCCTGGGATATTCCCATCAATCCCCAGAAAAACAAAAGCTGGCCATAATTGGACGCCAACCCAGCAATGGCTGTGAAGATAGACCATAAAATCGCATACAAAACCAATGCCTTTTTGCTTCCGAGATAATCTGCAAGCCAACCGGATGGAATTTGAAAAAGCGCGTACCCCCAGTACCAAACCGCCATTACCAATCCCATCGAACCGGCATCAATTCCCAAGTCCTGCTGTATTGACTTCGCGGGAACACTAATTGCGGAGCGCTGAACATATGCGATCAAGGCTGCCATGCAAAGCATACTTAGCCCCCAGAATCGCATCAGGATTTCCCCAGGGATAATGCTTGATCAAGAACATGAAGCAACCTTTTGATCTCGGACGAGGTTTCATGGTCCAAATCCCAGGAATATGGAACCCTTCGCAATTCGTTTTTAAATATATCACGATGCTTTAGAATGAATTTTTCTATGGCAAGAAATCCATCAAGGCCTGCCTGCAACTGCAGAGCCACAATAGCACAAATTGGAAAGTAAATTCGATAAATCGATTTTTCATCACCATTGATAAGCGCGTTCCAAAGTGCGACAACACCGTCAAGCAGATCAACCCCCGGCATGGTTCCCGTTATGCCACGCCTGAAACTGTCCACCAGAAGAATCCCACCGGACCCTTCAAATATCTTTGCTTTGCCTGATGAAGCATCCCTTAATGCGGATAGATTTGGGCCTATGGGTGAGGCTTCCGGTTTAAACAGGATTTTTTCATTTCCGTAAAGTTCAAGCAATTGGATATATATACGAATAGGAATTGCCTGCCCCACATAACCGGAAGCATCTTGCACTATCAAGGGAACATTCACTTCCTCAGCAAGTGTTCGAAAATGACTTAGAACAGCCTCTTCAGGTAAACTTGTTGTTACAGGTGGAATCGCCATGATTCCATCACATCCAGCTTTTTCCGCAGCTTTGGCATAAACCAATGCTTGTTTGGTGCTTTCAGCTCCAACTCCGGCAAAAGTTGATCCCCTTCCATCTGTAAACTCCACAATATGATTTGTAAGCGCGATTCTTTCATCAAAAGTCAGTCTTAATATTTCAGATACCATTCCAGTTCCCAATCCATGGGCTTTGACTGAAAAAATCCAATCTATCTCTTTTTTTAAAATCTTTTGGTCAATTGTTCCATCAACCTCAAACGGAACATGAACAATTGGCAATACCCCTGCTAATTTTTTTTTCATGATTATCACCAATCTCCCACACTGCCATCAGAATAAAACACCCGCTGCGGTAATTCCTGCTTGAAAGGATGTTTCTTCAACTCGGCTTCATTGATCTTTATTCCTAATCCAGGACGAGTATTTGGTTTAACAATCCGGCCTTTGCGCTCAGTCACAAACCCCTCCTCAACAACATCCTGTCTCCAGGGAACATCATCATGAACCGTCTCGCAAATGATATAGCTTGGCTGGGAAAAACCGAACTCAAGAGATGCCGCAGTGCTCACAGGCCCTTGTGGATTATGCGGTGCCAAGGATATCCGATAAGCCTCAGCTAAAGCAGCTATTCTTCTAGCTTCGCTAAATCCACCACAATGGGTGATGTCTAATTGGCATACTTCACAAGCCCGATTTTCAAAAAGGTCGCGAAAAGAAGCAAGATTAGTGACCCTTTCCCCAGTTGCAATGGGGGTGCAAACTGCATGGTTTATTGCAGCGAGCCCATCAACACTTTCAGGCCAGCAGGGTTCTTCAAGAAAATATAAACCATAGGGTTCAAGCGCCTTTGCAAATTGCATTCCCATTGCAGGGGATGGCCTTGCATGGCAATCCACCATGATGTCAATGGAATCCCCCACTGCTTCCCGCATAAAAGCAACACAGGTTTCTGCGACATGAACAGGCTTTCTTCCCTCCAGGGGCAGGGTAGGGGGAACAGCCATTGATTTAAAGGCTGTGAATCCATCGCCAACGGCTTGAAGAGCAAGGTCTGCAAATCTTTTGGCATCATCGGAAGCAGTTTCGTAAAAGTCTTCCATTTTTCCACCACCAAGATGGCAGTATGTACGAATATGGTCTCGAACCGGCCCGCCCCATAATTTTGAACAAGGAACACCTAGCGATTTTCCCAAAATATCCCATAATGCGATATCAATTCCTGCAATTGCAGTTGAACGAACAATTCCATTTCCATGCCAGAAATGCTGCCGGTACATCATCTGCCAAAGGAATTCAATCCGCGTTGGGTCCTGACCCACCAAAAGCTCACTCAAGTCCTCAATTGCACCAACAATACTACGGGTGTGCCATTCCAAGGTGGCCTCTCCCCAACCATGGAGACCATCTTGATCAGTTATTACTTTCACAAAAATCCAGTTCCGCATCCTTGCATGGCATACATGGGTTTCTATTGCAGTAATCTTCATTAAAAACACCCTCTCGAACTAATATGATTTCAAACTTATCACGCAATTATTTCTTTGATCAAATTCCCATGAACATCCGTCAACCTGAAATCACGCCCAGAATAACGATAGGTCAACTTTTCATGGTCCATGCCAAGTAAATGCAACATAGTTGCATGAAGATCGTGAACATGCACTGGATTTTGTTCAGCTTTGAAACCAAATTCATCAGTAGAGCCAACGACTGTTCCGCCTTTGACGCCACCCCCCGCAAGCCAGCAGGTAAAACCATAATGATTGTGATCCCTACCACTAAGACCAGGCATTTCAGCGACGGGGGTTCTACCAAATTCACCACCCCAGAGAACGAGTGTACTTTCAAATAAACCCCGTTGCTTGAGATCTGCAAGAAAAGCCGCAATGGGCTTATCCCAATCTCCAGCCAATTTTTTGTGTTGTTTTTCTAGATTATCGTGATTATCCCATGGTTGCCCTGCACCACTCCAGACCTGGATAAATCTTACTCCTTTCTCAATCAATCTTCGGGTATACAACAATTGGCGTCCATTGGTTGTATCGCCGTAAAGTTCTCGAATAGTTTTTGTCTCCTTTGAAAGATCAAAAGCATCGGAAGCCTCTGCTTGCATTCGAAAGGCAAGCTCAAAACTTCTAATCCGAGATTCAAGGAGAGGATCAAAATTCCTCGCTACCAGGTTTTCATGGTTAAAAAAACGTATCAAGTCCAATTGTTTACTTTGTCTTTCAGTGGACATTTCAGAATTTCGAATGAAGGCGACAAGTTTGTTCGGGTCTGAGTGTTTTGTATCTAGGTATGTGCCTTGAAAAACACCGGGCAAGAAACTGGATCGCCAATTTTGAGTTGTTACAATCGGATATCCGCCCGGGCACATGACTACAAAACCCGGAAGATTCCTGTTTTCCGAACCCAGACCATAAGTCACCCATGAACCAAAACTGGGGCGCGGAAGTCTACCATCGCCACAATTCATCAACATTAACGATGGTTCATGATTGGGAACATCCGCATGCATTGAACGGATAATGCACATATCATCAACATGCATGGCTGTGTTTTCAAAAAGTTCACTGACTTGAATTCCTGATTGGCCATATTTTTTAAATTTAAATGGTGAACGCATTGCAGCGCCAGTTTTTCGTTCAGTGCGAAGATTTGTATCAGGTAATGGCTTACCATGATACTTTTCCAGCATTGGTTTGGGATCAAAAGTGTCAACTTGCGAGGGCCCCCCATTCATGAATAAATGAACGATATGCTTTGCCTTGGACTCAAAATGTGGTTTTTTAGGTGACATTGGATCAGTTATTTCGTCTGAAGCACCTGCTTCATCCGCTATAAGCCCAGCTAATGCCAATGCGCCAAAACCTGTTCCAGTCCTTGTCAAGGCCTCCCGCCTTGAAATCAAACCCATTTATACCCCCGGTTAATCAATAAAAGAAAATTCATTCACAAGAAAAAATCCATGGACCAAATCCAATAAGGAATCCCTATAATTTGACGACGCGAGAAACTGTCGGATTCTCATTTTTTCAGCATCAGAAGGTTTCCTGCAAAAAATCGAGGAGATAATTGCCTCAATTTTTTCATCATTTGATTTCAAATTTTTTATCAACTCTTGGTTGCAAAATTTCCGGGCAGCTTCACGAACAAACGGTCCGTTCATTAAAAATAATGCCTGGGGAGCAACGGTGGTGAAATTGCGTTCGACGCTTGAAGAAGCTGGGTTCGGAATATCAAATGTGGCTAGAATGCTCGGAAAATCAAGTCGGTCAATGTAACCATACACCGCTCTTCGATTTTTGCCTCCCATGACAGGAACCGATGGCCCTTCCATTTTCTGATCAAGTATGCCGGAAATTTCCAACACAGAATCATGAAAAGACTCAAAATCCAACCTCTTGCGGTTTTGCCTCCATAACAGCTTGTTTTCCGGGTCAATTTTTAGATTTTCCTCATTGTCCATACTTGACTGTTTGTAAACGCTTGAAGTCACTATGGTTTTATGCAACTCTTTGATATTCCAATTATTTTCAATGAATTTTACTGCCAGCCAATCCAAAAGTTCTGGATGAGTAGGCGAATCTCCTCTGGTACCAAAATCACCAGGAGTTGACACAAGGCCTTTTCCAAAATAATGCGCCCAAACATGGTTTACAAAAACACGGGCTGTAAGGGGATTCAAATTTGACGCAATGGATTTTGCAAGGTCCAATCGGCCACTTCCTGTTTTAAATGGCATTTGAACTTGATCAAGAACACCAAGAAATCGCCTTGGAACTTTCTCCCCGATTCTGTTCGGCTGGCCACGAATGAAAACAACAGGATCATAAAGAGTTTTTGAATCCAATAACACCATTGACCTGGCAGGACCTTTTAAAGCTTGAGTCTCCAAGTCCTTGATGATCGACTTGTACTCTGCCTGTGTGCCACGGTCCGGAAAAAGATCCAAAAATCCCCAGTCAAGCGCCAAAGGTGCATCAGCGGGCGAATTTGGCCCGTACAAAGCTAAACGAATCATTTCCTGATTGGAATCTTCCAATGGTTTTCCCGTCCCGAGGGAGAGCCATTGTTTTTCAGCATCAGACAAAAGCTTGCCGTATGTAGCAGAAACATCTTTCATTGACTTCGGAGGAGATGCAAACGCCTTGGCCACGATTGGGTTGCTGGAATCCAACGGTTTAAGATTGGAAGCAGCAATAGAAAAATCTTTTTCCGCAAGCTCAGAGTATCGATGCCAATGAGTCCATGTCGGGTCATTTTTTCTTTTCATCCGTTCGAGGAATGCGCGCCATCTTGCAATCATTGCAGGGTTTAAATCACCCTTGTCCGCGAGAAGCATGAAATCATCTGCGGGTGGCTGATTCCCTGATTTATATGCTGCAAAAAGATAATCTCCAGCCCTTACCCTGGCTTGATCCAAAAGTTCCTTGTGTTTCCCATGCACAAACTCATGCAATTTTTTTTCCTTGGAGGCAAGCTCCTTGGAGAACCTCTTGTATTCTTCATTTGATGGCTCGCTTCCATACAATGGTGGAACCATTGGCTCCATGGAACTTCGCAATATCCCGTACATGGAATAGTAATCCGATGTAGGCACTGGATCAAATTTATGATCATGACATCTTGCGCACGAGACTGTCAGTCCCATCAGGCCCCGGGTCATAACATCAATTCGATCATCAATGACATCATGGGTGTTCCCCATGAAATGGCCACCTACCGTTAAAAAGCCCATTGCGGAAAGAGATTTTTTGTCAGCAAGTTGTATCTGATCTGCCGCGATCTGCTCAATTATAAATTGGTTGTATGGCAGGTTGGTATTAAGCGCATTAATCACATAGTCACGATAAGTCCAAGCCCATGGATAATTTTTATCTTCAAAAAAAACATACCCCTTATTATCCGCGTATCTTGCGATATCAAGCCAATGCCTGGCCCAACGCTCACCATATCTTGGTGAAGCCAGGAGTCGGTCCACTAATTTCTCATAAGCATTTGGGGATTTGTCATTATCAAAATCCGCGATCTCACTGCTACTTGGGGCAACCCCATGCAAATCCATTTTTAATCGACGCATGAGAATTCGGTTTTCAGCAATTCCGGACCCTTTAATCAAGTTTTCCAGTTGTTTTTTTTGGATGAAATTGTCAACCGAATTAATACCATCCTCCAATCGCTTGATTGTTTCCGAAGGGTGAATAAAAGCCCAGTGTTTCTTCTTAGAATTTAAATCGTAAGATTTGATATTTAAACTCTCAGGCCATGGTAATCCTAAAGCAACCCACTTTTCAAAAGCCCTTATTTCAACCTGGGACAGACTTTTATCCCGGGGCATTTTCAACTGGCCATCATGTTTAATTGCTTTTATTAATCTGCTTTTATTTACATCAACATTGTCAACTATAACGCCACCATTTCCACCCTCGAGAATGGCTTTTTTTGAATCCAACCTCAGGCCACCTTTTTTAACCTCGCCCCCATGACAAAAAATACATCGCTCAATCAATACTGGGCGAATGGATCTTTCAAAAAAATCATCAGCAGATTTGTCCGCTTTTAAATTACAGACAAAAACCAAAGAGATAATTGAAATTAAAATATTTTTGATCATGATTTTCCACGGTGTGACAACATAACTATGATTTCATTATTTTGGATGCTGTTCAAGCGTTATTTAAACTAAAATCACCAAGCATGCGTTTTAATTATTATTTTCTTATAATATGCGACTGGTAGCATTCATTAAGAAAATTTAAAAATCATGAAACCCGAATGCGTCTTACATTTGATGCAAAATCCGAGGGAGATACTAATGGCGGAAAAAGTTAAATTAACAAATGAAGCAGGATGCCCTGTGGTTAATGATCAAGTCTCACAGACTGCTGGCCCTGATGGTCCAATCCTTCTTCATGACAATCATCTAATAGAAAAACTTGCCCAATTTGACAGGGAGAGAATTCCTGAAAGGGTAGTTCATGCCAAGGGTTCTGGAGCTTTCGGATGTTTCACTTTAACCAAAGACATATCAAATTACACCAAGGCAGACTTTTTAAACAGCATTGGTAAAGAAACTCCTGTATTTGTCAGATTTTCAACTGTTGCTGGAGAAAAAGGGTCCTCGGACACTGTTAGAGACCCTAGAGGATTTGCGATTAAATTTTATACCAAGGAAGGTAATTATGACCTTGTGGGTAACAACACCCCTGTATTCTTTTTACGGGATCCCATTAAATTCCCTGATTTCATTCACAGTCAAAAGCGTGATCCGTTTACGAATGTACAGGAACCGGATAATGTTTGGGATTTTTTCTCACACACCCCGGAAGCCACACACCAATTCATTTGGCTTTTTGGGGACCGAGGAATCCCTTATTCATATCGCCACATGGATGGTTTTGGTTCCCATACCTTCCAATGGATCAATTCCAAAAATGAAGTCTTTTGGGTGAAATACCATTTGAAAACCAACCAAGGGATAAAATGCATTAATTCTGCAGATGCGATAAAAATCGCTGGTGAAAATCCCGACCATCATCACTTGGATTTATTGAATTCCATTGAGAATGGTGAGTTCCCATCATGGAAAGTTCATGTCCAGATCATGCCTCAAGCGGAAGCCAGCAAATACCGATTCAACCCATTTGATGTCACCAAGGTTTGGTCATTGAAAGATTACCCCAAGCAGGAAATTGGCCATTTGATTTTAAATCGAAATCCTGATAACTATTTTTCCGATGTGGAGCAAGCCGCATTCAATCCCGCAAATTTCGTCCCGGGCATCGGCCCTTCCCATGATAAAATGCTTCAAGGCAGATTGTTTTCCTACGGAGACACCCAACGGTACAGACTGGGCGTTAACCATACCAAGATTCCAGTTAATTGTCCTTTTGCCACTCGAGCAACTAATTACAGCAGAGATGGCTCAATGCGAACCGATACAAACGGCGGACGAACCAAAAACTATGGCCCCAACAGTTTCGGGGGCCCGATTCAAACCGACATTCCTAATGATGCGGGAATATTAATTCATGGAGTCACGGGGCATCATCTGTTCTCATCGTATCCACAGGATGATTTTACCCAGGGCGGCGACCTTTATCGCATTATGAAGGAACCTGAAAAAACCAGATTGATAGAAAACATATCAAATAATCTTTCCAAGGTGAGCAAAAAAGAAATAATTCAAAAATGCATTGAATATTTCTCACAAGCAGATTCTGATTTGGGGAACAGATTAAAAAAATCTGTTCTAAAGTAAATCTATCATTTGTTTTTTCCTTTGGGCAAAATTGATTTATCGCTCTTCTTGCGAAAAGGTTCAGCATATGTATAAAGCATTACTTTCATTGGTATTTACCATTACTTTTTGTGGGATCTCATTCAGCGAAACATCCAATTGGCCAAGTTGGAGAGGCCCGTACTCGAACGGCGTTGCACCTTCGAATTCTATTCCTCCCCTCAAATGGAGTGAAACAATCAATGTCAAATGGAAAACGGAACTACCAGGCAAAGGAAGTTCAACTCCGATAATTTGGGGTGATGAAATATTTCTCACGACTGCGATCAAAACTAATCGCGTGGCAAAAAAGGAAGATTTGCCCATAAGAAATGCGAATTTCGAATCAAAAACTACTCCGCCAGTTAATTATTACAGTTTTGAAATCCTTTGCTTCAATAAACTGACCGGCAAATTAAAGTGGAAAAGCGTATTGAATGAAGCCGTTCCTCATGAAGGGCATCATTCAACACATTCGTATGCTGCAGGGTCACCAACCACAAATGGAAACATGATTTATGTTTCCTTTGGCTCCTTTGGAACTTATTGCCTCAGTATGTCTGGAAAATTGCTATGGAAAAGGGATTTTGGCAGATTAACTACCCGTCTTGGATGGGGAGAAGCTGTTACCCCAGTATTATTTGAGGATTTTTTGATCCTAAATCTCGATCAGGAGATTAATTCAAAAATCGTAGCACTTGATTGTAAAACTGGGGAAACAAAATGGGAGAAAGAACGCGATGAAAAATCAACATGGACCACCCCCTTGATTGTCAAACATTTTGACAAAACCCAAGTGATTTTAAATGGAACAAATCGAATAAGATCTTATGACTTAAATGATGGCTCATTAATCTGGGAATCATCGGGAATGACAACAAACGCCATACCCTCGGCTGTTTCTACAAATGGGTTTGTCTTTTTAATGAGCGGTTATCGTGGCGCGGCTGCAGTTTCAATTCCTTTGGATTCCAAAGGTTATTTAGATACTACTGACAAAGTGAGTTGGCGTTATTCAAAAGGCACACCTTATGTTCCATCACCGGTTATACACGACAATATCCTTTATTTCACGAAAGGTAACTCAGGAACATTAAGTGCGCTTGATTCAAAAACAGGCAAACCACTTTTCGAGGATTTCAGGCTGGAAAACACCTCAACTTTTTATGCTTCCCCAGTCGTGGCGAATAGTTTGATTTACTTGGTGGACAGGGATGGAACCACAATTGTTGTAAAAAATAAACAAAAGCCTGAAATAATAGCCACCAACAAATTGAATGAAACAGTTGATGCTTCGCCTGCCATCTCGGGGAACACAATTTTTATTCGGGGCGAAAAACATCTTTTTGCGATTGAGAATTGAACCACCCCATTCAAGATTTATCATGTGATGTTGATAACATTGCATTATTATTGGGGATGTCAAGAAACAGCGCTTAAGGAACAAGGATCAAAATATCATGATTAATCTAAGTTTACTTTTATTTTTAGTTTTGGGATATGAACAACCAGACACTTCGGTCATACGAAAAAAATTTGACATATTAAAAACAAAAGGAACCTCAGAAAGGATTATCAGTGCGAATAACGGAACAAAAACAACTTTTTTTAAACGAAAATTCGAGCTTGTTAGTTACAACATTGAGACCACAAGCACGGGCAACAAGGTGATACCCTATTTTGCAGTGATTAAATTTCGAGCCAAAGTAAAAACATCAAAAGAATTTGAAACCCAGGAACTCGCATCAGAATCTGCATTAACAAACGAATCCGAATCATTCCTGCAATGGCAGGCAATTTACAGACTTGTAAAAGAAAACTGGGCGTTGGAAAACATCGTTTATCGTTCATCAAATGGCGAAATCTTCGGGGATCTAAAAAACACCTCTGATGCTAAGCATTTTATTTATGATTGGTTCAATGCACTTGACGGCTATTAATAAATAAAAGGCAGGTGGAATAATAATTCATCCACCTGCCATGAAAGACACAAATTTTAGCTAACTGACCGTGACATTAAAGGTTTTGATGGTAGCCTCATTTCGATTATCAATTAATGTGACGGTTATAACTGCGGTTCCAGCATTTTGACCAGCTATCAATTGAATCTGACTTGGGGAGAAAGGCCCACTAATACTACCGATTGTTGCTGTGACAATTGATGGATCACTACTTGATACAAGGTAATTTAAATAGCCGGTGGGATTAGCGCCTGTAATAGAGTTAATAATTGCAAGATTTGTCAAACTTGTTCCAACTGGATCTGTTGGAACCGCTGGATTTGCACCATTAAGGGCGGGCATTGATGCGTTAGGAACCGTATTTATAGTTGCAGCCTGTGGAGTATAACTGGAAGCAAAACTTTGGAGATTTGCCAAGCTAGCGGAATTTGCGACATTACCAAAGACCGCATAGCCATTACCTGTTTGCCCTAGAGTATTCGTGTTATCAGTGAGATTGAAATAGAATTGGCTAGTTGCACTATCCAAATCGGAAGTTCGCGCCATAGCGAGAGAACCAATACTATTAGGGCGTGAAGGATCAAATTCGTTCTGAATGGCAGGATAAGTGGCGACATTGGTAAAACTTGATACCGTTGTTCCATTGGAAGAATTTGTTGTAAACTGACCGCCTTGCAAAATTTGATAGGGCGGAGAATTAGACGCTTGTGAATTTAAATTAGCTATACGATGAAATAAATCATTAGTGTATGCATTATTTTGTGCATAACTCAAAAAATTGGTTACAGAAACTGGCGCTGCCGAATCCAAAAGTGTTACATCAATGGCGCCTTTTGATGTGTTGAAGGTAACCGTAGTATTGGTGGTATCTGGACTCAAATTAAAAGCTGCTAAATTGTAATAAGAAGTTGAACCCTTCGTGACAGTTGTATCCGTAAATGCTTTGAGTTGTGTCATTGTAAAACCAGTGGCAGTTCCAGTGCCTGCTGCAGGAGCGGTAATTCCAGAATTAACGCCAGTGGCCCAAAGCCCCAACGAAACCTTTGATGGAGTAAGACCCCCAAGACCAAGATTTTGGTTTAAAGTTTGACCTTCAGCAATATTCAATTGGGCTGAGGTGTTGGTATTACCAGACAAAAAGCCTGTGGGAGTGGATCGTGTTATCGTGTAGGCTCCAGGTAAAAGCTGGTCGATTGAAAAATTTCCATTGGAATTGGTGACAACAGAATAATTAACCGACCTACCGGTGGTGGTTTGGCCTGTGATTCCGATATTTACGCCAGATACACCTTTGGTCCCACCATCAACAATTACAGAACCAGTAAGCAATCCGTTTGCATAGATGATAGATGTTGTTGGGGTGATTCTTTCTTCAAAAGATTCTAATTCGGGCCTAAAAACAGATTTAGCAAAGGTGTTTTTTGATTTTTTATTCACTTTGGTTTTAAATAACCCAAAAATGGTTTCAAACATAAAGACTCCAAATTTAAGAATACCCTGAAATAGAAAACAATCCGAATGATTTATCTAATCGGCAAAATTGTTAATAAATTATAGCTGAGTGTTTAATAAAAGTTTAAAAAAGGTGAATTTTTTCCAAAAACAGACCCACGATCACCAAAACACCCCATTCTTCCTATTATGTGCCTCCGTTGTTTCGAAAAAATCTGGAATAACAGTTATTTCCAACAGAATTAGGAAAGTTAACCCAATTTATTGCCGATAAATAAATTGAACATAGGTTGCATTAATTTAATGACAATTAACATTAACATTAATGCTTATGCTGCAAGGCTTTGGAGATAATTATGAGAAATTTTAAGTCCATAGTTGTATTGTTTATGGCTTCTTCCTTGGCATATGGCCAGAAAGAATTACCAAGTGAAAATGAGATTGCAGCGAGCAAAAATGAAGTTTCAGAGGTAAATGCCACTGCCAGTGAATCCTCTCCCAGAAAAAAGCCTTGGGCTGACGCTGAATTTTTACTTTGGTGGATGCGGGGCCAGAATTTGCCAGCGATTGCAACCACTAATCCAATCGGAACCAGTGCAAATCAAGCAGGCATTTTAGGCGCCCCAGGCACTTCAACAATTATTGGTGGGTCATGGGCAAATGACGGCCTGCGAACTGGCGGAAAGTTTTCAGGTGGTTATTGGTTTGAAAATATGCCCGATATAGCAATTGAAGCTGATTTCTTTTTCCTGCAAAATCTTTCCCAATCTTATAATTCTGTTTCTGATGGTTCCACCATTCTTGCCCGGCCTTTCACTAATGCCCTCGATGGCGCCCCATCTGCCGTTCGCATCGCCTATCCCGGTGATGTTTCAGGAAGTATTTCTGCCCAGGTCGCAACCAATGGATTTGTGGGCGGTGGAATAGGATTTAGGCAGAATTTAACAGCTTTTCAAACCAATAACTTCAGGCTTGACGCACTGGTTGGTTACCGTGCAATGACTTTTTCCGACAAAGTAAACATAGATTCAAACTTGACAAGTATTAATCCCGACAATGCCAATTTCGTGGCAGTTGGCACAACCATTAACGCATCTGACCGATTTAGTTCATCCAATACTTTCAACGGTTTTGACACTGGTTTTGCTGGGGAATACAACACCGGAAAATTCTCTTTTCAATCCGCA
>SXGQ01284605.1_pt1 | contig 30300 bp, 27 predicted proteins | sample 3178371 | NCBI WGS metagenome assembly SXGQ01 (sample SAMN11356859, study PRJNA531348) | freshwater metagenome | isolation source: freshwater sample F1-20 | place: China: Fuxian Lake, Yuxi | collected 2017-12-25
GAACATCCGGAACTTCTCCTTATCCTCCGACCCGAACGCCAACCGCCGATCCACCACCCGAGAGATGCAATGATAAATCGCCGGCTTCGTCTCCGAATCCGCCCAAGGAACAATCCATCGCGCCCGCGCCATGACCAATCCATCACAGGCAGCAGGGCAGGCGGCAAGTAAAAATTGTGTCTCTTTTTATTTTTGTACTGCCTCAGCGCAATTGGGTCATTCCCCCGCGCTTCGCTCGGCCTTTGGCTTCTGTTCTCTGCCATGCAGGCCGTGCTCAAAATGACCTTGGCAATGGTTGGGCGGTGGCTACCCTCCCGCCGGGTGGTTTGGAACGAGGTATCGGGAGTCCATCTGATTTCGATTTTGTCCACGCCTCTGTCCATCAGGACGCCACGGATGGATCGGTTGATTTTGAAAGATCATGATTTTTAATTCAATCGAGTTTGCGATTTTTCTCCCGGTCGTCTTCGGGATCTACTGGTTTCTCGCAAACAAGAACCTCAAATTGCAGAACGGCCTGATCGTTGCCGCCAGTTACCTCTTTTATGGATGGTGGGACTACCGTTTCCTATCGCTGATCGCCTTCAGCTCGGCTCTGGACTATTTCATCGGCCTGAATCTCGGTAGAGAGAATGACGAGGCAAAAAGAAGGATATGGATCACCGCCAGTTTGGTCGTGAACCTCGGGTTGCTTGGCTTCTTCAAGTATTTCAATTTCTTCATCGAAAGCTTTGCGGGCGCGTTCACCTGGCTCGGCCAGACCATTGAGCCGACCCGGCTGGAGATCATCCTGCCGGTGGGGATCAGCTTCTACACCTTTCAAACCCTGAGCTATTCCATCGACATCTATCAACGCAAGATCGAGCCTTGCACCGAGCCGGTGTCCTTCTTCGCCTTTGTCAGCTTTTTCCCCCAACTGGTTGCCGGGCCGATCGAGCGGGCGTCAAACTTGTTGCCTCAGTTCCACAAGCCCCGGGTGTTTGACTATGGAAACGCCGTCGATGGGATGCGCCAGATCCTGTGGGGCTTGTTCAAAAAAATCGTCGTCGCCGATGGCTGCGCGGAGTACGCGAATCTGATCTTCAATCACTCCGAAGACTACTCCGGGAGCATGCTTCTTGCCGGCGGATTGTTCTTCGCGTTTCAGATATACGGAGACTTTTCGGGATACTCGGACATCGCGATTGGTGTTTCCCGGTTGTTTGGATTCCGTTTGATGCAGAACTTCGCGTTTCCATATTTCTCCAGAAGCATTGCCGAATTCTGGCGGCGTTGGCACATTTCATTGTCAACGTGGTTCAGAGACTATCTATACATTCCACTGGGTGGATCGAGAGTGGGCATTGGCAGCAAGATCCGGAACACCTTCATCATTTTCACGGTGAGCGGATTCTGGCACGGCGCCAACTGGACCTTCATCGCATGGGGAGTCCTGAACGCCGTGCTGTTTCTTCCCGCCTTGCTGATCAAACCCCAGTCACCAGTTTCGTCCGTCGTTGCGCAAGGCAGGATGTTTCCGACGCTGCGTGAGCTTGTGGCCATGTTAACGACGTTCCTGTTGACCGTATTCGGTTGGATCTTTTTCCGGGCAAGGGATGTTGGACATGCGTGCGACATGATCACTGGGATCTTCGCAAAGGACACATTCAAGCCACTGCAGCTCCCGCATGAAGCCAACCTGGTGATTTATTCGGTGTGCTTCATGATGATCCTGGAATGGTTGGGCAGGGAAAACCAGCATGCCCTGGAGAAACTCGGACTGAAGTGGTATCGGCCGGTTCGTTGGATGTTCTACATGGCCCTCTTCATGAGCTTGATTGTCTTGGCAGGAGAGGAACAGGATTTCATTTACTTCCAGTTTTAACATGAGGACCTTTTTGATTAAGATTTTCTGCTTCGGTGTCGGCTTTCTTGTTTTTGACAAGATTCTGATTCCCGTCAGGAATCACTCTCCGAAGCTTGAAGTGGACAAGCGCTTGGAACAAATCGTGGTCGGGCAGATCGATGCGGATATCCTGATTTTCGGCTCTTCACGCGGGGCGAGAAGTGTTGTGGCCTATCAGATTGAAGAATCTCTGAACCGATCCTGCTACAACCTTTCCTACCCGGGTTCCCACATCGTGTTTCATGAGTATCTGTTGCGGGAGGTGCTGGGGCATCGGAAGAACACGAAGCCTTCGACCATTGTCCTGGTCGTCGATGACGCCGATGTCTTCAAGGAGGCCGTATCGTTGGATTTCCGGTTGGATCGGCTGTTCCCTTTGGTGAAGTATCCATCGATTCGGAGTGAATTGGTGCGCAGAGGCCAAAAGAAGTGGGGTTTCAACGAGATTCTTGTTTCCCACCAGATCAACCGATCCTTTCTGTTCATGGAACAAAAGCAGTTCAGTGAGCGGGATTTCATCCTGCCTTGCGGATCGATGTTGTTGGACCACCAGAAACCGGGCCTCGATTTCCAATATGATGACACGCCGAACTCCTACTCAACGGACGGAGAATTGACGCCCAAAGTGGCGGCGTTCGATGGATTCGTCTCTTTGTGCCGGGAGAATCAGCTCGACCTGGTGGTTGCGATCACGCCCAATTTCAGACCCGCAACCGATGGTTTCAAGGAACGATTGGAGCGGCAACTCAATGGGTATGGCACGGTGTTCGAGTTTGATTCATCCGTTCCGGAATACAGAGACCACCATTACTACTATGATTACAATCATCTGCAGAAAAATGGCGCGCACCTTTACACGGGTGAGCTGATTGATGAGATCAGAAGCGGATCCCGTTAACCCAATGGTGTCTGCCATCAGGCGGCGGGATTACTTCTTGTTGGCGCTGAGGGCGGCTTCGGTTTGGGATTTTTCCCATGAGTCGAAGTCGGCGGCTTCGATGACTTCGAGGGTGCCGACCATGTTGCCGTGGCCTTCACCGCAGAGCTGGCCGCAGATGACGAAGGTCTCAAGCGTGCGGACGGGGGTGAACCACATGGGGATCTCCTTGCCGGGGATGGCGTCCTGCTGGATGCGCATCGGGACGATGGCATAGTTGTGAATGACATCCTTGGAACCGACGTTGAGAACGGCGGGGCGATCTTTCGGAAGCTTGAGGGTGGGAGCGGTGAAGTCGTCGAGGGCGTTGGGGTCGGTGTAGTCGATGCCGAGGTCGTTGGTGCCGGAAATGAGGGCTGGGTCGACGCGGCCGAATTTTCCGTCGGCACCGGGGTAGTGATAGGTCCAACCGAACTGCCAACCGACGACGCGGACACGGACGGGGTCCATGCGTTGGACGTCTTTCCAAGTGTCCACCCGCTCGGCCCAGAGCGGGAAGGCGAAGCCGAGGAGCAGGACGGCCTCGATGATGATCACACCGATCTCGATGTGGCTGGAGAGGTGGCTTTGCACGCCTTCATAGGAGGCCTTGGGGTTGCGTTTGTGCCAGAAGCGCCAGAGGCAGAAAAGGAAGAAGAGCGTCCAACCCACGAAAAGCGCCAACATGAACCAGTGGACGACTTCCATCATGTGATCGACTTGGCCACCGTGGGCGGAGTAGTTTTCAGGAAGGCCGATGTGTTCGAGGAGGCTCATGGTGGTGGAAACTGAAATGCTGAAATGCTAAATTTAAAAAACGGAACGGACGGTTAGCGGGAAGGCTGCGGGCGGACGTAGTCGTCGCAGAGTTCCGGGTCGAGGGCAGCGGCATCGCGGCGCATGAGGCGGGCGAGGAAGAAGACCACGCCGGTAAGGATGCTGAGGATGACGATGAGGAGGAACATGATGGACCATCCGGCGGCGTCTCCACCACCGGCGGCCATATTGGCCTGACAGGTTGAGCAAGCGAGAGTGATCATGGGATGATGGTTCGGTTGGTTGGGGAGGGAATATCAGGGAAATCTCAGAGAAGGATTTTGCAGGCCTTGCGGTAGAAAAGGACGCCGTAGATCGGCATCACAATCAATCCGGCGATACCGACGAAGCCGAGCGCGCGCGACATCGTGGACGGCTCCGGCGCGAGGAGAAAGGACCACGCCGTTAGAAAGGCACAGAGCAAGGTGCTGACGGTGACAAAGACGATGTGAAATCCTTTGAGTGACATGGCGGTTAGCAGTTAGGGCTGAGCGGCGGTGGTTGGTGCCACTTCCGCAGGAGCGGCTTCGACTGGCGGGGCAGATTCTTCGGCGGCCTTTTCCTCAAGGGCGGGGCGGCCATCGTAGAAGAGCGGGTCCTCCTGCGGATCACCTTTCGCGAGGGCGATGAGTGCAGCCATGAAAGAGACGAAAACGAGGCCGGATCCGAAAATCCAGTAGATCGCCTTTTTCTCGTGATTCAAGTGCATGAAGATCACGGCGACGAGCGAGGCCTTCACGGTGGCGATGATAAGACCGAGGATGCAGTCCGCCATGTCGAATCCGTGGCGACCGATGTCGAGGGCTTCGACCGTGGCGACGAGGACGGTGAGGACGGTGCCTACGAACAACGCGCCGCCAATGATGAGGTAGAGCCGGGTGGCTTTCTTGATCGCTTCGGGAGTATCGGCCATGGGAAAAGAGATTGGAGATTGGAGATTAGAGATTTGAAATCGCCGGGATTACATCAAATAGAGGATGGGGAAAACGAAGATCCAGACGAGGTCGACGAAGTGCCAGAAGAGACCGCCGACTTCGACGCGATTGGCGAGCCATTCGGGGTTGGCGTCATACATTTTGCGACCGAAGAAAAGATAATACGCGAGGACCAAGGCACCACCGACGACGTGGAGGCCGTGGAGACCGGTGATGGTGAAATAGATGGCGTAGTAGGTGTTCCAGGCGGGTGCGAACTTGGAGGCGAAGCCGATCTGCTCGCGGGGAACAGATAGATGGGGGAAGGTTTTCTCGGTGCGGGCGGCGTAGTTCGGCCCCATGAATTCCTCCTTCATCTTGTCGGCGAAGGAAAGCTTGGCCATGCCACCGTCTTCAGCCATTTTGGCGAGTTCTTTCCAACCGAGGCGATAGCGCTCCTTGTGGGTGGGCTCGCGCTTCGGGGTTTTGCCATCGGCTTCGAAGCCGTAGTCCGCGATGAGGCGTTTTTCGAGGGCTTCGACTTTCTTGTTGTGCCATTCCCATGCTTTGCGGGCGAACTCGCTGTTTTTCATGATCCAGGAATTCTGGATGGCGATTTGGGGATCGATGCCCTTTTCCTCTGCCTTCATGACGAGGTGTTGGAAGTCGATGGCGTCGAGGTTGTGGAAAACCATCGGGCTTTCGAGCAGCTTGCCATCGACCACGGTGTCATCGCGAAGGCGGGACTGGGTGGCGGCTTCGCGGATGTCGCGGGGTTTGAAGATGAAGCGGGTGGCGGGTTCGACTTTGAAGGGAACGCTCTGGATTTCCGTTAGAAAGCGTGGCTTGAGTGCTTCCATGTCGACGTTGACCTCGGAGGAGAGTTCCCAACCTTGCTTGTCGGGGTTGGCGGCGAGGGCTTTGTCCCATTCGACGCGGGATGCGGCGGTGCGGAGGGCGCTGTTGTGGGAGCGCGCGGCGAGGTGGAGGGATTGGATCTCTTCCAACAGGTCGACGGAAAGCGGGGTTCCGGCCTTGAAGAGGACTTCTTCCTTACCGCCTTCGGTTTTGATGCCTTTGATGTCTCCGGTGAGGGTGATTTTGGCGTCGCCATGGTGTTTTGCCTGATCGAGCAGGTCGGCGATCCATGGTTTGTAGAAGCGGAGGGTGTTGAAGGTGAGGGCGGAGGTTTCGACGCGGATGCGGTTTTCTTCGATCTTGTTGCCGTTGTGGTCCTTTTCGTAGTCTTCGGCTTTAGGGTGGTGGGAATCGGCACCCTCCTTGAGTTCGTAACCGAGGTGACCTTCGAGGACGGTGTAGTCGGTGAGGCGGACGGCCTGGTGGCTGAACTTGACGCTGTATTCGACGCCTTTGAGGACCATGAAGATCGCGGCGCAGGCGACGGTGATGCCCATGTAGAGTTGGAATTTCCGCCAGTTGCGCAGTTTGAGGGATGCCCATGCGAAAACGACGGTGACGGACGAGCCGATCAGGACGAAGGTGTTGATCAAACCGGGGAGGACGGGGAGCGTGCGCTCGGGCCATGGATAATCCGCTCCGATGCGCAGGAAGACATAGGCCGAGAAGAAGCCGCCGAAGAGCATGACTTCCGACGCGAGGAACAGCCAGATGGCGATCTTCGAGTTGGTCAGACCGGTGTCCTTGCGCGGGGTAACGATGTAGGGAATTTCCATGTTAAGAAGTTAGCTAGTGTTCAGTCTTCAGTTTTCAGGGCCCTGAACATCAGTGGGCGGAGTCGTGCTTGTCCGCAACGGGTTCTGCGGGTTCGTTGCGTTTGGGGGCGACCCACTGCGGGAGGTAATCCTCATCGCAATCGGGACGGCTGTATTCGTAGGGACCGCGATAGACGCTAGGTTCTTCGAGGAAATTTCCATGGCCCGGAGGTGTCGGGGTGGCCCATTCGAGGGTGGTTGCGTTCCATGGGTTGTCGCTGGTGATTTTCTTGCCGGTTTTCCAGGAAAGGAACAGGTTGATGAAGAATGGGATTTGCGCGACGGCGAGGGCCCATGCGCCCCATGACATGATGATGTTGAGGTCGATGTGGTCGCGGACGGTGTTTCCGAAGACGTTGACGCTATCGGCGGCCTTGGCGAGGTAGGCATCGCCACCGTTGTACCAGCGGCGGTGGAAACCGGCCATACCTTGGACGAGCATGGGGAAGAAGATGAGGTTCATGCATACCAAGCTGGGCCAGAAGTGAAGGTGGGACAGCGTGGGGCTCATGAAGCGGCCGGTGATCTTGGGATACCAGTGATAGACGCCGGCGAAGAGGCCGAAGAGAATGCCGGGGGCGACGACGTAGTGGAAGTGGCCGATGACGTAATAGGTATCGTGCAGGTGGAGGTCGACGAGGTTGAAGGCGAGTGGCAAACCGGTCAGACCGCCGATTCCGAACATCGGGATGAAGGCGCAGGCCCAAAGCATCGGCGGGGTGAAGCGGATGGAGCCGCCCCAGAGCGAGATGATCATGGCGGTGAGCAGGATGACCGATGGGATCGAGATGAGGACGGTGGTCACCTGGAACCAGGTGGAAACGACGGGTCCCATGCCGGTGAGGTACATGTGGTGGGCCCAAACGATGAAGGAGAGGAAACCGAGGACGAGGACCGAGTAGACCATCGATTTGTATCCCCAGAGCGGCTTGCGGGTGTTGACGGGGATGATTTCCGCGACGCAGGCGATGGCCGGGAGCAGGAGCACGTACACTTCGGGGTGGCCGAGGAACCAGAACAAGTGCTGATAGAGGAGCGGCGAACCGCCACCTGATAGATCGGCGAGGCCTTCCGACTTGGTGAAGAGGCCGGAGGGCATGAAGAAGGAGGAGTGTGCCACGCGGTCCATCAGTTGCATGATGCCTGCGGCTTCGAGCGGCGGGAAGGCGAGGAGGAGCAGGAAACCGGTGACGAGCATCGCCCAGACGAAGAAGGGCAGGCGCATCCAGGTCATGCCGCGGGCGCGGAGGTTGATGATGGTGGTGATGAAATTGACGGAGCCTAACAGGGATGAGGTGATCAGCAGGACGAGGCCGACGAGCCACTGGGTCTGGCCTGCGAGCCATTGGTTGACGATTTGCCCGTCGGCGAAACCGGCGAGGGGCGAGTAGTTGGTCCAACCGGATTTGGCGGCACCGGATTCCATGAAGAACGAGGCGCACATGATGAGCCCGCCGGCGAGGTAGATCCAGTAGCTCATCATGTTGAGTTTCGGGAACGCCATGTCGACGGCGCCGATCTGGAGCGGGGTGACGTAGTTTCCGAAGGCACCGAAGCCGAGGGGGACGATGCCGAGGAAGACCATGATGGTGCCGTGCATGGCACCGAACATGTTGTAGGTCTCACCGGTGACTTTGCCGTCCTGGAGCCAACGGGATTTCCAGCCATCCGAAAAGACCCAGCTCATCCACTCCGGAAGAGGTTGGTGGGGGTAGGCGATGCTCCAGCGCATGACCATCATCAAGTAAAACCCGAAGGCGAGGAACAGCATGGCGGTGATGCCATACTGCATGCCGATCATTTTGTGGTCGGTGGAGAACACGTATTTCCGGAGGAAGCCGGGATCGTGGTGATGATCGTCGTGATGGGCATCGTGCCCGGTGTGGGGAGTGGCGTGGGCGCTCATGGAGTGCGTGTTGAGAGTCGGTTGGTGCGGGTTTCTTGGTCCGCGGGTGGAGAGGGTGTTGGGGATCAGGGCGCGGGAGCTGCGGTGGGAGCCAGGGTTTTGGGATCGACGAGAAGGGTTGGGTCGATGGAATCACCGGGAAGCGCAACGGCGTGGGCGGAGGTGATCTCCTCGGCGGTGGTCTGGGTGCCGGCTTTTTCGCGTTTGGAGGAGATTTCCATGGCGGCTTTGGCCATTTCCACGGTGACGACGTCGCCGGTGCTGTTGCCGAAGCTGTTGCGGAGGAAGGTCATGACGCCTGCGAGTTCTTCCGGGGCCATGCCGCCGCCTTGGGCCTGCATGCCGCCGGCACCGCCGTAGGTTTTGCCGGTGCTCATGGGGCCGACGAGGCCGTTGAGGATGATCATGGAGAGGGTTTGGGTGTCTCCGGTGACCCACTTGGAGCCGGCGAGGGATGGGTAGTTGGCACCATCGCCCTTGGCATCCGGGCCGTGGCAGCTGGCGCAGCGGGTGTAGACTTTCGCGCCTTTGGCCATGAAGGCTTCGAGGGCGGGTTTGGGGACGGGGCCGCTATCGCCGGCACCTTCTGCGGAGGCTCGGACGTATCCGTCGCGGAAGGTTGACTTGTAGGAGAAGAGGGTTCCGGCATCGCCGAGGACGGCACCGGCGATGAGGAGGACGAAGCCACAGGCGATGACGACGCCGAGGGAAACCGGTTCGCGGCCGTTGTCTGCGATGCGGTGTTCGCGGGCGGCGGCGGCTGCCTCGCGGATCAGCCGGCCATGCGCCTGAGTCACGTTGATGGACTCATCAAGGTCTGGCTTCTGGTTGGACGGGGACATGGTTGAGAAATGGATGAGCTTGGGGAAAATTCAAGGGGCGGCGGCAGCGGTTTTCACCGGTGCGAAATTGAGTGGGGCGGGGACTTCCTGATCTTTCTTGAGGGAGAGGAGGTAGGAGACGAGCGCTTCGGCATCGGGGCCGGGGAGGATCTGGGTGGTTTCCGATCCGACGCCGGGGAGGGCTTTTTCGGAGCGCGCGCCAGTGACTTTGGTTTCTTTGAAAAGGAAGGCGAAGGACGGGCAGAACGAGCGGCGGCGTTCGGCTTCGGCGCGGGGGTTGTAGAGGAAGGAGTAGAGCCACATTTCCGGGTCGGTGCCTTTGGCGTAGAGGGATTCGACGCGGCGGCCGACGTTGGAGAGGTCGGGGCCGAGGCGGGCGACGCCGATGTGGGCGAAGGATTCGCCTTGGAAGTCGAAGGCGTTGGTTTCGCGGCGGGTGTCGCCTTCATCGGTTTTGAGGCCACCCCAGTCGGGGCGTTGGAGGTCGTTGCCGGCGTAGGTGGGGCGGACGACTTGGGTGTGGCAGAGGTAGCAGCCGTTTTCGGCGTAGATTTTGGAACCGTCGGCGATGCGGCCGGTGCGTTTGGGGTTGAAGACGCCAATGGTTTCGCCGGTGTCATCGACGAGCGGGATGGGCTCGATGTCGCGCATTTTGAGGAACGGGACCACTACGACCATCAGCCACGGAAAACCGAAGCAGGCGGAGAGGCCGAGAATGAAGGAGCGGAGACTCATGGGGATAAGATCTGAGAGGCTGAAAGGTTAATGGGCGTGGGCGGGGCCGGCGTTGTCGATATCACCTTCCGGGCCGTGGGGGCTACCGCCGTGATGGGCGACGAGGAGGGTCGGGTGCGAGCTGCGGCGGCCGAGGCGGAGCCACATGAGGGTGAGGTGGATGAAGAAGAAGAAGTTGGAAAAGAGGATGAAGCCCCAGGAGACGGTGGTGGCCATGGCGTAGGGGTAGGCGAAGTCGGCGGCGTTTTCCCAAGGTTCTTTCCAGTTTTCTTGTCCAACGCCTTGGAGGAGCCCGCCGAAGAGGGCGACGAGGGCAATGGTGACGAGTCCGTAGGCGGAGAAGAGGAAGTGCATCTTGATGAGGCGGCGGGAGATCCACTCGCGGCGGGTGACGCGGGGGACGATGAAGTAAACGGCACCGAACATGACGAAGCTGAAGAAGCCATAGAGGGCGAGGATTTCAAAGCCGTAGCCGGAGAGTGAGAACTGGGTGAGTTCGAGGGTTTTGCCCGGGATGTTGAGGAACACGGCGGCGAAGGCCATGACGAGCAATCCGACGATTCCCGCGATGGTGAAGCGCAACGAGGGGCTATGGTCGGCGACTTCGCCTGCGCCACTGACGGTGCGGAGGAGGTTCCATGCGGCGGACACGGCGGGCAGCGCGATCATGATGGTGGCGGCGGCGCCGAGGTAGGGGAGGAAGTAGGGGATGGGGGCGCCGGTGAGTTTCTGCATGCCGGCCCAGGGAGCGATGGCGGCGAGCGACCAGAATCCGACTTTGGCGAGAGAGTAGCTCTGGACGGGGCGTCCGGTGACTTTGGGGACAAGGTAATAGGCGGTGCCGAGGGCGACGGGGGTGAAGAAGAGGAAGATCAGCGCGGATTTATACCAGGCATTGATGCCGGCACCCATCACCGGATGGCCGGGGAGGCAGTGGAGGAGCGTGTTGGCGGTGATGAAGATCCATGGAAACCAAACCACGGCGGCGAGGAGGTACCATTGGGAGATGTAAACGTGGCCGACGGGGCGGACGCGGAACTGGATGAAGGACCAGATGACGATGGCGATGTAGCTGATGAGCAGGACCGGCCAAGCGAAGAAGGGGAATTCCATCCATGGCATGCCGGTGCCGTATCCGGCGAGGATGCCGAGGACGCCGAGGCTGACACCGAAGTTCCAAACATGGCCGGCGGTGAGGATGATTCCGGCGGAGCGGCACTCCTGACGGGAGAGGCGGGCCATGATCCAGAGGATGACGGCGAAGGCGACTTGGAAGCCCCAGCCGTAGATGAAGGCGTTGATGTGGGCGGGAAACACGCGGCCGTAGGTGGACCAGGCACAACCGTCCATGAATTCCGGGGAGTGCAATTTCGTAGAACCGATGATGCCGAGGATGATCGAAACGGCGAGCCATGCGGCGCCGCTGGTCATGAAGAACATCACCGGATGGCGCAGCGAGCGGTCGATGCCCGAGCGCAGCAAGGCATCTTCGGCGGTGGTGGAGGGTTGGACGGATGACATCGTGATGGGAAGATGAATGGATTGAGGCTCAGGGTTTCACCAGGTCCGCTTCGGTGAGCTGGGGTTTTCCGACTTCGCCGCGGAGGGCCTTCACTTGGTCTGGAGTGACGGCGGAGGCTTTGTTTCCGAAGCTGTTGCGCACGTAGGTGAGCGCGCCGGCGATCTGTTCGTCGGTCTGATAGGCCATGGGGAGCATGCCGGCGGGGAACTGGTCGTAGACGACGCCTTTCACCGTGATGGGACCGATGAGGCCGCGGAGTTGGATGCGGATGAGGTTGGAGACTGGTCCGGTGACCCACTCGGAGCCGGCGAGCGGAGGGCCAGCGGGTCCACCTTCGCCATTTTGGCCGTGGCAGGCACCGCAGAGCATGTATTGGGCTTTTCCAATTTCCATGACGGCAGGGTCGATGGGGGCATCGGGATCGGCGGCGGGGGCATCGATTGCAGTAACATCGACGGCCGGGGCTTCACTCAGGGCTTGGGCGGTGGGTGAGCCGGGGACGACTTGTTCGGGTTTTTCGACGGCGGCGGGTTTGCTGGAGGCGAGGGCGGCGGCGACTTGGGGGATCGCTTTTTCCATGTCGAAGGACTTGAGGGTTTCGGCTTGGGCGCGGTCGATTTCGGCGCGGATTTCCTTGCGGGCAACGCCGGCGACGTCTTCAGGCGTTTGGGTATCGCGTTTGGCGAAGGCCCAGATGATGGCGAGCAGGAACGCGAAGATCATGAAGGTGCCGATGCCCCACCAGAAGGTGTTGAAGCGGATGATCGGGTTGTCGCGGGTCGGGTCCATGTGGCGTGGAAGGAGGGTTGGACGGGTGGTTTGAAATCAGTTGGAGAGGTTCGCGGATTCGAGGATGCGCGGATCGCGGTTCGGATAGAGCGAATGTTGGCCGAGGGCGCGGACGAGAAAGAAGATGAACGCGGCGCCGATGGTGACGAAGGCGAGGATGTCTCCCCAGAAGGCACCATCGATGGTCGGGGTGATCGGGCCGAGGCCGGCGAAGGCTTCGCCTTTGCTCATGTGGGTGCCGCCGAGTGAAACACCGCGCTCGGGGATGGTGATGAGGTAGTGGTCGAGCACGTGCATGCAGAGGGTGTAGATGGCCATGATCGAGAGGGTTTTCGGGTTCCGCTTGAGCCATGCTTGGAGGAGGATGACGAACGGGATGACGAAGTGGCCGAAGACGAGGGCAATCATCGCGGTGTTCCAGTTTCCGGTGTTGCGGATGAGGAAGTAGGACGTTTCCTCGGTGATGCCGGCATACCAGATGAGGAAGAACTGCGAGAAGGCGATGTAGGCCCAGAAGGTGGTGAAGGCGAAGAGCAGCTTGCCCATGATGTGGAAGTGCTCGGGGCCGGCGACGTGTTTGAGGTGGCCTTTGCTTTTCAGCCAAGCGTTGACGAGGATGATGACGGCCATCGAGTTGAGCGCAGAGCCGGCGAAGAGGTAAACGCCCCACATGGTTGAGAACCATTTGTAATCGAGCCCCATGAGGAAATCGAAACCGGTGAAGGTGATGGTGAGGGCGAAGATGATGAGGGTGTAGGTGGAGTGGAACCGGGCGCGGAAGAGGCGCTCAACGCCGGGGTTCGGGTCGGTGTCCTGAGCGGTGGAAAGCTTGCGCAAGCCGATGATGACAAGGCTGAGGCCGACGCCGAAGAAGATGAAGCGGCCGAGCCAGAACGGGTAGTTCATGTACCAGTACTTGTTGTAGAGGAGGTGGTCGGCGTGGTGGAGGTGTTCCTTGACGTCGCCGGTGGCATCGCGGTGGATGTTCATCCACTCGTAGAGGTATTGTTGGACCTGCGGGCAGAGCAACGGGATGCCGAAGAGGAACATCCATGGGTAGGTGGAGCCGAGGTTTTCGAACGTGCGGCGGACGGAGGTGCCCCAACCGGAGTTGGAGACGTTGTGGAGAAGGGTCCAGAAGCACCCGCCGATGGAGAGGGTGAGGAAGAAGTAGAACGCGAAGAGCCAGGAGTAGGCGAAGGAGCCTTTGGTTTGGTTCGAGGCGAAGAAGAGCATGTAGACGCTGGCCAGCGTGCCGATGACGGCGATGGCGAGGGCAATGGTCTTCAGCTTGGCAACTTTCGAGTTGTCCAAGTGATCGCCATGGATGGCGATGTCTGCGGAAGTGACGTGGTGGTGGTGGGCCATCTCGGTCGGATTGGGAAAGTGATTGTTAGAGCTGGGTTATGGGGCTTTTGCCGCTTGAAGGGTGCGGACGTAGGCGATGATGGCCCAGCGGTCCCGGACCGGGATGTTGGCGCCGTAGGCACCCATTTGTCCCTTGCCCTTGGTGATGACTTCGAACATCCGGCCGTCGGGGTAGCTGGCGCCTTTGAAGGCATCCAGGTGTAGGTTGGCGATGGCGGGGACGCCGAATTTGCTGGTGACGCCCGCACCGTCTCCGGCGGGGCCGTGGCAGATGGCGCAATAGATTCCGTAGCGTTCCTTGCCGCGCTGGATGAGGGCGGTGGCGGATTCTGGGGTGAGTTCGAGTTCTTCCGGCATTCCGGTGCCGAAGTAGTCGCCGACGTGGCCGGTGTAGTAGTATCCGGTGCCGCCGCCGAATTCGTATTCGGGGATGCCGCCGATTTCGCGGAGGCCTTCCTCATTGAAGCCGCGGGGTTGGGTGCCGGGGACGGGGAGGCGGGAGCCGACGCCATCGGAGAAGAAGTCGGAGTTCGATTGTGCCTTGAGCTTGTCCTGCTGGTCCATGTCCGGGAACAGCTGGATGGGTGGCTTTTCGAACTTTTGTCCGCGAAGTCCGAAGATGCCGACGACGAGGACGGCGATGATCGCGTAGGCTAGGAAGAAGTAGCGCATCTGTGATTTGAAATTTGAGATTTTAGATCGCGATCAGGATTCCTCTTCTTCGACGAGTTCGATGTTGGATCCGCCGATTTCCGAGAGGAGGTCGCGGGTGGCGTTGGGGCTGAATTTCGGGTCGCGGGCTTCGATGGCGATGAAGAAGCCGTCGTCGGTGGCGCGGTGGAATTGCTTGCTGGCGAAGAGCGGGTGGTTGAACCGCGGCAATTTCATCAGGGCGAGGAGGCCGAAGAGGACGGTGAAGCCGGAGAAGAGGATGGTGAGCTCGAACATCACCGGGAAGAAGGCGGGGATGGTGAAGATGTTGACAGGCTTGGCCTGCACCACGGTGGGGTAGATGACGACCTGGGTGGAGTAGGCGAGGGTGAAGGCGGTTGCGGTGCCGGTGATGCCGCCGAAGAAGACGAACCAAGGGAGGATGGAGCGTTTCATGCCCATTGCACCGTCGAGGCCGTGGATCGGATAGGGCGAGTAGCAGTCCCATTTGCGGAAGCCGGCGTCGCGGATTTTTTCCGCGGCCTTGTAGAGGGCGGAGGCGCTTTTGAACTCGGCGAGGTAGCCGTAAACTCGTTTGCGGGTGGTGCTCACTTTTGGAAAGGAGATTGGGGATTGGAAATGGGTGGGTCAGGGTTTCGCCTCGGCGAGTTCCTTCTGATAGGCGGGAATGGAGGTGGTTCCGGCATCGGGATGTTCCTCTTTGTCTTCGTGGTGTGGATCGGACTGTGGCAGAGTCCATTTCACCTCGGCGATGTTGATGCAGGGCAAGAAGCGGAGGAAGAGCAGGAAGAGGGCGAGGAACATGCCGATGGTGCCGACGAACAGCATCTGGTCCTGCGGGGAGGGTGAGAAGGTTTTCCAATCACCGGGGAGCCACATGCGGGCGAGGGTGGTGACGATGATGACGAACCGCTCATACCACATGCCGACGTTGACGCACATCGCGACAATCATGATGACCCAAAGGTTTTCGCGGCATTTTTTGAACCAGAAGACCTGTGGGGAGAGGACGTTGAGCGACATCATGGCGGCGTAGGCCCACCAGTAGGGTCCGGCGATGCGGAATTTGAAGGCGTCCATTTCGTAGATCGCGCCGGAGTAGAAGGCGACGAACAGCTCCATCAGATAGGCGTATCCGACGATGGTGCCGGTGAGCAGAATGATCTTCGCCATGTTGTCGATGTGCTTCATGGTGATCAGGTCCTGCAGGCCGTAGATGAAACGGGCCGGGACCATGATGGTGAGGACCATCGCGAAGCCACCGAAAATGGCGCCGGCGACGAAGTAGGGCGGGAAGATGGTGGTGTGCCAACCGGGGACGACGGAGGTGGCGAAGTCGAACGAAACGACGGAGTGCACCGAGAGAACGAGCGGGGTGGAGAGGGCCGCAAGGAGGAGGTAGGCCATTTCGTAGTGGCTCCACTGGCGGTTTCCGCCGCGCCAGCCGAGGGCGAAGATGCCGTAGAGGATTTTGCGGAGGCCGGGCTTGCAGCGGTCGCGGATGGTGGCGAGGTCGGGCACCATGCCGAGGAACCAGAAGATGAGCGAGACGGTGAAGTAGGTGGAAACGGCGAACACGTCCCACAGCAGCGGGGATTTGAAGTTCTGCCAGATGGCGTTGGCGTTCGGGATGGGGGCGAGGAACCAGGCGAACCAGACGCGACCGACGTGGAATGCGGGGAAAATGCCCGCGCACATCACGGCGAAGATGGTCATGGCCTCGGCGGCACGGTTGATGGAGGTTCGCCAATTTTGCCGGGTTAGGAAAAGGATGGCTGAGATGAGGGTTCCGGCGTGGCCGATACCGATCCAGAAGACGAAGTTGACGATGGGCCAACCCCACATGACGCGGTTGGTGTTACCCCAGACGCCGACGCCGGTGGAGACAAGGTGGAAGAGTCCGCCGCCGACGCCGATGGCGGCGATGAGTGCAGAGGGGATGAAAAGCAGCCACCAGAGGAAGGGCTGGCGGTTTTCGAGAACGCCGCAAATCCGCTCGGTGATCCAATTGTAGGATCGATCGTTGAGGATCAGCTTCTCGCGCTCGAGGACCGGGAGTTTGACACCCGATTGGTTCTCCGAAGCGGTGTGGGAGGTGGTGGCCATGTTTCTGGGAAAGGAAGTCGGTTGGGAAAGGCGGAGGATCAGACCATGTGGACGGTGGCCTTGCCGACGTAGGGGGCGTCGGGCATGTCCTTGTTGGGGTTTTTCACGCGGGCCAGGTAGCTGGTGCGCGGGCGGGTGCCGATGTAGTTGAGGAGGTCGTAATTGCGGGCGATCTCCTTGCTGCGGCCGAGGGCGGATTTTTCCTTGTCCAGGAGGTTTCCGAACGTGATGGCCTCGGCGGGGCAGGCGTCCTGACAGGCGGTTTTCACTGAATCGACCGGGATGCGGAGGGTGGCCGTGGTGACTTCCATTTCGGTGGAAGGCTTGCCAGCGATGAGGGCTTCCTGTTTCTGGCCGCGCTTCTGGCGGATGACGGCGTCCTTGAGTCGCTGCACGCAGTAGGTGCACTTTTCCATCACGCCGCGCATGCGGACGGTGACGTTCGGGTTGCGCTGGAGGTGTGGAGCATCGCCCACCTTGGTTTCGCCAAGCGGACCTTTGTTGAGGTTGTGGGCGATGAGCGGGTTGCGCTTGTTGTAGTCGAAGCAGTTGCAGCGGCGGGCCTTGTAGGGGCAGTTGTTCGCGCAGTAGCGGGTGCCGATGCAGCGGTTGTAGGCCATCGAGTTGAGACCGTCCGGGGTGTGGACGGTGGCGTTGACCGGGCAAACGACTTCGCAAGGGGCGGACTCGCAGTGAACGCAGGCGACGGGCTGGGGAACGAAGGCCGGGTTGTCGCGGACCCACTCGGGGTTTTTCTGATACTCGCCGGTTTTCTCGTCCTTGATTTTGTTGCCATGGGAATCGAGCGCGTATTCCTGGGTGGCGAAGTAGCGGTCCATGCGGATCCAGTGCATTTCGCGGCCTTTGGCGACTTGTTCCTTGCCGACGATCGGGATGTTGTTTTCGGCCTGGCAGGCGACGAGGCAAGCGTTGCAGCCCATGCAGGAGGAGAGGTCGATCGACATGCCCCACTGGTGGAGCAGGTCATTGATCAGCGGCTGTCCATCGCGGTCTTCCGGCTTGTAGAGGTAGATGTTTTTCGGGGCGTGCGAGTCGTTGCCCTGGTATTTGACCTTGGCGAGCTGTGCTTGGAAGTCGCCTTTGTGGTCTTTGCTTTCGATGGTCGAAATTTCGCGGGCGAGGGCGCGGCCATACATGGAGCCGTGTTCCTGAACGAGGGCGACGGGATAGGCTCTTTTCTTGAGCAGCGAGGCGGTGGCTCCGGTGGCGAGATACGGGGTCTTGGCGGTGCGCAGCGGGTAGGCGTTGAAGCCGCGGTTGACGCCGACGAGGCCGACGTGGCTCGCGTTGATCGGGTTGATGCCGAGTTGGTTTTCCTCGTTGTAACCCTGGCCGTATCCGAGCGGGATGACGATGGTGTTTTCGGCTTGGCCGAAGGAGATGAGGGCGGCGATTTCGAGGGTCTTGCCGTTGACCTTGACCTTGATGAGCGGGGATTTGCGGTTTTCGCCTTCGCCGTCGGGCGAGCCGAGGGCGCGCTTGTTTTCGGTGGCGATGATTTCGTCGTAAATGCCGAGGGCTTTCGCGGTTTTCGGAGCAATGAGGGCAGCGTTGTCCCAGGAGAGCTTGGAAATCGGGTCGGGCGACTCTTGAAGCCAACCGTTGTCGATCCAACGGCCGTCATAAACGGAGGAGTCGGTGGCGAAGATGACTTCGAGGGAGTCCTTGGTGGGCTCTGCAACGACGGCGGCAGCGATGTCTGCGGAGACGGTGCCGGCGAGTTTCGGGGCAGCGGGTTCGTATTTGGAGCCGGCGTGGAATCCTTCGCGGAGAAGGTTTTTCCATGCGGCCTCGCCATCGGCAATGGCGGCGAAGGTTTCACGGACGGCGGTGTAGGCGGGGGATGGAGCACCTTCCTCGCTTTCGCCGTTGATGAGTTTTCCTTCGTCGGAAAGGAGGGCGAGAAGCAGTTCCAGCTCGGAAACGCAGTCGTCGTAAAGCGGCAGGATCATCGGCTGCACCACGGTGTGGATGCCGCTGGTGCTGCGGGCGTCGGACCAGGATTCGAGGTAGTGCGCGGCCGGGATGTGCCATGTAGCGGCATGGGCGGTGGCATCGGTGCGTTGGCCGAGGTGGATGCTGGTTTTGAGCTTTTTGAAGCTGGTGGCGAAATCGAGGTCGGCCGGTGCGTCGTAGAGCGGGTTCGACGGCGTGAGAAGGACGAGAGTGTCGATTTCTTTGGCGTCGATGGCGGCTTTGAGGTCGCTGATGGTGCCGAGTCCGGTGTTTCCGGTGGTGACGGCGGTGAGCGGTTTGCCTTCGCCGATGTTGCCGAGGGCGAGGTTGATCGCGAGGGCGAGGTGGTGGACGGCGGCGGGTTGGCGGGATCCAGCGAGGACGATGGATTTTCCGCGGTTAGCTTCGAGATCTGCAACGAGGCCTTGGACCCACTTGATCTGGTGGTCGTCCTTGAGGACCTCAAGGTCCTTGACGAGTTCCGGAGAGGCAAGGCGACGAGCAATCTGCGCGGCGATTTTCACAACCTGGCTGGCGGCGATCCGGAGGCGGTGGTCGGCCATGCCGCCGGTGAGTGTGTAGGCGGCCTCAACGCAGTAGAGACGGTTCATCGTCGTCTCGTCGGGGGCGTTGGCGTAGCCTTTGCCTTCGGGCTTACGGCGCTCAAAGAAGCCTTGGACAGGGCCGACGAGGTCGGTGCCGACGAAGTCGCAATCGAGGGAAACGATGCGGTCGGCCTTGCTGAAATCAGGGATGAGTTTCACGCCATCGCCGAGGGCTTTCGCGGCCTCGCCGATGAGGGCTTCGTATTGATAGAAGCGGGCGTTGGTAAATTTCTTCAGCTCGCCACGGAGGCGGTTGCGGGTGGGGCTGTCATCGGCCCCGAAGAGGAAACCGATCTTGGCGAACTTGTTTTTCGCGATTTCGGCGAGCGCTTTTTCCAAATCGGAGCGCTTGGCTGGCTTGCCAGAGCCGAGAATGGCCTTGGAGCGGGAGGGCGAGTAAAGATCGAGGATCGACGCTTGGGCGAAAGCATCGGTGCCTTCCGCATCCGGGTGGAGGCGGTTGGGAGCAACCTTGGTCGGACGGCCTTCGAAACTGGTCACCACCAGTGGGGTCACGCCGTGAGGGCGCGGCATCGCGGAAGCATAGTACGTCGCCTTGCCTGGAATCACCCACTCCGGGGCCTGGCTGTAGGGAACGAGATGTTTTTCCGGGCGACGGCAGGCGGCCATACCGAAACCCGCCAGCGCGGTGGAGGCACCCATCAACTTCAGGAACGAGCGACGAGACGTTTCAGCCTCGGTCTCATCGGTCATCTCGGCAGCTCCCTGTGGAAACTCGCGTTCCAGCCATTGGCGGAACTCCGGGGTGTCTTCAAGCTGCCCCGCACTGCGCCAGGCGACGGTGGTTTCGTCGGCGGGAACTTCGGGATGATGCCAGATGCGCTTGCTCATGTTCGACTGCGGGAAATGGGTGGTTGAAAAGAAAATCGACGGCTCAGTGGTGGCAGGTGGCGCAAGCTTCCTTGGGCTTCACATTGAATTGCTCCTTGAGCTTCAGACCCAGCTCTTCGGTCGTTTTGACCCCAAGCTGCGGATTGTTCGAAATGTAAGTTTCTGCGTCGTAGTTGAAATTATACACCTCCTCAAGCGGGCGGAGGTGATTCTCCGGAGCACGGTGGCACTCCAAACACCAGCCCATGGAATGCGACTCGGCTTGGTAGACGACCTCCATCTGATCCACATCGCCGTGGCAACTTTGACAGGAAATCCCACGGTTCACGTGTGCAGAGTGATTGAAATACACATAGTCGGGGGCTTTATGGACGCGGACCCACTCGATCGGCTTGCCGAAATCCGGGTGCTTCAGGGTCGCATCCATGCGATCGCGCAGCGGCTGCAGTTTTGGGCTCTCCCGCTGCACGTGCTGGTGGCAATTCCAGCAGGTGTTGTTCCCCGGGACATTCGAGTGACCCGCCACATCGACAAACGAGTGGCAGTAGCGGCAATCGAGCCCAAGTTGATCCACGTGGATTTTGTGCGAAAATGGAATCGGCTGAGCCGGTTGGTAACCCACCACCTGCGCCTTTGGCGTCGCATAATAGGCGAGTGCAAGAGCTGCGCCACCCGCTGCGGTGCCCGCACAAACGGCGATTTTCAGGGGAAGCAGGTTTGTCCAGCGAGGGAAAATATTTGCCATGACAGGTGCGGTGGAGGCGGTTCGGTGCGGGAAGATCGGTGCTTGTGAAAAATTTCACAAGCGAATTTAAGATAAATCCGGGCTGCGGATTCGGCGGCGCGAGAATGCAAAGCGGCACGCCGCATGCAATGCGAAAAAACGGAAAATTTGCACAGTCCAGCCAACTAAGCTCCGCCCGGGCAATCCCTTCACCCCACGCCCTGCCCTGTCTCACGAATTCGACCAATTCAACCCATTCTCCTGCCGCCATCGCCGATATGCCTTGAACTGCTCGTTTTTTGGCAACTTCCGCCTCTCCGGATCCTCGGAAAGAAAAGTCTCAAACGCCCCACCCGAAGAAATCTCCGAGTACCCAGGAGCAATCGCCGGAATCTCAGGTGTCGCCACCGTGGTCTCCACCATCCGCATCTCGATCCGATGCAAACGCCCTCCCAACCTCAAAACCGCCAACAGCAGTAAAAACAACAGCCCCACACAGGAGGCCAAAAGAATCACAACCGTCGAAGACGCACCATCTGGCATGCCCCCAACCTGCAAAAACCCCACCCCGTTGAAAAGCCCCAAGTCTCCCCAAACAAATCACCCGCCCTCCCCGTTCCCACCCCGCTCCTCCCGAACCACCGCCAAAGCATCATACAACGCGAACAACATCACAAACCCCGTCAGCCCCACACAAGCCCCCCACCAGAGCAAAAACCTCCAAATTCCCCCGCCCAACCATCCATCAATCAACCACAACCCCACCACGATCATCCCCAGCGCCACCAACAACAGCCACCCCAACACCTTCCGCCGCACCACACGGTCCCGCAAAATCGCCTTCGCGATCCCCACACTCAACTTCGTCACCCCGTCCTTGCCATTCACCATACCCTACTCCAACCGCTCTACCCCCGCCTTCCAAGCCGGAAAATCTACACCCTCCCCACCCATCACCAATTTGATTGCATGCAATGCCCCTCTTTCTAGAGTCGCGCCCCAAACCACTCGCTAAGAAACCCTCTCTATGGAATTCCAATGCCCCCACTGCTCGCTCAACATGAGCGCCGAAAACGAACACGCAGGCAAAGTCGTCGCCTGCCCCGGTTGCAACGGCCGCTTTGAAATCCCGGCCCTCCCCGAACCCACTCCCGCCTCCGCCACCACCTCCACCACCCGCCGCACCCCCCAATCCCAACGCGGCGGCTGGCCCGAAGAAGACCACGCCAACGTCCGTTTCGACCTCAGCTTCGGCATCGCCGTCGTCGTCACCGCCACCTTCCTCTTCGCCCTCGTCCCCTTCCAAGGATCCGGATTCTCAGACATCTTCCTCAAACGCGGATGGGTCAACTACGCCGAAGTCTTCCTCTTCATTTGGGGCCTCGTCATCCTCGTCATGAAACTCAAAAAGGCCAAACGCCAGTCCCAGGCCATGCTCCTCGACATCCTCCCCTCCAGCCTCGGACACGAAATCAACAACTCCAACGTCGGCCACTACATCGAACACATCTACAAACTCCCCATCCGCCTCCGCGACAGCCTCATGGTCAACCGCATCCGCAAAGGGCTCGAACTCTTCGAAAAACGCAACAACAACAGCGAGGTCGTCGCCATCCTCAATGCCCAGTCCGACATCGATGCCAACCGCATCTCCGGCTCCTACACCCTCCTCAAAGTCTTCCTCTGGGCCATCCCCATCCTCGGCTTCATCGGCACCGTCCAAGGCCTCTCCACCGCCGTCTCTTCCCTCTCCACCGGATCCTCCGATCCCGAAGCCCTCAAAGCCTCCATCAACAATCTAACAGGAGGCCTCGGCGTCGCCTTCGACACCACACTCCTCGGCCTCGTCCTCTCCATGATCATGTCCTTCCCCATGGCCGCCATGCAGAAACGCGAAGAGGAAGTCCTCACCGTCATCGATGCCTTCTGCAACGAAAAACTCCTCCCGAAACTCAACGACTCCAAAAGCGCCACCACCGACGACCTCCTCGCACAAGCCGAAAGCCTCCCCGCCTTCGCCGCATCCCTCAGCCGCGCCCACGAACTCTTCCTCACCCAACTCGGAGAAGCCACCGCACTCCTCAAAGACGCCGGCGAAACCCTCAAAAACCGCCTCGACTCACACCAAACCCGCGTCGAAGGCACCTTCTCCCACGCCATCGACAAACTCACCTCCGAAACCCGCGACGCCTTCGTCAAACCCGCAGAAAACCTCAACCAATACTTCGCCTCTCTATCAGACGGAGTCAAATCCCTCAACGAAACCCTCTCCAAACTCGGCAGCGAAAAAATCATCATCCAAAAGAAAGGCTTCTTCTCCCGCTGATCCACCACCCATCTCTCCGCTCCCAGTAATTATCTAACATGTCACGGCGAACCTCCAACGCGGCCGGCTCTGGCGTCAGCCTCTTCCCCTTCCTCAGCATCCTCGCCTGCCTCATCGGCATCCTCACCCTGATGATCAAACTCATCAGCGACATCAAGGCCAACGAAACCGCCGGCCGTGGCGAAGAGGAACTCGCACGCGCCAAACAACACGCCGCCATCCAACGCCAAATCTCCGACTCACAAAAACAACTCGAAAAAGCCCGCGCCGAACTCAAACAAAAAGGCGCAGCCCAAGCCAAACTCCAGGACCTCGAGGACAAACGCATCGTACTCCGCAAACAACTCGCCGAAAACGACCCCGCCAACGCAAAAGACTCCGACGCACAACTCCAACGCCTCGTCGAAACACTCATCGACCAGATCGCCGCACTCAAAAAAGAACGACCCGCCCTCGAGAAAAAACTCGCCGAACTCAAAGCCGAACTCGAAGCACGCAAAATCAAACCCGACGAAAAACCCGCCCCCGTCCTCATCCAACCCGGCGGCTCCGGCATCAACCGCGACACCAAACTCATCTTCATCGAATGCAACGCCACCGGCGTCGCCATCCTCGAAAAAGGCGGCAAGAAAACCCCCATCTCCACCGCCGCCATCGGCACCGAACCCGCCCTCAACAACGTCCTCAACGCCGCCAAAGGAAACCCTAACAGCCTCGTCCTTTTCCTCATCCGCACCGATGGCCACCCCACCTACGTCAAAGCCGCAGGCTGGGCCGAAAACCAATTCCAACTCCGCACCGGAAAACTCCCCATCCCCACCAAAGGCGAGATCGACCTCTCACTCTTCCTGCGCTGACCCTCCCACGCTGATCAAACATGGCCTCCAGAAGGAAAAAAACCGAAGAAGGCGGAGTCAACCTCGACTCCCTCATGGACGCGCTCACCAACGTCGTCGCCGTCCTCATCCTCATCCTCATCCTCCTCCAGGTCGACGTCTCCAACACCGTCGAAAAACTCCTCGGCGAACTCAAACCCGCCACCCCGGAACAAATCGAGGCTGCCCAACAAAAACAACAACAACTCCAAAAGGAAATCACCAAACAACAGGACCTCCTCAAAGCACCCGCCCCAACACCACAACTCATCCAACAGGTCGAACAGGACATCTCCCTGCTGGAAAAATCCCTCAAAGATAACAAAACCAAACTCCTCGACCTCAACAAACTCCGCGAACTCGCCGCCAAAACCAAAACCGAAGCGGACGCCGAAAAAAAGAAAACCGACACCATCCTCAACGAAATCGCCCGCCTCGAAGCACTCCTCGATCAAACCCCAAAACCCACACCCCCACCCTCCACCGTCGTCCGCATCCCCAACTCACGACCCATCCCCGAGGACGCCAACCTCTACTACTGCTACATCCACGGTGACCAGGCACACCTCGTCGACACCATCGACCTCAAGGACCGCGTCATGGACCTCTTCGAGCGCAACAAACGCAACTTCGTCCGCGAACGCATCAAGGTCAGCCGCAAGCCCGACCGCATCATCTACGACCAACAAAAAGTCGTCGACTTCTTCGCCACACAAAAACTCAGCATCCGCAAACAAACCCACACCGTCCCCTTCAACAAACCCTGGACCCGCCTCAACGCACGCATCACCTTCGACCCCAAAATCGGCGACGCCTCCCTCGCCGACATGAACCTCCCCAAAGGCCGTTTCCACAACATCTGCAACCTCGTCTCCAGCTACCCGCGCCGCGTCCTCATCTTTAAAGTCCACCCCAACGGCTTCGCCACCTACCTCAAAGCCCGCGAAATCGCCGACTCCTACCGCATCCCCTGCGGCTGGGAAATCGATGGCAATACCGCCGTCAACATCCCCCTCGACTTCGAAGTCAACCGCCTCGAAGACCCACCTCCCCCAAACCCGAACCCTCCAGCACCCCCACCTCCCGGACCCAAACGCCAGCTCGATTGAATCCTGTTAGGCTCTAACGAAATTGGCGCATTTCACATCTCCTCGAAAAAGTTTTCACTTTTTCAACTTAATCGTTGACTCGGAGATTCATATTGATATCTTCCCGAAACCTTCAGCGCACATGCATCACCTCCTCCATCAACCCACCACCCTCCAACCGACCGGTTACGGCTCGCTGGAATGGCGCGGACTTTTTGGAAACATGCATAAAATCCAACAGGAGATCCTCAAGCCATTCTCCCGGACCATGTGTAGTGATGACACCATCACACTCAACCCAAAGGAGGCAGGCAGGTAGTTCGATCATCGAAATCCATCATCGATTTCCCTTTTCGAACCCCGCCCGCACCAAAAGCCGGCGGGGTTTTTCTTTACCACACTCATCACACAAAGCCCCGCAAACACCTTGTTTTCCAGCATTCAAACCAACACCAAACCCCATCCCATGATCAAACCATAACCCCATCCAGGCGTGAAATGCCCCGCCACCTGCGTCAACAGGTGGCGGAGCGGAATCGGCCGCCCATCCACGAGTCCCGAGCAGGAGACATGCAAGGCGAGCAACCGCTCCGACGGTCGCCCCGTGCCTGCAAACTGTCAAGCAAGCCGTCTCATGATATCTTGCTACGGAACCGTCATGACCCGATGCCACGCCCTGGTCACCTGTTCAAATAACAAACCAGAGGCTTGATATGACTTATCTCATATCACTGGAGGTGTGCCTGAAACACCGAAACATCCGCCGAGAAATCATCCTGCGGGTGCGAGTCCATCACCGGACTGGCAGCGGTGTTTGTTTTCATATTCATCCATTTCCAAAATCAACCGCGGAGTAGCCAAGCGGTAAGGCAGCGGTCTCATACGCCGCGTATCGCCGGTTCGAATCCGGCCTCCGCAACCAATTTCCATCCTTCCTCCGTAGCTCAATAGCAGAGCATCCGCCCGATCAGCGGAAGACCGCGGCGCAATACAGCGCGGAGAAACCACCTTCCCACGTAATGTCAAAGCAGCATGCCCGTCTGTTAAACGGGTCGTCTTGGTGCGAGTCCAAGCCTGGGAGCCACGGCTGTGTAGCTGAGACAGATTAGCATCCCGCTGAAACCGGGAAGAGTCCGGCGCGCTACCGGACACAGCCACCACTTTCAACAACATCGCGCGCGAGGGAGTCAGCAAACCCGCCTCGCTTGGGACGAGGAGACACCCGGGGCAGCACCGGGGCGCGCGACCAATTTCCTATCAGCTCCATGAGTGTAACAGCCAACATAGCGGCCTTTCACGCCGCAGAAGCCGGGGCAGCACCGGCATGGAGTGCCAATCTAATAAACGTTGACCATGTTGTAACAGTAGCATCCCGCCCTGTGAAGGCGGCAGTGCCGGTGCAAGTCCGGTTGGTCAACCCAATCTCCACACATCATCGCGCACATGGCGAAGAGACGAGCCATCGGTCCGCAAAACCGACCCACCCGGTGCAAGTCCGGGGTGCGCGTCCATCTCATCACCCAGCCCCGTAGCTCAAACAGTTAGAGCATCCGACTTTGAATCGGAAGGTTGACGGTGCGAATCCGTCCGGGGCCGCCACTTCACCAACCACCCATCGAACCCGAAGCTTAGACAGCGAAGCATCCGGCTTTTAACCGGACGAGCAGGGCGCACATCCCTGCGGGTTCACCAGTCTCGGAAAACAAACACCGCATCCATCCAATTGTTTATACCTATATCTCAATCATCATGAAATCGAAAGACCTCATTCACCTCGGCATCCCCGAAGGTGAATCCATCCACCTCGCCCAACAATTCATCCGCGATTTCATCGCCGCCGGAAACGAAAGCGAACACCTCGGCGATGAAATCTTCCACATCATCGCCGATCCCCCCGCCTTCTTCTCGGACAACCTCCGCGCCCCACTCGCCCGCGCCCTCTACCGCCCGGCCTTCACACCGCGCGCTGAACTCGCACCCTGGCGCCAATGGGGCACCGACCTCGAAGCCGATGCCGTCCGCCAGATGGCAAACGCCTGCGCCCTCCCCGTCGCCGTCGCCGGTGCCCTCATGCCCGATGCCCACCCCGGCTACGGCATCCCCATCGGTGGCGTTCTTGCCACCGAAAACGCCGTGGTTCCCTACGCCGTCGGCGTCGACATCGCCTGTCGCATGAAACTCACAGTGTACGACCGCAAGGCCAACATCATCCCCGGCCAACGCGACCGCCTCACCAACATCATCGAATCCGAAACCCGCTTCGGCATCGGTGCCTCGTTCAAACAACGCCGCAACCACGACGTCATGGACGACGATTGGAATGTCTCGCCCGTTACCAAACGCCTGCGCGACAAGGCATGGACCCAACTCGGCACCAGCGGCAGCGGAAATCACTTCGTCGAGTTCGGTGCCTTCACCGTCACCAACGAACACCTCGGCCTCCCGCCCGGCGAATACCTCGCGCTCCTCAGCCACTCCGGATCCCGCGGAACCGGCGCACAGGTCTGCGATGTTTACAGCAAACGCGCCATGGCCCGCCGCTTCGGACTCCCCAAGGAACTCAAACACCTCGCCTGGCTCACACTCGATGAAGAGGACGGCCAGGAATACTGGAGCGCCATGAACCTCATGGGCCGCTACGCCGCCGCAAACCACGAACTCATCCACAAACACATCGCCAAGAAAGTCGGCGCACGCGTCATCCTCGACATCGAAAACCACCACAACTTCGCATGGAAAGAACGCCACATCATCAACGGCCGCGAACGCGAACTCATCGTCCACCGCAAAGGAGCAACCCCAGCCGGCAAAGGCGTGTTGGGGATCATCCCAGGCTCGATGGCCACTCCTGGATTCGTCGTCCGCGGAAAAGGCCAACCCGAGTCGCTCCACAGCGCCTCCCACGGCGCGGGTCGCATCATGAGCCGCAGCAAGGCCCTCCAGTCATTCACCTGGAGCGCCACCAAAAAACTGTTAGCCCAAAACGGCGTCGACCTCATCTCCTCCGGACTCGATGAAGTCCCCGGAGTTTACAAAGACATCCACACCGTCATGGCCGCCCAATCCGACCTCGTCGAAATCCTCGGCCGCTTCGACCCCAAACTCGTCAAAATGTGCCCCGCCGGCGAAAAAGCCGAAGACTAGCAAACCTAACAAAAAAGCTGCTCACCGAAAAAATGAACAGATAACAAAAGAAACTGATATGCCATGACCACCCTCCTCCACAACACCACCGTCCTTTTGCTCAACCGCAACTGGCAGGCCATCCATGTCAAAACCCCGGCCGATGCCTTCTGCATGATGGCCTCCGGTGCCGCCATCGGCCTCGACCTCGGCGAAGACGATTCCATCACCCCCGTGAAATGGCACGCATGGCTCCAGCTTCCCATCCGCAGCCACGACGCCTCCGTCAACACCCCGCGCGGCACCGTCCGCATCCCCACCGTCATCGTCGCCAGCCGCTACGCCAAAGTCCCCCTCTGCCAACCACGCTTCGGCGCACGCGGCATCTGGGAACGCGATGGCGGAACCTGCCAATACACCGGCCGCAAACTCAAACCCGGCGAAGGAAACATCGACCACATCCAACCCCGCTCGCGCGGCGGCGCATCCTCATGGGAAAACTGCGTCCTCTCACACCGCAGCATCAACGAACGAAAAGCCGACCGCCTCCCCCACGAAGCCGGCCTCCAGCTCATTCGCAAACCCATCCCCCCCCGCCCGCGCCCCGCCACCGCACTCATCCGCAACCCCCACAACATCCCGGACTGGCAACGCTTCCTCATCGCCTGAAATCCACACCCCCACCGGATGCTCCTGAACCCACCAGGAGCATCCGCCCTCCCCCTCAAATCACCTCATTCCCCACCACCTCCACCTCTGCCCGCTCCTCAACATTCCGCGGCTTCAAAAACGGCAGGATGAAAATGAAAACCGTTCCCAGCGCCGCATCGATCAGGAAAATCGACTGATAACTCAAACCCCAACCCCCATCCGCCACCGGAGTCACCGCCTTGCCCTGCCACCAATAGCAATAAATCGTCACCAGATTCAGCAGCGCCATGCACGCCGTAAACTGCGTCGCTGCAATCCTCGGCTCCACAATGTCCATGAACAACGCCGTCCGGATCCCATACAACAACCCGTTGAACACCGAATACGCGATCGCCGCGATCCACCACGCCTTGATCAACACCTCCTGCCTCGGCCAAGAACCATCCGCACTCGCCGGCAACGGCATCGTCCACCCCTCGCCTCCCAACCGCCACGCCATCCACAACGTCGGCACCAACGTCCCCAGCGCGAACAACGCCAACGTCAGCCGGCGCCCGAAGCGGTCTGATAGAAAGCCCCCCGTCATGCAGCAAACGGTAAACACCAGCGAACTCACCAGACCCAACGCCGCGATCTCCTTGTCCGTCATCCCCAACGTCGGCGTCAACACCGTCGAAACCGTTAGACTCAACGCCATCCCCCCGGTCGGAACCACCGCCACCAACAACCCAAGAAAACCCCGCTTCGTCCCGAAAAACACCTTTACCACATCCACCAGATACCCCCCGGCCTCCCGGAAAACCTCCACCGCAGCCCGCTTCGGCGCCGCCTTCCCATCAACCCCAAGCCGCGTGTGATTCCCCTCGATGATCAGGAAAATCACCATCGCCATGATCCCCGCCAACAACAACGGCACCACCATCGACGCCGCCGAAAACCCGACCACACCCTTCAAAAACAAAACCCCCGACCCACCGATCGCCGCACCCACCTGCGCCCCCGCAAACATCAGCCCGTTCGCCAACCCCCGCTCCCCCTCATCCAGCGTCTCACACGCCAACGCATCAATCGCCACATCCTGGCTCGCCGCAAAAACATTGTGCGCCAGCAACATTCCGGAAAACAAACCCAGCCCCACAAAAGACTTCACCCCATCCGCTCCCGTCACCGCCTGCGGAAACAACAACAACGCTCCCACCAAAGTCAGCATCATCCCCAGCTGCGCTGTTAGAATCCACTGCTTCCTCCGACCGAACCGCCCGATGTGGAAATTGTCCACCACCGGCCCTAACAGCCACTTCCATGCCCACGGCAACATGATCGTCGCCGCAAACGTCCCGATCGCCGCCCCCGTCATCCCCATCCGCTTGAACTCCAACGCCACCGCCGTCCCCGTAAACCCCTGCGGCAACCCCTCACACACATACAATCCGAAAAACCCGGACAAACGTCCACGGCGCGTGGCGAGCAAATTGGGCAACTTGGGCATGGCAATCAACCGGACTCCAGCGAACCCGCAGCCCCTCGCCCAGCAGAAACCACGCAGCTTTCCACAATCCTTCAAATCCCGTCATCCAACCCGCACACGCAAAAAAATCCCCAAAACCAAAAACTCCCGCTAATACCCCATCACCCGCGGCCATCTGCCCATGTCGATGGCATCTTCGGCAAAAACCAACGCCCGGATCATGATCAAACCATCCACCTCCGCCTCACTCCTCACCCGGTCAATCGTGGCCCTCGCCTCAGCCTTCCAGCATTCCTTATTCCCAATCCCTCTCTCCACCCCCCTCTCCGCACCAATCGCATAAGCCAAAGCCTCTCACGAGACCCCAACTGCGCGTTTCACTGCGCCACCCTCCCCACCTCCCCACC
>SXGQ01387138.1_pt1 | contig 30291 bp, 57 predicted proteins | sample 3178371 | NCBI WGS metagenome assembly SXGQ01 (sample SAMN11356859, study PRJNA531348) | freshwater metagenome | isolation source: freshwater sample F1-20 | place: China: Fuxian Lake, Yuxi | collected 2017-12-25
CAGCCGCTGCCAGGGCATACAGACTACAGGGCAATAGACTTTCGGCTAAAGCCAATGATCGCCGTACTAAGGAGATACTTTCTCCAGCGAAATATAAAAAATTGAAGATGCAACAAGCACAGGACCAAGGTGTGGCGGAAGATAGAGTGGCAATTAACATAGATGCTCCGGACAGTTTATATGATCTTCAAGATAAGCTAGCAAGGTCAAGTTGGAAATCATCGGTAAAAAAAGTCATTACATCACTTTTCGAAAAACAATATCCAGGTGTTCAATTATTTTTTAAGACTACCCAAGAGGGCAATTTGTTTATAACCACTGATAAAACTGCATTAGCCTCGGAGGATATAGGTTTATACAGTGACACCCAAGAGTTCGGTGCATCAATAATTGGTCCCACAGCAGAGTATGGAGTTGATGACATATTGTATGTAGGCATGGGGTTTGATTCAATTAAGTCTGGAAAGTATAAAGGCATAGTTAGGCAAATGTTAAACACTATTGTGCCTCCGCTGGCGACGAAGTTGAAAGCAAAACCCGCTATTATTATTGTTGTAGAAGATCAAAGTGCCGGAGTTTGGGAAGCGATGGCTAATAAATTAGGTTGGGCTTTTATTTCAGGTGAGGATGAACAAGGTGTGGCGGAAGGCTCCGAAGAACAAGGTGCTCATGTAAAATACAATCAAGGTTATAATGACGCTAAAAATAGCAAGCCATCTATACATAAAACTCTCACTGGCAATGATAGATACAACTATGTAATGGGTTATAAAGATGGGCTGACAGATCGTAAGAAACCTAAAGAGCAAGGTGTGGCGGAAGAAAAAGTCAAAGGTGTGGACGAATTGTCGAAAGTTTTGAAATTTGCAGGATTACAGAAGTAAATGCGTAGTCTTATTAATATTTTAGAAGCTATTGATCAGGGATGCCCTGAAGCTACTTACGATCTAAAACTTAATTTAGAAAATCGCCAAAAAGCAATAGAAGAATATATGTACGGGCCTGCAGATCCTAGTAATCCTGGAGACTACTGGGAAAGATATGCAGACAAATGGAAATCAAGTGTAGCCGAAGTCAGCAATATGCTTTGCGGCAACTGTGCCGCATTTGATGTAACAACCGAAATTAAAAATTGCATTGAAAAAGGAATAGGAGACCAACCAGATGTTGAAGCTACTATCGAGGCAGGCGAATTGGGATATTGCCAATTTTTAAAATTCAAATGTGCAGCCAAACGCACTTGCTCTGCGTGGGTCACAGGTGGTCCAATTACAGATAAAGAATCAAAATTGGCAAAATAATCGTTTTTTAAGTTCGTTTATAATTGACAGTATAAATAAAACTGTGTATAGTTAACGCTATGCACAGTTTTTCTTTTTAGTCAGTGGGCTTTAAAGAAGAGGCATAATAAATCAACATTAAGGAAAAATCATTATGGCAACTTTAGCAGAAATTCGAGCAAAACTTCAACAAGCATCTCAACAAAACGGCGGCAGCTCGGCCGGCGGAGACAACGCAATTTATCCCCATTGGAATATTCAAGAAGGTAGCAGTGCTACAGTACGCTTCCTACCCGACGGCGATCCTACTAACACTTTTTTCTGGATTGAACGTGCAATGATCAAATTGCCGTTTGCAGGTGTAAAAGGTGAAACTAATAGCAAGCCAGTAACTGTGCAGGTTCCTTGCATGGAAATGTGGGGTGAAACATGCCCGATTCTTACCGAAGTTCGTCCTTGGTTCAAGGACAAGAGCTTGGAAGATATGGGTCGTAAGTATTGGAAAAAGAAAAGCTATCTTTTCCAAGGATTTGTAGTTGACAGCAAACTACAAGAAGATGGCAAGACTCCAGAGAATCCAATCCGTCGATTCATTATCGGTAGTCAAATTTTCAATATCATTAAGGCAGCTTTGCTCGATCCCGATATGGAAGAACTGCCTACTGACTATGTTCGTGGTACCGATTTCCGTATTACAAAAACCAGCAAAGGCGGCTATGCTGACTATTCTACTTCTAATTGGGCTCGCCGTGAACGTGCTCTTGACGAAGCTGAACAGGCCGCTATTAAGCAATATGGATTGTTCAATCTAAAGGACTTCTTGCCTAAGAAACCTACAGACGTTGAACTCAAAGTTATCAAAGAAATGTTCGAAGCTTCAGTAGACGGTGAAGCATTTGACATGGATCGTTGGGGTCAATATTTTAAACCTGCTGGCTATAATGGCGGGGCAAGTAACGCATCTGTAGCTAAGGCAACTCCAGCAGTTGTTACTCCTTCACCATCACCTGTTGAATCAGAAGATGAAGATCCTCCTTTCGAAACAACAAAACCTGCTGTTGCAAAAGAATCTGCAAATAGCGGCGAAGCATCTAGCCGAGCAGCCGATATTCTTGCAATGATTCGTAACCGCCAAAAGCAGTAAGGAGATAGATTATGGGAAAGGCCTTCGATATTTCGAAGTTCCGTAAGTCTATCACTAAAAGTATTGATGGCTTGGGAATTGGTTTTAATGATCCTACTGACTGGATCTCAACCGGCAACTACGCCCTAAACTATCTTATCTCGGGGGACTTCTTTAAGGGTATCCCCCTTGGTAAAGTTACGGTGTTTGCTGGAGAATCTGGTGCAGGTAAATCATATATCTGCTCCGGAAACATTGTGCGTCATGCACAAGAACAGGGTATCTTTGTTGTCCTAGTTGACAGCGAAAATGCTCTTGACAAAGAATGGCTAGAAGCACTTGGTGTTGATACTAGCGAAAACAAGCTTCTCAAACTTAACATGGCTATGATCGACAATGTCGCTAAAACCATTCACGAGTTTATGAAAGAATACAAGGCTATGCCCGAAGATGAACGTCCTAAGGTATTGTTTGTAATTGATAGTCTTGGTATGTTGCTTACTCCTACTGATATTAATCAGTTTGAAGCTGGAGATCTTAAAGGCGATATGGGTCGTAAGCCTAAGGCACTGACTGCTCTTGTTCGTAATTGTGTAAATATGTTCGGTTCTTACAACGTCGGTATGGTTGTAACTAATCATACTTACGCGAGCCAAGACATGTTTGATCCAGATGACAAAATTTCAGGCGGTCAAGGTTTTATCTATGCAAGTTCTATTGTTGTTGCTATGAAAAAACTCAAACTTAAAGAGGATGAAGATGGTAACAAAGTTAGCGATGTTCTAGGTATTCGAGCAGCTTGTAAAATTATGAAAACTCGTTATGCTAAACCTTTCGAAAGCGTTCAAGTCAAAATTCCATATTCGACTGGCATGGCACCAACTTCTGGATTAGTTGACATGTTTGAAAAAATGGGTGTATTATCTAAAGTAGGTAATAAACTTGCTTATACAGATCGAACCAGCGGCGAAATTATTGCAGAATTTAGGAAAAACTGGACCGAAGACAAGTTATTGTTAATTATGAGTCAATGGGACAAATCTTCAGTTCATGGCAGTAATATTGCTTTAGAAGAAGTTGAGGAACAATAATGGACGAAAGTTTAGTTATGGAAATTTGGGATATGTTCAGAGAATATATTCCAGACAAAAATAAAGAAATGGCAGCTAATCAGTTTGTTGATTTTTTGTTGGGTAAAGATTTAGAAGTCGCCGATCTAGAAAGTTACATGGGTTACGACACTTATTTAGATACTGCAATCAAAGCAGTAATGGATGAGGAATCTGAATATTCCGACGAGGAAGCAGACGAATATGGCTATGATGAAGACGAGGACTACTAATGTCTCATTGGTATGCAAAGATAAGCAAGGATATTGCTTTTCTTCCTTCGTGCATAGATCATTTTTACAAAGAACTAGACCAGGCTAAAACTGAAGTAAAAATCAGTGGAAACATTGAAAAATCCAGCTCAGTTTTGCCTGGAATAGTCGAACATAGATTTAATCAACTTCAAGAAATCGAAGCAATTTTAGAATACTTAAACATCGAACTTCGACGTTTACGCAGTAAAACATTTAAAAAATATCTTGAAAACTATCAACGAGCATTAAGTAGTCGAGACGTTGAAAAGTACGTAGATGGTGAAGCAGATGTAGTAGATATGGAAAAAATTATCAATGAATTTGCGTTACTACGCAATCACTGGCTAGGTATTGTTAAAGGCCTGGATATAAAACAATGGCAATTGAGCAATATTATTAAACTTAGAACTGCCGGATTGGAAGATGCGTCACTTTAAAAAGGATTTAATATGGTTGAATCCTTTTTTAATTTGTAGTACAATAAATTATGTATATCGAAGACCTAATCAATCGGTTAAACAGCGACGGGAACTATATGTTCCATCCTCTCATACAACTTTTTATACATGATAGAGCAATTATCAGTAGTTTGTCAACACAGACATTAATAGGTAGCGGTTTTACAGAAAAACAATGTGCCTTGGCTATAAAACTTGTAAAAAAATATTCCAATCAGCTGCAATCTGCTTTACAAATAGATGTAAAGCCATTTATAGATAATCCGCAATTTAAATTGCCCACAAGAACTATTAATAAAACTAAAAGTATTAACATATACAAAAATATAGACTCAAATAAAAAAACAATTCTTGTTAATTTTCCGTTTGATGAGGCGATTATTTCGTCGATTAAAAAATTCCGACAAATTTCCGGTAATGCAACTAAAATAAATTGGAACAGTGAAAAGAAATCTTGGGAATTTGATTTAAGAGAAGAATGTGTTGACTGGATAGGGCAGAATTTACTATCGCTAGGATTTTCTGCCGACGACTCTTTCTTACAAGCCTATGAGCAAATTGATAACATCAAAAGTCAAGTGGAAAATTATGTCCCAATGGTAGAAATTCATAATAACCATTACATTTTTAAAAATATTCATAAAAATATTCCACAACCTAGTACTCAAGATTTATTGCCGGTACTTTTTGAAGCAAAAAAATATGGAATAACGGTATGGTCCGATGAAATCGAGGAAAAAATACAGGCTACTGAAATTAATCCGTTGGTAATTCAGTTTTTAAAGTTACAAGGCAGTCAAAATTTTGATTATCCTAAACATAGTACCAGCATTTTTGACATTTTTAATGTTATACGTGATAGTCTGCCCTGTCTTGTTGTTATACCCGGCGGTAGCGAACTACGCCATTTGGAAATATGTGTTAAAATTCTTCAAAAAATGCAATTTTCGACTGAAGATATGACCGTTTTGTTTAGATTAAATGGCGAAAATGGCAAAAATTTCAATAATTTTGTCAAGGAACAAAAATTAAATAATATTATCAGTGATAATTTAAAATTTGTATTTGTATCTGGTAAAGTACCTAAGCCACTGATTGATTCAAAAATCAGATTCTCGTGTGTATTAAACTTAGGCATATCTGGTGTACACTATACTCTATCAAATTATTTAAAAAATCATCAATTTGTCATCAATTATTCTTTAAAGGAGCAAGATTTTGTCAACTTGTAAAGTAATAATTAAAGACGAAGTTAATGTTAAGATTGAAAATTTAGATCTTGACACACGTAAGGCTTTGGTAAAAAAATTCAAGTACGAGGATCCTACTGCTAGGTATCGTCCTGCCTATAAATTAGGTCGATGGGACGGTACTGTGAGTTTTTTCGGGTTAGGCGGTACCACTTATCTTTCGATGTTACCTCAGGTGTTGGAATACTTAGAAGAAAAAAATTATTATATTGAATTAACTGATTTAAGAAATACAACCGACCTAAATTTTGACCAAATTTTTGAGGATTTTTGGGGTGAAAAATGCTGGCCTAAAGGTCATCGATTTGAAGGACAACCTATTAGACTGAGAGATGACCAAGTTGAAGTGATTAATAAATTTTTAGCCAATCCACAATGTATTCAAGAAATTGCCACAGGGTTTGGAAAAACTATTACCACTGCCACATTAGCGAAAATTTGTGAAAAATATGGAAGAACAATCACTATTGTACCGAACAAGAGCCTTGTCGAACAGACAGAAGAAGATTTTATTAACTGCGGTCTTGATGTCGGAGTTTACTACGGAGATAGAAAAGACATTGGCAAAACACACACTATTGCAACTTGGCAAAGTTTGAACATTTTAGAGAAAAAATCCAAGGATGATGACGAATTACTTAGTCTTGCTGAATTTTTAGATGGTGTTCAATGCGTCATGGTCGATGAAGTTCATATGGCTAAAGCAGAAGTTCTTAAAAAATTACTAACACAAAATTTGTCTAATGCCTGCATACGCTGGGGACTGACCGGAACTGTCCCAAAACAAGATTTTGAGTTTCAAAGTCTACGTGTCAGTCTAGGCGAGGTAGTGCATAGGGTATCTGCACATGAATTACAAGAAAAGGGCGTGTTGGCACAATGTCATGTCAATGTTGTTCAAACCGCAGAGTGGAAAGAATTTGGCAGTTACGCCGAAGAATTAAAATTTTTAGTAACAGACAAAGATAGAATGACTTGGATTTCTAATTTAATCAAGAAAATTTCTAATACGGGTAATACACTCGTTCTTGTTGATCGAATTGAATGCGGTGAATTTTTACAAACACATCTAAGTGAATTATTCAGTGTATTAAAAGAACAGCCCGATGTGGCGTTTATTTCAGGAAAAGTTAAAACAAAAGATAGAAAAGGCGAATATGACGAAATTAAAACTGCTGATAACAAGATTATTGTGGCGACTTATGGTGTGGCCGCTGTGGGTATTAATATTCCTCGTATTTTTAATCTGGTTCTTTTGGAACCCGGAAAGAGCTTTGTTAGGGTTATACAAAGCATTGGACGCGGCATTAGGCGAGCTGAAGACAAAGATTTTGTACAAATCTACGACATTACTGCATCAACAAAATATGCAAAAAGGCATCTCACAGAACGAAAAAAATTTTATAGAGAAGCTAAGTACCCATTTGAAATCCAGAAAGTAAAATATTAAAATGCAAATATTAACATTAGACAATAAAACTTTGTATCTAAACGATCTGCCGGATGAAATTGAAGAAGATATTAGATTTGCTGTGCTAGATAATAGCGACAATCAAAATCCAGATTATTTTTATATTCCGTTAATTTTCTTAGAAAGTTTTACCGGTCCTGCTGTTGTTTTAAGGATAGGACCTTATGAAGTTACCATGCCATTAGATTGGTGTACAGTAGTAGGAGATCCAGAAGGTCCAGATATGGAAGTCTTACCTATTACAAGTTTAAATGATAGAGGATTCCGTGCATATTGTTTTAATCCTCTAAGTAGTTTCAGACCAGAATTTCATGAGGTTGACATCATTAATGTTTACCAAGATGTTAAATGGTACTTCCCTAAAATGAGACCAGGTCAGTTACTATGCACTCCGTTGCATGGTGGGGATAACCCATTATGTGCGTATTTTGTCAAAGAAGTTAGCAGACAATGCGAAATTGTAGATTATACTAAGTGTTGGTAATATGGGAAGACTAATACCTGGTGCAACGTACATATATGAGCGAGACGGATATAATGTCTATGCTAGAGAACAAGGAAAACCTGATAGATTTCTCATTGGAGTTCATAGCCCATCTAATCCCCCTGCGTGGCACAGAGATCCTTTAGATAACAGAAATTATATGAGTGATCCGCAGTCGTCTCAATTCTGGCACGACATAAGACGTGCTGCTATGGACGATCAAGAATTGCAAGATGCGTTGGATCGTGTTAAAGTATTATACTATTTAAAATACCCTCAAAATTAAAACTATGTTAGATATCAAGCGAGAACTTAAGGCAATAGATACAAAAGATTATGATTTTTACGACAATCTGTCTCCTGAGGAAAAAAAACAATTTGCTCCATTTATCCTCATGAGATATGCTGCTAGTTGCCAAGGCGATCGAGATGTACAAGAGCATTTCTTGGAAATGACTAATGAATTAATTAATAAAAATCATTGGACATTAAGTAAAGATCACAAAGCCTTGTTGTGGAAATTATTTGCCGCTGTTGGTGTGGGCGTACCTGCATATCATCCGTATATTGCAGCTGGTAAAAAAGCCAAGGCTGTTAAAATTGAGAAACTACTGGAACAACTTTATCCTGCAATGAAAATGAATGAAATTAAATTGTTGGCATCTATGATGGATAAAAAAGACATTGAAGAACTTTTTGATAAAATGGGATTTGATAAAAAACAAAGGAAAGAGTACGAGTGATTCAGTTGGCAGAACAACCGTTTCGATGTGTGCATTGCGACAAGAGTTTTATGAAAGAAAAAACTCTATATGCTCATATGTGCGAACAAAAACGTAGAAATCTGCAAAAGGATGAAAAAAGAGTTCAGATTGGATATTACACATTTAACAGATTTTTTAGATTAACACAAAATCAAAAGAAAGATAAAACTTATGACGAATTTTGTAAAAGTCCTTATTACAATGCTTTTGTTAAATTTGGCAGCTTTGTTAACAATGTATTACCTATATATCCAGAAAAATTTATAGACTATGTTATTAAAAGTGGGATAAGATTAGATCAATGGTGTAAAGATCAAATCTATGATTTATATCTATTTGAAATGCTTAAAGAAGAGCCAGTAGAATCTGCATTACAAAGAAGCATTCAAACAATGATGGAATGGGGCGATCATAGTCAGGCAGAATATACTCATTATTTTAGATATGTAAATTTAAACAGGGCTGTTCACGATATTAGAAATGGAAAAATAAGTCCTTGGTTAATTTTAAATTGTAGTACAGGCAAAGAACTATTGAATAAGTTTAACAATGATCATTTAGACTTAATTGCCCCGGCATTTGATCTTCCCTGGTGGATAAGAAAATTCAAACAAACTCCAAGCGATATAATTCTTGTTAAAGAAATTTGTAAAGAAGCCGGAATAGAATGAGAGGTTATTTAAATGCCAGATATTGATATTGATTTTGCAGATCGTGATAAAATACTATCGTTAATACAACATATACCTGCTTCTAGGTTAGATAATGGCACTTTTAAAAAGCATAATACCGGCATTTATTGCCACGCTATTCCAGTTAATCCTTTCAATGGATTTGCGGCCTTTGATTATGAATCTGCCGAAAAAAGGAAATATTTTAAAATAGACTTTTTAAATGTAAGTTTATATAAAGACATTAGAGACGAAGATCATCTTAAAATTTTAATGGAGACCGAACCACTATGGGACCTTTTAGAACAAGACGAGTTTACCAATCTGCTATTTCACGTCAACGGACATGGTTCCATACTCAGACAAATGAAACCAAAGACAATTTCTCAACTTGCAGCAGTGTTGGCTATAATAAGACCCGCGAAACGTTATCTGATTGGGAAAGATTGGACTACGGTGATGATGGAAGTGTGGACAAAACCGGAGAATGATGAATACTACTTTAAGAAAAGTCATGCTACAGCATATGCTACCGCTATTGTAGTTCAGATGAATTTAATTTGTGAAAAGGTTAGTTGGGAATTTAGTTAGGAGAAACAATGGAATCTATTTTCGATTATTATAATTATTATAAAAATACACCAGGTGACATACATGAGCACATGGAAACAATTTATAAACACGCTTTAGAATGCGACCATATTACCGAAATGGGAGTACGGGGTGTTGTAACTACATGGGCATTTTTACTGGCACGACCAAAAAAATTAATCTCTTATGATGCTGACAGATGTCCTATCGACCGTGTAAAAGAATTGGCACCGAAGTACGGCATCGAGTTTGAATTTAAAATTGCCGATACCGGTAATCCTTCTACAGTGATACAACCTACAGATTTGCTATTCATAGACACATGGCATATCTATGAGCAGTTAAAACAAGAATTAAAATTACATGCAGACTATGCAAGAAAATATATCATTATGCATGATACAACAATTTTTGCAGATTTTAGAACAGGTGAACATTTTGACTGTTACGTAAAACCGGGCCCGGAAGGAAAAGGTCTTTGGCCAGCAGTAGAAGAGTTTCTTGCAGAAAATAAAAACTGGGCAATTAAAGATCGTTATACAAATTGCTGCGGATTAACAGTGCTAAAAAGAATTTTTTAAACTTTAAATTTTTTAGGATTTCTAACTAGTTGTATAGATTTTCGTTTAATCCTTTTTTCTGCTATCTCAGTTAACGCTATAGTAGGACCAAAGACAACTTCAACGTCTTTGGTGTTAAAAGTTTTAATAAACGGTTTAAAAAACATCATATCAGTTTTAAGAAAAATATTAATAGGTATTTTCCTATTACTTTCCCACCACCATGTTTCTCCCATGTCTAAAAAGTGTTCGTTAAACCCTGCACTGTTAATAACCGCATAGTCGTATAAACTTACTACCTGATTATCAAAATTAATTATGATACCCAAATACTCTGTATCATTACATTTTATACAGGTCATAAAAGGATAATTTTGTTGGAAGCTATCTTTTGTTGTCATTATTTCTAATAAATATCCATATGCAGAAATTACCAGTCTATTTATATACCAATTTGTTTAGTGTAACGTTAGATCTGGACAATACTAGGGGATTTAACCAAATTATGTATCAACGACCTCTAAAAATACAAAAGGGTGTTAAAAACACTGTTCAACTTCAATTTAAAAATTCAGATCAAAAACTTATAAACATAAGCACAGGTACTTTTTTCCTTAACGTTTACGAACCTAGTGAAAACAAAAGGTTAGTAATTAGCAAACCGCTAACTGTGTTAGATGCAGGATCTACTGCAACTGTGTATGAAACTAAGGGTCTAGCATCAGTTGATATAACACCTCAAGACACTTTAGGAATGGATGCAAAGAATTATACCTTTGCAATCGTAAGGAGAGAAAACAGTGGCGATATTAGTCCTACATATGCAAATACATATTATGACATTGCAGGAACCCTAGAATTAAAAGAAGAAATATTCCCAACTCCAAACCCAAGTATAGAAGTTACAACATTTCAAAGAGTATATAACAGCACAACTTTATTATGGGAATATAATTCTGGGAATCTAAGAACTTATCCGGATAACCAAAACAAAGCCGGACTAATCACAGCAGCTTATTATCTTAATAACTTCAAAGGCGTGGTATACTTAGAGGGCACTTTAGAAAACAGTCCCGGCACGTTTGCAAATTACTCAATTATTGATAGCCAAACTTATGCAACTAATTTGTCTGGTATACGGTATGTGAATGCCAATGGTAAATTCACGCATCTTAGAGTCAGATTCGTTCCTGATTCAAGCGTTTTAGATGGAATTGTTCCGTATCCTAATGGATATCTTGACAAAGTTTTAATTAGAGCATAAACTGTATGCATGAACCTGATTCAAAATACAGTACAGTCTATATTACCCAATAAAAGGAAACAGACCCCTAGTGGTTGGACCAGTTTTAATGCCCCTTGCTGTCACCACAACGGTGAAAAACAAGACAAAAGGCAGCGTGGCGGAATTATGTTTAGTAACGAAGGTTTTCAATATCACTGTTTTAATTGTGGCTTTAAAGCAGGATGGAGCCCTGGAAAATTATTAAGCGTTAATAGTAAAAAACTTTTGAAATGGTTAGGCTTACCAGATGTAGAAGTACAAAAACTTGGTCTTGAAGCTCTTAAAAATAAAGAAGACCTGCCGAAACCAGAAAAAATTATAAATTTAGATCTGCATGAAGTTTCGATGCCCGAAGGTTCAGAAACACTGTTGCAGTGGGCCACGGATCCACTGCGTGTAGACGACAAGTTGAGACAACAATTAATCGACAGTATACAATATATCATAGACAGGGGATTTGATCCCTATGATAAAAGATTCTATTGGTCTCCGGCACCTGGGTATGCAGATAGAGTATTGATAGCTTTCTTTCAGAATGGCAAAATAGTAGGCTACACTGGACGAAAGATAAAAGATGGTAAACCTAAGTATCTTACAGATTCGCAGCCAGGATATGTTTTTAATATTGATAATCAATCAATGCAAAGAAAGTATGTAATTGTTGTAGAAGGGCAGTTTGATGCTATTGCAATTGATGGCGTGGCTATTATGACCAATGAGCCTAACGAAACTCAGGTAGCCAGGATAAAGTCTTTGGGCAAAGAAGTTATCGTTGTACCGGACAGAGACAAACCTGGAGCAAATATGCTCAAGGCGGCATTAGAGCATAACTGGTCAGTTAGCCTTCCTCCTTGGGGTGATGATATCAAGGATGTTGCAGATGCTATGAAAAAACATGGTAGGCTTTATACACTAACCACGATCTTACACTACAAAGAAACAAACGAGATAAAAATACAACTACTTAAGAAAAAATTAGAAGCACTAAATGGATAAACCAAATTATAACTACGACGTACAAAAACTCTATTTGGAAATGTTTCTCAGCGATGCTGAAACATTTACTAGATGCCAGAGTATATTCCACCCTGAGAATTTTGATCAAAGATTGCAATCTGTTGCAAAGTTTGTAACAGAGTATGTGGATCAATATAAAATAATTCCCGATCCTACTATTGTAAATTCAAGCTGTGGCAGCGATTTGCAAACAGTTGCCCTACCAAAAGAAAATTATGAATGGTTGCTAAATGAATTTGAAAATTTTAGCAGACACAAAGGATTAGAACGTGCTATTTTAAAATCTGCAGACTTGCTGGAAAAGGGTGAATATAATCCTGTAGAAAAACTAATCAAAGATGCTATTCAAATATCTTTGAACAAAGACATGGGCACTGATTATTTCGCTGATCCGCGTGCCCGACTAGAAAGACTAAAAAATAGCAACGGTCAAATTAGTACAGGATGGCCCAGTGTTGATAAGAAATTGTATGGCGGGTTTAACAGAGGCGAACTGAATATTTTTGCGGCTGCATCGGGCGGTGGTAAGAGTTTGTTTTTAGCCAACCTTGGTGTAAATTGGGCCATGGCAGGTCTTAATGTTTTATATCTAACTTTCGAACTTTCTGAAGATCTTGTATGTATGAGATTGGATTCTATGCTTACTGGCGTATCGACTAGAGAGATTTTTAGAAACTTGGACGATGTTGAACTAAAAGTTAAAATGACCGCAAAAAGCAGTGGAAGCATACAAGTTAAGTATATGCCTTCGGGAAAAAATTGTAATGATATTCGAGCCTATTTGAAGGAATATCAGGTCAAAAAAGGCATAAAACCAGACGTTTTATTAATAGATTACCTGGATTTAATGATGCCTTTGTCAGTGAAGGTATCGCCCAGCGATTTGTTTGTAAAAGACAAATATGTTTCGGAAGAGTTAAGAAATTTGGCTATGGAGACCAAGTGTATAACAGTGACAGCTAGCCAATTGAATAGATCTGCTGTTGAAGAAATTGAATTTGATCATAGCCATATTTCTGGGGGTTTAAGTAAAATTCAAACTGCTGATAATGTCATTGGTATTTTTACTAGCCGTGCTATGAAAGAACGTGGCAGATATCAAATACAGTTTATGAAGACTAGGTCTAGTTCAGGTGTTGGACAAAAGGTAGATTTGGAATTTAATCTAGACACATTGAGAATCAGTGATTTGGGAGATGACGCAGATCATGGATCAATACAGTCAAAATCTCAAAATACATCTAGCATTTATAGCGGTCTAAAAAGAACCAGTAGTGTAAGTACAACCACAGACCCAGAAACTGGAGAAATCATTGAAGTTGATCCAAATAAAGGACTGACGGTGCCCAAACCCAAGGCAGATATGGGCAGTGCAAAAATACGTGCTATGTTAGCTAGTTTGAACAGCGAAAAAGATTAACTAAACCAGTGTCCAACTTCTAATCTAACTGCTCTAACTATCAATTGACTCCACTGTTCGGTGTGCTCTAAATCAAACACAGTTTCTGCATCAGCTTTAGTGTCTAGCCACTTGTGTAAATGATTCCACGGCTCTCTTCCGGACATTTCGCCTTCTAACTGACCCATAGCCCAACTAGAGATGCCGCAACAGGCACGAAATTTTTCAGGGCCTTGTCCTATGCTTATTGCAGCTAGAACACTGATATCTGTGGTAACTGCAACATCTTCTGTGACCCTAATAGTACTTGAACTAGCCCAATCGGTGCTGTGTATTATACAGACTCTACTGCGTTCTACAGGTCCTCCTATATACAAAGGAGCAGTTACACCAGTGGGATTATCCATTCCTATGTGATTGTAGATGTCGGCTAGATCGCAGCTTTTGTCGGGTATGGGTTTATTGAGCATAACACCCCATGCACCATTATTGCTATGCTTTACTACAAGAATTATACTTTCTTTGAAGAAAGCACTCTCGCATTTAGGCTGTGCTATAAGTAACTTTCCCTGATAATTTACACTTGGGTCCATGAATTATTTACCGCATAAATATCTGCTATGTCCAAGTTAGATTCCGTAATCATAGACAAACATTCTGAACTCAATCCTAAGCTATGGCAAGACAGTCAAACGCTTAGGCCCGAAGTTCAAGTTGCACTTTTTAAAATTGCCAAAGAATTCTATGAATTCTTAGATTTTGATGTGCCCATGGTAGATCTACAGATTACCGGCAGTCAAGCCAACTATAACTACAGTGATTACAGTGATCTAGATCTACATCTCATAGTGCCCTACGAGCAAGTTCAGTGTAATGAACCCGTAGAAGATTTATTTGACACCAAACGCAAGTTATGGAAGCAGATACACAATATTTCTGTACATGGAGTTCCTGTAGAGGTCTATGTAGAAGACAGTGATAAACCTACCAAAGGTGCTGCCTACAGTCTGATGTCGGATAGTTGGCTGAGAGATCCAGATCCTACAGAAGTTGAAGTAGACGACGTAGAATTACGCAGAGAAATAAAAATTTGGTTGGAAAGATTGTTGGCTGTGATCAACAGCAACGATTTGGAAAAAATGCAGGAATACAAAGACCAACTACAGCAATACAGAAAAACTGCTTTGGCCAAATACGGGGAACACAGCACCGAAAATCTCGCGTACAAGAGCCTTAGAAACATGGGCGTAATTTCCAATCTCATGCAGGCCATACGAATTATCAAAGATAAAAAACTGAGTATCTAAATATTGCAGACCCAATCATAAACAGTTATAATTAAGTTTATGATTATAGAACCACTGGCACCGGATGGTGCCAAACTAATATCACTGACTAGAATACCGGACAATCGAGGATGGTTCTCGGAAACTTTCAAACAGAGCTGGAGTCAACTGTTTGGGCTCAGCACAGAATTTGTATTCGAATGCCGCAGCTACAATCACAGCAAAGGCACACTGCGAGGACTGCACAGTCAATTAGGCGAACTAGCACCTGCTAAATTAATACAGGTGTTAACTGGCAGTATACAAGATGTTATCGTAGATGCTAGACAGTCTAGTCCCAGTTATGGTCAATGGCAGTCTGTTATACTCACAGCCGATGATCCTAAACTGCTGTTTGTGCCTCGTGGATTTTATCACGGGTTTATGACTCTAGAAGATCATACACATGTCAGCTATAAAGTGGATCAATACCGAGATGGACCCGAAGTAGAGTGCGGCGTGGCCTGGGATGATCCTATCTTAGACATCAAGTGGCTAAAACAAGATTCATTGATTATCAGCGACAGAGATAGATCTAATCCCAGCTGGGAACTAGCAGCTAAATTTTAAACTATGACAGGCACTATATTGATCACTGGTGGTCACGGATTTATTGGCCGTATTATTAGATCTAAACTCAAAGGTACGGTACTGTGTCCTACCATTGAAGAATTGGATCTAACCGATCACACAGCGGTCCAGCACTGGTTTTCTCAACACAGTATAGACACAGTGATACACTGTGCTTTGACTGGTCGTGAAGATCTATTCAGCACAGACCCCAAATACACCACTGACAGCCTTTGGATGTTTAGAAATCTTTGGCGTTGCCGAAATCAGTTTAGACAGTTAATTAACATGGGCACGGCCTATGAACTAGATCTAGAGCAAGACAACAGCCTAGTCTCTGAAGATGCTGTGTTAGATCATTTGCCCATGACCAGTTACGGTTTGGCCAAAAATCTTATAGCCAGAATCATACGTGAAACGGATAATTTCTATAATTTAAAATTATTTGGAGTTTTTCATGAAAATGAATCTCCGCAGCGTTTTTTTAAAAAATTGTTAACTAACCAGCAGATAGTGATTACCAAAGATCATTACATGGACTATATCTATCTTGAAGACATAGTACCCGTAATTGAAGCCATAGTCAACAACCGCTGTGTTTACAGAGAAATCAACATGGTCTACCCAGAAAAATACCTGCTCAGTGAGTTAGCTCAGCAGTTTGCAGTAGTGCAGGGCCTAGATCCTAGTGTGGTAAAAATCTCAGCTAGATCTCAGGCCAACCTAACAGGACAGGCACAGAGACTCAGTGATCTAAACTTGGTGCTCACAGGACTCACTGAAGGCTTTAGGAGATATCAACAATGACCACACTGAGCATCAGTTGTATAGACACACTGAACTACGATCTCACTGTCAGTGCTTTGGTCAGTACACTGAGAGCTACGCCCGCTGGCAGCGTCTATTGGCTCAGCGACAGACCCTGTCCCATAAATCCCGGAGTGCCTGTGCATTGGATTAGAATACAGAGATTTCAGCCCGGGGAACACATATACAATCACTGGTACAGTGACTGTTGCCTTAGAGTCTTGCCCGCAGTGGTCAACACTGACTACAATATAATCATACACTGGGATGGGTATGCTGTCAATGCTCAAGCATGGACCGATGAATTTTTCCAGTATGATTACATAGGTGCACCGTGGCTGTGGTGGCCTGATGGTGAAAATGTGGGCAACGGTGGTTTTACTCTACGCAGCCGTAGACTCTATGACGCACTGGTTCAGTGGCGACCCAGCTATCTAGCTCAGGACTGGAGCAACATAGACCCTAGATATTTCAGCAAAGATCGTTCGGGTCATCTAACGCTCTGCGAAGACAATCTATTGGCAGGCCCTTATCGAGCATATCTAGAACAGCACTATCAACTGAAGTGGCCCAGCACAGACTTGGCACATAGATTCTCAATAGAAGGATCGGAAAGTTATACCAGCCCGTGGTTTGGTCGAAGCCTGGGTTTTCACGGCAGAGAAACTGCCCTACATTACGGAATTAAACTATGACTGCATTATACCTAGACATGGACGGAGTAGTAGCGGACTGGGCCCAGGGTGCCAGTGATTTTTTGGGCTATACCTTGCCCGATCCCAATGCCAGATACCCCGACCAAGATTGGCAGCGACTGAAAGATCACGGTAGATTATTCAAAACCCTGCCCAGAGTACCCAAAGCAGATCAGTTGGTCAATCTAGCTCGCGAGTTCAGAGATCAACTGGGCTATGATTTGGCCTTTCTCACTGCCATACCACATGGCAATGACATGCCCTGGACATTCACTGACAAAGTTCTATGGGCACAGGAACAGTTTCCAGACATACCCGTGTTTTTCGGCCCCTACAGCAGAGACAAAGCACAGCACTGTAGACCCGGAGATATATTGGTAGACGATCGTAGAGACAACTGCAAAAGCTGGCGAGCACAGGGTGGAATAGCTATATTGGTCACACCCTCTGCAGATCTCAGTGATGCGATCCTAGAGCTAAGGCGTCTCAAAGACCGGTGCGAAGCACCGCACAGCGGTTAAAAGCAGATTTTTTAAATTATTATCTACACAGATAATTACAGTTGGGGACGGGGCTCTTTGAGTGTGCCGTCTGGATTTAACAGATAGCAACCCGGTTCTACAGGCACCCAATTGATATTGGGATTTAGATCTTCTGTGACTATCATTGGTTGATTGGGCACTGGAAGGTCTGCAGGATTGACAGTAGTCCATGGTAAATTAGTGACTAACAGTGCATTGAGCTGCCGTTGTTGTTCTAGTTTTGCCAATCTCTGATCTAATCTAGACTGATGATCAGCGGCCATCTGCGGTGTTAGGGCAGCATTTAACCAAGTCATTACCTGTGATTCTGTGAGTTGGCTAAAATCTGTAAATTCACCGTTGGGCAAACTAAGATCCATAGAATCTGCCAGCGAAGCTACTACTCCAGTGTCTCGATCAGCTGTAACGGAAAACAGTATCTTACGCACTACCTGCGTCATGGGCTGATGATCTTCAGTGACTAATTGGGTGATTTTGTAAGTATAAGTGGTTGCAGTCATAGTTGAATATTTATCTAAGGTGCGGGCTAGGGGGCAATTTGGCTGTGTTGAGCATAGACTATCGGCTGTGGTGAAACAGTGAAAAACCACAGTGTAACAGCATCCTTGCCTGCACTATTAACACCCTAGCCCACAGCAATATTTATAGGGCTAGGGCCCGGTCTATATAGCAGCCCAAAATTTCTGCGTAAAAATTTTTTACCACCCGAAATCTATATAGTGGGCTAATTTTTGCCCTGCAAAATAAAAAGGCAGTGGAGATCTTGGCCCCTGGTGATCTAGTCTAACTGGGTGGGGGAATTTTTGGGGCATGCGGTTGTTGTTTTTTTGCTACGAAAAGAAAAAAGGCACCTCCTGGTGCCTCTCTCCCCCTCCATGGCCAGTTAGGCCGGTGTGTCCTCTGGTTCCCAGCGTTCTAGCCTAAAATCGTAGCCTTCTTCTATGAGTTCTTCCACAGCGGCGTTGAACTCTGACTCTAGATCCCATACAGCGGCTGCTCGGCGTGCGTCCTTCTTGCGGCGTACTGCTGAGCCCTGCTTATACACTAGCCATAGGTGCTGCTCACAGTAACTGCGGCCGGGCAGAGCCGTGTGCGTACAGCCCTCCCCTTCTCCTATCCATTGGCATGCAGTCATGTTATGCTCGCTTCATGCATGTGGTCTTAGCCATAGCAATCCAAGTCTTAGGAAAGCTCTTACGCAGGTCTGATAGCTTCAATACCATACGCAGGCTAAGCTCACGAAGCTTGTCCTGGTTCTGCTCAACGAACTGGATCAGCTCGTCCTTTTGGCTAGGCTCAAAGTCATAGCGATCCAACATGCCTGCTTCGGCAACTACCTGTTTGATACGCAGGATCTTCTCACGCTGGGTATCCATCTGCAGGTCAATATAGTGGCAACGGCTTTCCAATGCATCCAAGTGGTCACGGAGCTTCTTTGAGCGAACGTGCTCGAACTTGATGTTAGTGATAAAGATAGCCGCACCCTTGAACTCAAAGCGGTCCGGAATGCCTTCTGAGCGAAGCAGTCGGCTGTCCGTGTTCCAAGAGATCCAACGGCGTTCGGAACTGTCCAGAGCACCCTTGAGGATGTTCAAGCTGAGGTCTTCCATAAGGATTGAGTCGCAGTCGTCAAAGACTACAACGTTACCCTTGTCCGAAAACTCATAGAGTTTGGCGTAGAGTCCAATCGCTGACATAGCACCTTTGACCACTTCAAACTTGGGCTTACGCTCGGCCAACTTGTTGAACAGGTCTTCCTTTTGCAGTACTGCTTCAACACCGAAGCTTTTGCCCACGCCCGGAGGGCCACTGACAATCATAGCACGAACATCACCAGTCTTAACGGCTTTGGTCATTTCCGTAAGGATCTCAAAACGCTCTGCCAAACGCTCGTAGATTTCAGCGTCAGTCTCACGTGCGACTTCTTGCTCGCGACGCTTGATAGCTTCAGTGTCAAACTCCAGTACGGTAACGCCCTTGCTGGGTTTCTGTTGGGCTTTGGTACGTGCCATTTCTGTTCCTTTGTGTGTTGCTTTAAAAAATGTATTATAGCACAGGGCCTAGGCCCTGTCAATATTAATTAGTCCAAACGCGAACCTGCGTAGGCCTTCACGCCCAAACGCTCTGTGAGCACCTTGGCCGCGGCATAGGCACCTTCTTCCTTGGCCGAGATGCATTGTGTGGGATTGCCCGAAGGATTCCACATCTGCAGGCCTCCACCATAGGCCTTCTTGAAGCCTGCCTTGAGCAGGGCACGACCCATCTTGGTGCTACCTTTCTCGTAGACCGTAACCCAGGCAAAGCCGCAGGCATCGCGGTCACCGTGCTGGGCAAGGAATGCATTGGTGGCCTTGTGGGCTTCTGCTTGGGCTTCTGCTACGATTGCGTTGATTTGTGTTTGAGTGTATTCCATTTTTCGCTCCTTAGTGCGTTGTTGATGTGTGTATTATATGCTCAAACAGAAACCCTGTCAACCGAAGGGTTGTTGTTATTCTGCCACAGGGCGGCACTCCAGCAGGGTTTGATCATAGATCTCTAAGAGATCAACATCTGCTAGATTGATCAGCTCTTCTTCGGAGATGTGGAACAGATCCTGCAGGCTCTGCTCGTCAAAGGCGAACAGGATGTACTCGATGATCAGGTCACGCAACTTCATATCACAGGCCTTTCAGGATGCGTTGGGCATCGTCTGTATCGGTAACATTGTCGAACATTGCGGCAACCATCATGTTCAACACGGTCTCTGCATCCTTGCGGAACCCTGCGGGCAGGCTGCTGATGAATGCATCAACTTGTTCACGGCCGTTCAACCCCCACAGGATGTCTGCAAACAGCATCTGACGAGGGCTAAGGTTTTCAATAGTGATAGACATAGTTTACTCCAGGTTAGAGTTAAGCAGGCTAGTGCCAAACACCATAAGACCAATGCAGGTCACAAAGGTGCCAAACAGGGTAAACCAAGCCTCGAAGCCTGCTTCTGCGGGCAGGTGCTCAACACCGCCAGCAACCCCCATAACGCCCAGCAGGCCAACGAGGATAGCCACAAAACCAATTCTCTGCATCTTCTGTGTGTAAGTCATTTCCAGTGCTCCTTAGTGTCTATGTGTGTATTATATGCTCAAACAATACCCAAGTCAACCGTAGGGTCTTTAGAAAGGACTCTGGTCACCAAACAGGGCTGACTCGTCCCAGACATCAGGATCGAAGGCATCCTCAAAGAACTCGGGCATGTCATCGAACCCTCCCTGGGCAAAGAAGTCTTCACGCAAGAGCTTGTTCATCTGTTCTGCGAACTCGGCACTGCGAGCGATCTCGTAGAACTTGCGGCGTCGCAGGCCCTTGAGGTTAAAGCATTCCAGGAACTCTTGGATCTCAAAAGTCACGGGGATTGTAACAGTTGCTGGCTTTGTCATAGTGTGTTCCTTGTTGCGATGTATGTATTATAAGGCCTTTTGGATAACCCTGTCAACCGTAGGGTTGTTATTTTGCCACAGCCAGGAACTCTAGCTCTTCTCGTGCCTCACGCTCAGTGTCGTAGCCCGATGCATCCCAAGACCCATCGTAGAGCTTGACATAGTAGCCGCCCTGGCCCGGGCTGTGATCCAGGTCTAGGCCGTACTCACCAACACCTTCAATTACATGAATTGCCTTGTCCATGATCTGCTCCTTAGAAGTCCGAATATTCCAGTTCGTATTGCTCGTCGTACCAGTTGTCGTTGTAGTCGGGCTCGTAGGGCTCGTCCCAATCACGCTCCAGCTCGTCGTGTGCAATCACTTGCAGTTCTGCGTTGACTTCCCAGAACTGGCCTTCGCCGCGTTCGATGTCAATACGCCGGTTGATCTCGTACTCGAACTGCTCAATCTCTTCAGCGGTCATTTCGGGCGGGTAGTACATGTCAGCTCCTTAGTTAGTCAGTTCAACAAACGTATAGCCCTCAGGCATGTTATAGCTCTTAGGAAACTCATCCTCTTCTGCTACACGGAACTCAGTACCACTGCTTCTTGTCGCCGAACTGCTCGTTGTCGCGATAGCCTGCGGTGTAAGCCACAATTTCTTCAGCAGTCATGCAATCCAACTCAATGCGAGGACTCTGCATTGTGGCACCCGCATAGAAGTGCGGATTGTAAGGACGATTGTAGTAGCTGTCAGCAGCACCACGATCGTAAGGGCCGCCATGTCGTTGGTCGTAGCCCACATCTTCTTTGGTATAATCAATCAGCATTTTTGCTCCTTAAAAAACGATTTCATTGGCAGGGAAAGTGATCTTGCCCTCGTACTCCAGCTGATCACGCTCGAACTCAGTGAGGTAGTCGTCTGCTACCACTTCGAAGTTGATGATGTGCTCGCGGAAGGCATCATTGTCCTGCTCGATTTGACCACGCACTGCCATCACGGTCTCGGTGACCTTGTTGAACTTCTTGAAGTTCTTGATCACATAGGAGCAGCCACCTTTGGGCTTCCAGTAGGCGTTGTCACCGGTGCCCAGGACGCCGTTCTCGTCGTAGGCGTAGTTCTCGTACACTTGGGTTTCGATCAGTAGTTTAGCCATTTGTCGCTCCTGTTTGTTGCTGTCTATGTGTGTATTATAGCACCAATCAAAGACCCTGTCAACCGAAGGGCTATTAGCCGCCCCACTTGTATTCCGGATGCCACATGTCGTAGTGGCTGCGATACAGGTCGCTGTCACGAGGTGCCATCCTAGCCATAGCATATCTTTGTTGCTTCTCCATCTCGTAGATGGCCCGGCGTTGAGCTTCTGCCATTGCTTCGGTGTGCTTCCTAGTGATCAGGATCTGCTCCAGAGCAAGAACCGCAGGCACACCACCTTCACAGTAGGCAAGATGGTAGTCAACGGCTTCTTCACGGGTCAGCATCTGCTTGGTAGCAAAGCCCGGCCACTGTTCGATCTTGGTAGCGAACTCCCATGCTGCCATATGGCTACGGAACGACATAGAACCTTTAGTGCCTGTGATCTTAACCATTTGCTGCTCCTTGTTTCTCACTATGCCCATAGTATAGCATCTTTGGATAACCCTGTCAACTGGCGGGTCTTTGGCTGGAGTGCCTCACTGTTGCAAAGATGCCACATGCTTGCAGGAGCCTCTGAACTTGAAGCCTGGGCAGGTGCAGAGGTAGCCGTTGCCTTCGTCGCTGACGTAATACTTGTCGCCCTTGCTGCCTGTGAATTCAATGACTTCGGGATCGGGTTCAGCTTGGTTAGCACCCTCCAACTCAACGAAGGTTCTGCCTCTTGTGTCAATGCTCAAGGGGTTCTTGAACTTCTTAAGGGTCTTAGAACCTCTAGGCACATAGGCAATGGCCTTGGTCATCGAGTCGTTGAACACATAGACGTGGTTGCAACTGTCACCGAAGCTGTTAGACCAGCTAGTGGTCTCTAGCATAATTTTCATTCAATCTCCGCTGTCAATGTCGTAACTGTAACCGCAGTGCTTGCAGGTATAGATTGTGTAGCAACGGCCTGCAACCCTGCTGGTGTATTCATGCTTGCAAGGCGTACCGTCTGGACGCAGTCGGACTTGGCCAGTAGGCTTACCAAACATAGTCTGTCCACCACAATTGGTGCAGGGCAGGGTGTCAGTGTCCTTATCATAGCCGGCGTAGACGTGCTTGTATTTGTCATCACCGGCGGATCTGCGTCCGCTACCATTGCAAACAGGGCAAACTCCGTGTTCCATATCAACCCTTAATCAAATCAAAGATACTGTTCTGCAGGCGTGCCACTTCATCGTTGGGCACATAGAAGTCCGTAGTCGGATCCCAGTACTCACCGGCCTTGGGATCGTAGTAAAGAACCTGACCGTTGGGATAGTGGAAAGGACCTTCCAAGCCCTTGCGAGGACCGTATTCTTTGCTGTGTTTGAAGACTGTGTACGCCATGTGCCGCTCTCCTTAGTATGTGTGTATTGTAACACCAAAAAGAGACCCTGTCAACCGGCGGGACATTCCGGGTTGTGGCAGAAAAACAACAGATCAGTGGTCGTCTCTGTATCGACGATTCCAATGATCGCGACGCTGTTCTTCCCATGAGCGTTCCTTGCGGTGCTCACGTGGGGGCAGCTTGCGACCAGCACGATCCTGTGGATCATCGTCGTTGATAGAGGAATCTTCGTAATCAATGAAGTCGTCTTCAACTTCGCGATTAGGAATGCGAGGCATGATTTGTGTTTCCTTTAGTTTATGCTACGAGATGGCAGTAGATGCCGGGTTGATAATGGATGCTGTCAATGTAGTTCATTGATGTATGATTGTAGCGTCAGATATTTACCATGTCAATATGGCAATAGCCAAAAAAGAGCCCAACTACTCTCCCGAATAGCTGGGCTCGGGTGCCTGGGACACTACCCCCAGGACTTTCGGAGCGATCTTTTTAGACAAGACCCAACGCCATGGCCTTGTAGCCAGCGGCGATTAGCTTACGGCTCGGACGGCCGATTTCATACTCAGTAACGGTGACGCCGTTATTAGCTTTGCGAGTATTTGCATAAACAGCATAGCCATTTTGACGAATACGGCTAACTTCAGCACTCATATTCTTGATGCCAAAACGCTTTTGAGCTTGGCTAGCGGTAACTCTCTCGCCATTGTACATTGCGTTGAATAGCTTGAAAGTCTTGGTTTCTGGATTAAAATGTTTCATTATATTTTCCTCTAATATTAGACTGCTGTGCAGTTATCGTTTATATTAGAGGTATTTTTGGTTAGTTGCAATCACTATTTTTGCCAAATTCTTTATCCACGTAATGCTGAATAAGTTCACGCTGAATCATAGTAAGAAGATCACCGTGATCGTCGTTTACCACAAATCGGACAGGGCAATTTCCCCAGGTTCGCTTTTTGTTGAAATCTGCAAACCACTTTCGATGTTGCTTATTAGCAGGATCAAATACCACCCAAGGTCTACCAAATAGTTGAAGTCTACTCATGTTTTTTCTACCCTAACCTTAAACACACTGGCAATGATGATTACAGAGATCCAGGTTTCGATGTTGTAAGGAATTTCTAACGCAGGAAACAGAGTGTTCATTGCCCATATAACTAACAGTGGACCAATTAGGACTAGGATCAGTCCTAACAGTGTAATTCCTAGAAGTGTTTTCATATTATAGGAAGGGGCACTTCACATAGTTGTTTAAGAGTAGGCACAATCCAGTTACGGTCTCTTGCCACTCCCCCAATGCCTTCACACGGCAGGTTTAAAACGGAGCGTCTTCTGCTTCTGCCAGCTGCTTCTGCACTTCGGCCTTAGACACAGTGGTCTTGGGTGCAGTCTTCTTAGCAGCAACCTTGGCCTTGATAGAGTCCATAGTGGGCTTGGCCTTGGCAGTCTTAGGAGCCTTAGCAGCCTTGGGCGTGTCAGTACGCTTGGTCAGCTCTGATTCGAGTGCAGCTTTGACGTCTGCGTTGGTCTTGCCATTCTGGGTAGCGAAGTCAATGCTAATCAGATACTGAACTGCTTCCTCTTTGGACATAGGATGTTTGAGTTCGACAATGTCGATATCCTTGTGACCGTTCTTGACTAGGACTTTGGTACGCAGAGCGTCATTGGCAAAGCGAACCTTCATCTCACCGTTGAGCCGACTAACGCCAGCATGAGTAAACGACTTAGACATGTTGTTTCCTTTCAAAGAGTGTGTATGTCTGTTAAAACTGCGAACCATTTCGCATTAATTCTATTGTACAACCATTTGGGTTGGCTGTCAACCATTTTTTTGATTCAAGCTCCGTAGTATGGACTATAGATCTCCTCCTCCTGTGGAGAATCTGCCACAATGTCTTTGATCAAACGGTTTTGAGCAGCTTCATCCCACTCATCAAAGGGTTTGCAGCCTTGTTCCGCAATCCAAGCCAAGACCATCTCTTTGGGGCACTCCAGCTGCCGAGCAATCTGCCCTGCGTTCAACCCCTCAATGTAGAGCTGCTCAATGTCGTAGCTCAGTTCTGCCATCTTGCTCATTCTGCGACTTCCTTTTCGTTAGCTTCTGCTTCAATGGCGTCTGCCAATGGCACAAAGCGATCGTTGGTTCGATATGAGCTAACAAACCACACAGCCTTGCCATTGACTTGGCGTAGAATGTAGTTGTATTCCTCAAACTGTGCGTTTTCCTTATAATCCTCGAAGTCTTTGAACGTGTGCTTGACCAACTCCTCGCCGCGGTCACGTGCGTAGAAGGTACACATATGCTCGACCGTTTGACGATAAGCATCGAATTCAGGCGTACCATATTTGCCTGGATTGTCAAAACTGTGCTTCTCACCGATCTCCCTGCTGAGGCTGCTCAAGGCACCCAGCTGGATTAGTTGTTTGAGCTTGAAGGGATTAGAGTAGTGTTCCTGCAGGATCTTACCGTTGTGATCCAAGTAGCCGTCCCAGTGACAGTAGACCTGCTCAACTGTACCGTCTGCGAATTCCAATGCGATAGTGCTTCGTGTTGCCATTGTGTGCTCCTAGTGTGTCAGTGTTTCAATAGTATAGCACCGTTTGGTGCCCGTGTCAACCAAAAACCCTTCAGCAGTCCGGGTCAAAGTCCGCCCATTCTTGTGCTTCGTCGGGCTGTCCATCAAACTCACTCTCACGCTCTGCTTCAGCTTCAAGTTCCTCTGCAAGAGTAAGGAAGCTCTCGCAAGCATTAAACAGTTCCTTGTAGGACCGCAGCTCTTCCCTGCTCAGTTCCTTAAGAAACATAGGGCCCTCGTGGAGCATGGTCTCCGTAATCTGCTTCAGTGCCAGCAGAGTGTTCTCGCACATGCAGTAGCTCATGTTCGGGTAATTGCTCATCTTTCGCTCCTTAGTGTTTCAGTGTGTTCACAGTATAGCATCAAACTATACCCTTGTCAACCGTAAGGTTAATAGTCTGCCACAGGTTCGTTGTCCTCGCCTAACGCCACAAACAGTTTGGAGGTTAGGTGTTCTTCCAATTGCTCATCATAGTACTTAATACTATAACAGAACTCGCCTGCATTGGTGATGCCTACAAAGTTAGCAGCATCAATGCTGTCCTTGGGATAGTTCCTACGTAGAGCTTCCTCAAGGCTTTGGATATCCAAGTAGGCCAGCCTGCGAATCTTGTCTGCGGTAATCATCCTAACACCACTACCTTTCTTACGTCTTGTTTATCGTAGCACTCGTCTTCATCTGTTACTAGCTGGTCCATGCTGTGGTAGTCACTGTACTCTACAACACCGTCTGCCACTTGGCAAACAGCTGGGGCAACCTCTGTACGCCAATAGTCGCCGTAGTTGTAGCTATAATGCACTTCAGCCTCTTGATCGTAGTGTTTGAGGATTTCGATCAGCTCCGAAACTTTCATACCTGCTCCTTAGTGTCTATGTGTGTATTATAACGCAAAAAGGCTCCAGTGTCAACTAGACTTGTTGTTTACTCACTGGCCCATCCAAAAAAGTAGTACTCGCCCTCTTTAAGTTTAACTGCTCCCGCGGGTCCCCATTTATTATTAAACTTTGTTTGAACTAGCTCGTCAATTTTAAGCATAAAAAGAGCCCGATTATTCATCACCTCATCACTGAGTTCAACTAATTTGAAGCTTTCTTTCTCAGCAATTGTTCCCGTGTACCCACTGGTCCCGTGTTCGTCTTCTGCGTTGTCGCGGGCTCTGTCAAATGCCTCTTGAGCGGTTTTGCCTCTGGCAGTAGTGTAAAAAACTGTTGCACCCATTTGCTTGCTTCCTGATGTTTAGCTATTTACACAGTATAGCAGACCCTAGACCCCGTAGGGTCTTTATTGTTATGCTTCCATGCTAGCAAGCTCGTCTTCCTGCATACCCTGCTCTGTAAAGTTAACAGCAAAGCCCACAGTCTCGCTAATTGCTTCCGCAAAGCCGCTGTCCGTGTAAATGTCCCACGTGCTATTGTGTGCAACATTTACCATTACGCTAACATTATCCTCGTAAGCATTAGTTACAATGCTAATACCTGTAACTTTTACTTTGCGTTTTGCAGTATTACCCCACAAGCTATCGCCTGCACAAGTAACAGTAAAATTACAAGCAAAATCTTGTGCAGTATAATCTTCTGCTTTCTCAAAACGTGTTAGTGTTAGCTTTTGCATTTTCGCTCCTGTGTTGTTTAGTGTATGTGTGCATTATAGCACAGCAAGCCCAACTTGTCAACCTGCTGTGCTAATAGCCCTACAGTTTAGTCAACTACTACAATGTTGTCTGTACGCAACACCGCTTTTGCATTATTAATTGCTTGTGCAATATAATATTCTGCATTATTATCTGTAACTTCGCAAATATCTCCCGTTACAAATGCAGCATTTCTAACAGTTATTTTATTATACTTGTCAAAACTAAAAACAATACGCACAGTTTGCAGTTTTTTATTAACTGTAATTTTTGCAAGTGCAACACAGTTTGTTTGCATACAGGCTCCTTTTTGCTTAGTATGCCTGTATTATAGCACAAAGGGAAAACCCTGTCAACCGCAGGGTCTTTCCCGTGTGGCATTTACGCCACAGTTCTAGGTTACTTCTTTTTGCTATAGACTGTGGCAGGCAGGCCTTTAATGTCCACAGGCTTAACAGTGCCCAGCAAGGCACTCACAGTCCAATCAAATGTATTCATTGCTATCTCCTTAGTCTGTGTGCGGAGGAATCTTCCCCTCACGCTCGCTGTCAAAATCTTCTTCCTCGGCGTTCTCTTCTTCCCATTGGGCCATCTGCTCGCTGATGGCAAAGCATTCGTCGAGATCATCTGGAATAGTGGCCGCAACCTCGTCGCTGTTCATACCACCAAGCTCGTAGTAGTCATCGAAGTAGTCGTCTTCGTTGCCTTCCCACTTGCCAGCAAAGCACATGCCAGATTCATAGTAGTAGGCAAGGATAGTGAATCCCAGAGCACAGAGCTTCTCATAGGCCGAAGTAGGTGGGCTCCAGGCACTGTCAAAGTTCAGCGTAAGACTGTTGGCATCTTGCTCAAGAGCAGGTTGTCCATCAGCACCAATGTCCCACTTGGTACCCCAGTTGGCTACATTCCAGTCATACCAGTTCCGGTAGCCATGCTTCTCAAGATTGCTCTTCTCCTGTGCTTCGTGTGCTTCACGCAGATCCTCACCTGGGAAGCCAGCCACAGTGTCCAGCAGTTCCTTGGGCGTAGGAAGTAACTCCATGAGCAGGGCACCCTTGTTGAATCCTTCTCGCACCCGCTGAATCATAGCAGGGTCCTTGTGGCTGATCTCGACAGTGTTGTTACACCAATTAGGCATCGTAGCTCTCCTCTCCAAGTTCAGTGATTTCTTCTTTCACAACCGCCAGGTCAATGATGCGGGCAGTCTGGTCCTCGTTGCTAACTCCTTGGAACGCAGTCCTAAAGGATTGATGCTCGGCTAGAAAGTCCAGCACATCCTCTCGTTCCCAACCCTCCGGCACTTCAATCTCTTGCCGGAGGATAGTAGTTACAAAGGCTTTCATGTTAGATCTCCGTTTCGTATTCGTAGAACTTAACGCTAGGGTCCAACTTCTTCAACTGTTTAGCCGCAGTCATCAGTTCCTTGTATCGGCGATTGACTTCTGCACGGGGCAGTTCGCCATCGCAGGTCAAGTTCTCAGGACTCAGGGCCGCATCAATCATGTCTGCCACACGCTGACGACCTTTGGCAGTCTGGATCTCATACTGCTCGCCTTTGAAGAAACTGTTCCAGTGATTCTTCTGTGCAATGAACTCTTGTAGTGCTTTCATCGTTGCTCCTTAGTGTCTATGTGTGTATTATAGCGTCAAACAGAAGCCAAGTCAACCGTAGGGCTATTGAACAGATCATTGTTGTCTAAAAGCAACACCTCGGCACTCCGCCCAAAGACCTGCATTGGCTGATCCAGCTTGACAGTGTGCTGGACTGTGCCACCGTAGCGAACACGACTTTCAGTGACTACACCACTGACAGCGTAGGCACCCAGGTAGACACCTGCTACCCGTTGTCCTTCTTTGTTCCAGCTCATACACGCTCCATAGTCTTGTTTTCAGCCTGCTTGTCAGCGAACTGCTTCTCCTGACGCTTAGTGGCACGCACCATGTCCTCAATGAACACCTTCTGCATCCGCTTGGGCATCTGTGCCAGCATCTGCACAGCCACGCTCTGCAGGTAGCCTGCTTCGAAACTGTGCCCACCGTAGTTCTTGTGAGCGGCTTCGCTGAAAGCCTTAAGCACGATTGCAAAATTGTCTTGATTCTCTGAAGTCCACATTCCCATGTTCAGCTCCTTGTTTGCTAGTGTTCGTGTAGTATAGCACCAAATGGTAACCCTGTCAACCGAAGGGTCATTTATCGTTGCATTAAAACAACAATGCCATTAGCTACCCCTGCTCCTGTAAGTACTATAGAAGCGGCGTTGACTACAATTTGAGCGGCAATCCTAACACGTATGGCCCAAATCAGGAACAGAGCAGCACCGAGAAAGAAACAGAACAGATTGAAGGGCCATGTTTCGGGTCCTGCTGATGTTAGGATGTGCCCTATGAGGATAAGGGCAGTGCCTACCCATTGCAGGCACCAGTCGATTTGTCTATAAGTCATTAGAAAATATTTCATTGAACTTCGTTAACATGTGAATCTTGCATAGTTCCTAATCGCAGTTCGTTCTTCGTATACCTCACTGTACTC